>Ga0316608_1000553_pt1 | contig 17246 bp, 15 predicted proteins | sample MIS2016152B_MG_FD_207673 | JGI IMG/M metagenome (GOLD analysis project Ga0316608, IMG submission 207673) | Microbial mat bacterial communities from Middle Island sinkhole, Lake Huron, Michigan, United States - MIS.2016.152B | ecosystem: Environmental > Aquatic > Freshwater > Lake > Sediment...
CCTTCAATAAATATCTCATCAACATCTTGAATAATTTTCACTTTATCTGCAGTTACATCGCCCAAAATCCTTATCCCTAACCCTGGCCCTGGAAATGGATGGCGGTTAAGAATATCAGGTGAAATGTCAAGTGCACGCCCAACTCGACGAACTTCGTCCTTGAACAAGAGCTTAAGAGGTTCTATGATTTTTAATTTCATTTTCTCGGGTAAGCCTCCAACATTGTGGTGCGATTTAATTGTTGCTGATGGGCCATTAACAGAGACCGATTCAATAACATCAGGATATATAGTTCCTTGTCCCAACCATGTTACATTCGAAATTTTATGTGCCTCTTCATCGAAAACTTCAATGAAATTTTTGCCAATACTTTTACGTTTTTTTTCAGGATCGGTAATGTTTTTTAAGTCTGCAAGAAACTTTGCTTTTGCATCTACCCCAATAACATTTAAGCCCATGTTTTTGTAAGAAAACAATACCTTTTCAAATTCGTTTTTGCGAAGCAAGCCATTATCTACAAAAATGCAGGTAAGGTTTGATCCTATAGCCTTATGGAGTAAAACAGCAGCTACAGAAGAGTCTACACCACCTGATAAGCCAAGTACAACTTTATCGTTTTTGATGGTATCCTTTAATTGCTGAATGGTACTTTCGACAAACAAGGAAGGTGTCCAATCCTGCAGGCACCCACACTGGTTTACAACAAAATTCTTCAAAATGTTTAGACCTTCTGTTGTGTGGTATACTTCAGGATGAAATTGAAGCCCAAATGTTGGTTCAGAAACCGACTCATAAGCCCCAACTTTCACATCATTGGTACTCGCAACAATTTTATAATCAGATGGCAATGAAGCAATAGTGTCGCCATGAGACATCCATACTTGTGTATTAGTTTTAATACCTTTCAATAATTTCGCTTCTGAAGAAATGTATTGGAGGTTAGCCCTGCCATATTCCCTTGATGCCGAAGGAAGAACTTCTCCCCCAAAAAAATGTGCTAAAAATTGTGCGCCATAGCATATCCCCAATAGCGGAATTTTGCCTTTAATCCCTTCTAAATTAGGTTTAGGTGCTTCTTTATCGCGAACAGAAGAAGGGCTGCCAGATAAAATAACCCCTTTAACACTTTTATCTATTACAGGAACATGATGATACGGAAATATTTCGCAATAAACATTTAACTCCCGAACCCTACGAGCAATTAACTGGGTATACTGTGACCCAAAATCAAGTATAATTATCTTCTCCTGCATTTTTCAAAAATTAAATTCGTTCAAAAATAGTGAAAACCCAACTAGTAACTATAAAATAAGAAACTCATATTTGTATTGTTTTACCTTCCTCAGCAATAAAAACATTGGGAAAAATCTCTTTTGCCTGTTGATAAAACAAATTACAATCTTTATACCTCGATGAAAAATGACCCAATAAAAGCTTGGAAGCTCCAGCTAAATTGGCCATTCTGGCTGCTTCTACAACGGTTGAATGCCCAGTTTGTTTTGCGAGATCAGTTTCTTCTGATAAATAAGTCGATTCATGGTATAACAAATCAACATCTGATATTATTGGTATTATTTCAGGAAGAAACTCTGTATCTGTAACAAAAGCAAAACTTCTAGGCTTAGAGGAATCAACTGTAATTATAGAATTTTCAATAATATTCCCTTGGTTATCAATATAATTCCAGCCTTTTTTTATTTTTATAATTTCACTAATTGGTATATTATAAAATTCTATGGCATCCTTTTTTATACTTCTAAGCTTTTTCTTTTCCTTAAACAAGAATCCACTACAGGGTATTCTGTGTTTCAAAGGAAAACTAAACACTTCAACCTGTTTATCTTCATATATCATAGAAGTATTATACTCGTCGATAATGTGATATACTATATTAAACTCAGGAATTGAAAAAAACTGACCTAAAAATTGATTTATTATTTGTTTAAGAGGTTTATGTGAATATATATGCAAATCGTTTTTGCGACCCAAAAGGTTAAAAGAAGATAAGAGACCTGGCAAACCAAAAACATGATCCCCGTGCAAGTGGCTAATAAAAATATGATTAATACTCCCAAATCTAATTTTACAACGTCGCAATTGAATTTGAGTCCCTTCGCCACAATCAATTAAAAAAAACCGCTCATTTACATTAAGTACCTGAGCGGTTAAAAATCTATCAGAAGTGGGCAGAGCCGAGCTACTACCCAAAATTGTAACAGAAAAATTCATTCAATAATACCGGAGCTTACCTTAAGCTTTTGAAACCAGCGCAACCCCCTCATCAATATTTGAAGCAATATTCAATACTGTATCGAGTTGGGAGATTGTGATTAATCGCTCAACTGCATCGTTAAGACCTGTTAGTACAAAAGTACCGCCGGCATTTTTACATAACCGGTTAGCCACCAATATTGAACTCAACCCGGAAGAATCGCAATACCTGCACTTGCTCAAGTCCAGAATGAGGTTCTTTTCTCCATTTCCGGAAATAAGAACAAGTTCAGACTTAAGAGTTGGGGCAATGTGAGTGTCCAGCTTTTCTTCAAGCACCTGAATCAAGGTATAATTCTCATGTTTTTCGATCTTGAATTCCATTGCACTGAATTTTTAAAATTAAGAATGCTAAAATACTATTTCTTTTGAGCGTTTTTTTCCCGTTCTTCCATTTCTTCCTTCAAGGCAGCCAACTCTGTGATATCACCAAGTGTGGTTTTTTCAAGTGAAGGTTTTACCTTTTTACTGGCTTTTTTAGCTTCATCCGAAGCAGCTTTCTTTGTAGCTGTTTCTTCTGCTCTCTTCACATCTTCAAATACCCTGCTATGCGATAAGATAATGCGTTTTGCTGATTTTGAAAATTCAATAACCTTAAACTGCATTTTATCTTCTATCTTAACGGGAGTGCCATCTTCTTTAACAAGATGTTTAGGAGTAACAAAACCTTCAACACCATATGGTAAAGCAACAATTGCACCTTTGTCAAATATTTCAACAACAGTACCTTCGTGAACGCTATCAACGGTGAAAATAGTTTCAAAAACATCCCAAGGATTTTCTTCCAGCTGCTTGTGACCAAGGCTTAAACGACGGTTTTCCTTATCAATCTCCAAAACAGTAACCTCAATTTCCTCGCCTATTTGAGTAAATTCAGCAGGATGCTTGATTTTCTTGGTCCATGAAAGATCAGAAATATGAATAAGCCCATCAACACCTTCTTCAATTTCAACAAACACACCAAAGTTAGTAAAATTCCTGACTTTAGCTGTGTGTTTACTATTTAAAGCATACTTAGACTCAATTTGTTCCCAAGGATCAGTTTTTAATTGTTTAATGCCTAAGGACATTTTACGCTCGTCGCGATCCAATGTAAGTATAACAGCTTCAACGGCATCGCCAACTTTCAGGAATTCCTGTGCACTACGAAGATGCTGCGACCAGGACATTTCCGAAACGTGGATTAATCCTTCAACACCGGTAGTGATTTCAACAAAAGCACCATAGTCTGCAATTACAACAACTTTACCTTTAACTTTGTCGCCAATTTTAAGATTGACATCTAAAGAATCCCATGGATGAGGAGTTAATTGTTTTAAACCAAGAGCTATACGTTTTTTAGCGTCATCGAAATCAAGAATTACAACATTCAATTTCTGATCTAATTGAACTATTTCTTCAGGATGATTTACACGACCCCATGAAAGGTCTGTAATATGGATTAATCCATCTACGCCGCCAAGATCGATAAACACACCGTACGAGGTAATATTCTTAACAGTTCCTTCGAGAACTTGTCCTTTTTCGAGTTTAGCAATAATTTCCTTCTTCTGTTGTTCGAGTTCAGCTTCAATAAGAGCTTTGTGCGAAACAACAACGTTTTTGAATTCATGGTTGATTTTAACAACTTTGAATTCCATAGTTTTACCAACAAATACATCGTAATCGCGAATTGGTTTTACATCAATTTGCGAACCAGGCAAGAATGCTTCAATACCGAAAACATCAACGATCATACCGCCTTTAGTACGACATTTAATGTAACCTGTAATAACTTCATCCTGTTCCAACGATTTGTTAATTCGGTCCCAAGACTGCATTGCTCTTGCCTTTTTATGGGAAAGTAACAATTGGCCTTTTTTATCTTCCTGACTTTCAACGTAAACTTCTACTTTGTCTCCAGGTTTAAGGTTTGGATTATACCTGAATTCGTTCAAACTAACTACTCCTTCTGACTTGTAACCAATGTTAATTACAACTTCACGTTTGTTTAGGGAGATTACTGATCCTTCAATAACTTCATTTTCGACAATTGTAGATAACGTTTTATCGTACATTGATACCATCTGCGAACGTTCGTCGCTGGAATAATTGTCAAATTTATTTGAATAACGGCTCCAGTCAAAGTTTTCAAGTGATATTTCTTCTCTTTTAAGCTTTCTAATTTCTGCTTCAACTTCTGGGTCTATGCCGTCTTCTTCAATTTCCTCTTCGATATCGTCTTCAATATCAACAATATCCTCATCTGCCTCCATTTCTTCAGAATTCACCTCAAGCGAGTCCTGGTTTTCGACAATTTCGTTTTCTAATTCGTTTTTTTCTTGTTCAGTCATTTAAAAAAAATTAATAATTAATAACTAGTGGGTTAGACATTATATTGAAAAAATAAAGTGCAAAAATAGAATATTATTTTAAAATATTGATCCATTGAATGAATTTGTAATTTTAAATTCCCAATTTTTTATTTAAAACATTATTAATTGTTTCATTTAAAATATCCTGTTGAAATGGCTTAACGATAAAATCTGCAGCACCGGCTTTTAAAAAACTATTTCTCAAAAGATTACTATTAGAGCCAGAAACAATTATAATAGGAATATCATTATGCAAGGGCGATGTTTTAATTCTTCTGATAAAAACCCTCCCATTCATCTCAGGCATCTCAACATCCAATAATATTAAATCTGGCTTATTCCCATCCTTTAACCATTTAAGTGCTTGATGACCATCGTTTTTTAATTCTATATCATAAGCTGTGTTTAAATAATTGTACAGTAATTGTCTGATTAATAAATCATCATCAATAATTAAAATTTGTTTCCCCATAAATGGATATTGAAAGCGATTTTAAATTTAGTAAAAATAACTCAATTATTCACCTTTAAATATAGAGATTTAATAAAAATTAGGACGTCAAAACAGCAAAATAAATTAACTTCATACTCCTGAACTAAAATGTAAGATAAAAATGAAAATTTCTGTTGTCGGAACCGGATATGTAGGCCTAGTATCCGGGGCTTGTTTTGCTGAAACGGGAATCGATGTTACGTGTGTAGATATTGATTCTCTAAAAATTAATAAGTTAAAAGAAGGAATAATCCCCATTTATGAACCCGGGTTGGATCAGTTGGTAATCCGAAATGTTGAAAAAGGCCGGCTGTCTTTTACAACCAGTCTTAAAGATAGCATTGTCGATGCAGATGCTGCTTTTATTGCTGTTGGTACTCCTCCGGATGAAGATGGAAGTGCTGATTTAAAATATGTTTTAGGTGTTGCTCGCGAAATTGGGCAAAACATTGACCATTATATGGTTATTATCAATAAAAGCACTGTACCTGTTGGCACTGCTTCGCGTGTAAAGGCTGCTATTCAGGAAGAAATAAATAAAAGAGGGGTACAAATACCATTTGACGTTGCTTCGAATCCCGAATTCTTAAAAGAAGGAAATGCCATTGAAGATTTTCTCAAACCCGATAGAATTGTTGTTGGAATTGAATCAGAGGCCGCTCAAAAAACCATAAATAAACTTTACAAACCCTTTTTGTTAAATGGCCATCCATTGATATTTATGGATATTCCATCGGCCGAGATGACAAAATATGCTTCGAATGCCATGCTGGCTACAAAAATTAGTTTTATTAACGATATTGCAAATTTATGTGACATTGTTGGGGCTGACGTCAATATGGTTCGCAAGGGTATTGGTAGTGATTCTCGGATTGGGAATAAATTTATATATGCTGGCATTGGTTATGGAGGATCTTGTTTTCCCAAAGATGTAAAAGCTCTAATTAAGACAGGTTCAGAACACAACTATTCCCTCGAAATATTAAAAGCAGTTGAAAATGTAAACGACAGACAAAAATCTGTTTTATTTGATAAAATCAAGAAGCATTATTCCGGAAATTTAAAAGATAAAACTTTTGCTGTGTGGGGATTATCTTTCAAGCCACAAACTGATGATATGAGAGAAGCTCCTTCTCTGGTGATTATAGAAAACTTAATTAAAGAAGGGGCTCACGTAAAAGCTTATGACCCCGTAGCCATGGAAGAGTCAAAACATCGGGTTAGTTTACCAATAATTTATGGCAAAGATGCTTATGATGCCCTAATAGATGCAGACGCTTTATTGGTGATAACTGAATGGCCCGAATTCCGAATCCCTAATTTTAAGGTTATTGAAAGGCTATTAAAACAAAAAGTGATTTTTGATGGCAGAAATATTTACGATCCATCCGAAATGAAAGAACTAGGATTTAAATATTATAGCATTGGTCGCCCTAATATAAATTAAGGATTTATATTTATTTCCATTATTATTGCATAAATTTTTTCCCATCCTTAATAATACGCAATGAATAAACGTATTTTAATTACCGGAGGAGCAGGTTTTATTGGCTCGCATCTGTGTGAACGACTAATTAACGAAGGTAATGAGGTAATATGCCTTGATAACTTCTTTACTGGCAACAGACAAAACATTATACATCTTATAGGCAACCCAAACTTTGAATTGGTAAGACATGATGTTACCATGCCTTTTTTTGCGGAGGTTGATGAAATATATAACCTGGCTTGCCCTGCGTCGCCAATTCATTATCAGTTTAATGCCATAAAAACAATAAAAACATCCGTAATGGGTGCAATTAATGTTTTGGGACTTGCAAAAAGGACTAAAGCTAAAATTTTGCAGGCATCAACAAGTGAAGTTTATGGAGATCCAATAATACATCCTCAAACCGAGTCTTATTGGGGCAATGTTAATCCGATTGGAATTCGTTCCTGCTACGATGAAGGGAAAAGATGCGCAGAATCATTATTTATGAATTACCATTCCCAAAACGGTGTAAACATTAAATTGGTTCGCATTTTCAATACGTATGGGCCACGCATGCACCCCAATGATGGACGAGTAGTTTCAAATTTTATTGTCCAGGCCCTTCAAAATAACGATATTACAATTTATGGAAACGGTTTACAAACCAGAAGTTTTCAATATGTTGATGACCTTGTAGAAGGTTTTATTCGGATGATGGAATCGCCAAATGAATTTATCGGACCCGTAAATATTGGAAATCCAGGAGAATTCACTATTATCCAATTGGCCGAAGAAATAATACGATTGACCAATTCCAAATCGAAACTGATTAATATGCCCCTTCCCGCGGATGATCCTATTCAAAGACAACCAGATATAACCCTGGCAAAGAAAAATTTAGGATGGGAACCAAAAGTTCCTCTTCAGGAAGGTTTGACAAAAACAATTTCTTATTTTGATAAATTATTGAAAAAATGAAAGGGATTATTTTAGCCGGAGGATCTGGCACTCGCTTGTACCCAATTACAAAAAGTATTTCCAAACAGATTATCCCGGTTTATGACAAACCGATGATATACTATCCTTTATCGGTTTTAATGCTCGCCGGCATAAGAGAAATACTGATTATTTCAACCCCAAAGGATATTCATTTATATGAAGATTTATTGGGTGATGGATCTCAGATCGGATTAAAACTTCATTACGAAATACAACCATCTCCTGATGGTTTAGCTCAAGCATTTATTATTGGAGAGAAATTTATTGGCAGCGATAATGTTTGCCTGGTGTTAGGCGATAATATTTTTTACGGATACAGCTTTGGAAAAATACTGACTGATACAGCTTCCATGAAAGATGGCGCTGTTGTTTTTGGCTATTATGTCAAAGATCCTGAAAGGTATGGCGTTGTTGAATTTGACGAAAATGGCCTTGTTTTGAGTTTAGAAGAAAAACCATTAGCTCCTAAATCAAATTACGCAGTAACAGGACTGTATTTCTACAGCAACGATGTTGTTTCGAAAGCAAAAGCACTAAAACCCTCTCCCCGGGGAGAGCTGGAAATAACCGATTTAAACCGGTTGTTTTTGAATGAAAACCGCTTGAATGTGGAATTATTGGGACGTGGAATGGCTTGGCTTGATACCGGAACACACGATAGTTTGCTTCAGGCTTCGAATTTTATTGCGACCATTGAAGAACGCCAGGGGTTAAAAGTATCGTGCATTGAAGAGATTGCTTTCACGAAAGGTTTTATCGATAAGGTCCAATTGTTAAAGCTGGCCGAACCAATGAAAAAGAACCAATATGGAGAATACCTCATTAAGTTAGCAAACGAAAAGATTATTACATTTGCCGCAAAAAAACAATGAAATTAATTAGAACAGACATACCCGATTTAATTATTATTGAACCGACTGTTTTTGAAGACGAAAGAGGATATTTTTTCGAAAGTTATAATCAAATTAATCTGCTCAACGACGGCATTGACTTAGTATTTGTTCAGGATAACCAATCCAAATCAGGCTATGGAGTAATTCGGGGCTTGCATTATCAACTAAACCCAACTGCCCAATCAAAACTCGTTCGGGTACTAGAGGGAGCCATTTGGGATGTTGCTGTTGATATCAGAAAAGGTTCACCAACTTATGGCAAATGGCTAGGTGTTGAGCTTTCTTCTGAAAATAAAAAACAGCTTTTGGTCCCCCAAGGATTTGCTCATGGTTTTTCTGTAATTTCAGATAATGCTGTAGTTTTTTACAAATGCGACACATTTTATAGTCCTGCCAATGAACGTGGCATTCAATACAACGACCCGATTTTAAACATTGATTGGAAAATTCCTGCTTCTAAACAGATTTTATCAGGAAAAGACCAAAAACATCCAAAATTTGAAAATGCCGATATTAATTTTTTCTATCCCAAATGCTGATGAATATTCTTGTAACAGGATCGAATGGACAATTAGGCTCAGAAATAAAAAAACTTCCGGGCAATATTTCGGGAGCAAATTTCTTTTTTACCGATATTGATACTCTTGACATTTCTAACCAATTAGATCTGGTTTCGTATTGTAAAAAAACAAATTTTCAATATATTATAAATTGTGCCGCTTACACTGCAGTTGATAAAGCAGAAACCGATATAGAGTTGGCTACCAGGATTAATGTAAGTGCTGTTAAAAACCTGGCTGAAGCTGCCAAAGTGAACAATTCATTTTTGATACATGTCTCTACCGACTATGTATTTTCTGGACATAATTACACTCCTTATAAGGAAGAAGATGAAATTTCCCCTACATCGGTATATGGTAAAACAAAGGCTGACGGAGAAAAAGCAGCACTTCAATATCAAAATTCTATAATTATCCGAACCTCTTGGCTCTATTCATCTTTTGGGAATAATTTCGTTAAAACTATCCTCCGACTAGCGAAAGAAAGGGAAAGCCTGAGCATTATTTCTGATCAGGTTGGAACCCCTACTTATGCAGAAGACCTTGCTAAAACAATCCTCGATATTATTATCTATCAGGGAAAAAATACCCCAAAACCCGGAATCTACCATTTTTCGAATGAAGGTGTTTGCAGTTGGTACGATTTTGCAAAAGAAATTGCAGACATCTCTGCTATTCCAATTAAAGTTAAACCAATTGAGACCAAAGATTATCCAACTCCTGCTCAAAGACCTTGTTATAGCGTATTTAACAAATCAAAAATTAAAACTACCTTTGAAATAGAAATACCTTATTGGAAAGATAGTTTAAAGAAATGTTTAAAAGAAATTAATTCATAAGCTATGGAAAGTTCAGAATTACTAATCTATGTTAAAAAGAAAGCTCAGAATTGGCTATCTGGAAATTTTGATGCAAACACTAAAAATGAAGTAAAATCGCTACTCGATACCAATGAAAAAGAACTAATTGACAGTTTCTATAAGTCGTTAGATTTTGGAACAGGCGGATTACGCGGCATCATGGGTGTGGGCACCAACCGAATGAACGTGTATACTGTTGGTATGGCTACCCAGGGCTTATGCAATTATTTAAAGACGCAATTTTCAGGCCTACCAGTTATAAAAGTTGCCATTGCTTACGATTGCCGAAACAATAGCGCTCTGTTCGCCGAAACAGCTGCAGGAATATTTTCCGGAAACGGTTTTAAAGTATACCTTTTCGAATCGCTGCGACCAACTCCTGAACTATCTTTTTCGATAAGGCATTTCCAATGTCAGAGTGGAATTGTAATTACCGCATCGCATAACCCTAAAGAATATAATGGATACAAAGCTTACTGGGACGATGGCGGCCAGGTGGTATTTCCTCACGATGAAAACATAATTAAAGAGGTAAATAAAATTTCAAATATTGATCAGGTTAAATTCAACGGACCAAAAGAAAACATTACCCTCATTGGGAGCGAGATTGATGAAATTTATACCGATAAAATTAAAGGCCTGTCACTCTCTCCAGATGCAATCAAAAGAAACAGCGATATAAAAATCGTTTACACCCCTCTTCATGGCTCAGGAGTTAAACTTGTGCCCATGGTACTTAAAAAAATGGGATTCACAAACATAATACATGTCCCCGAACAAGATGTTTCGGACGGAAATTTCCCGACGGTGCATTCTCCAAACCCTGAGGAATCGGCCGCTTTAGATATGGCCATAAAAAAAGCAAAAGAAACAGGTGCTGATTTATTGATGGGTACTGACCCTGACGCCGACCGTGTTGGTATTGCAGTAAAATTGAAAAATAACGATATAGTGTTGCTTAACGGCAATCAGGCCGCCACTTTGCTCGTTTATTACCTTCTCCGAAAATGGAAAGATAATGGAAAAATAAAAGGCAAGGAATATATTGTAAAAACTATTGTTACCACGGAACTTCTCGCCGAAATGGCAATGGACTTTGATGTCCCCTGCTACGACGTACTCACCGGATTTAAATTTATTGCCGAAATTATCAAACAAAACGAAGGCAAAATGAATTTCATTGGTGGAGGAGAAGAAAGCTATGGATATCTTGCCGGAGAGTTTGTTCGTGACAAAGATGCTATCATGGCATGCGCCCTTTTAGCCGAAGCTGCAGCGTGGGCAAAAGATGAAGGAAAACTTTTAATGGACATCCTAACTGAGATTTATATTAAATATGGTTTCTATAAAGAATCATTGCTATCGGTGACAAAAAAAGGAAAAGAAGGAGCCGAAGAAATTCAAAAAATGATGGCGAATTTCAGGTCACACCCTCCTAAATCAATTAATGGTTCTACTGTTACTATGATTCATGACTATCAAAAACAAAAATCCTATCATGTAATTCAAGGTATAAAAGAAGATATTCACCAGCCAAAATCAAATGTACTTCAGTTTATTACTGAAGATGGTTCAAAAATATCTATTCGTCCCTCCGGAACTGAACCTAAAATAAAATTCTACTTTGGTGTTAAAGAAAAACTTAATAGCGCCAGAGAATATAATCAGGTAAGTCAAAAGCTTTCGGATAAAATAAAAGCCATTATCAAAGATTTAAACCTGGGATAATTAGCACAGTAATATGAAAAGCTATCGGAAAGAGCTTTGGTTTAATACAACGTCGCGGCGTGAATTAATAAATATTACTTCGCACATAAAACATTGCATTGTTGAAAGTGGAATTAAAGAAGGCTTGATTCTGGTAAATGCTATGCATATTACATCCAGCATTTTTATTAACGATGACGAATCGGGGCTACATCAGGATTTTGAAACATGGCTCGAAAAACTTGCCCCCGAGAAACCCTACACACAATATAGGCATAATTCGTATGAAGACAATGCCGATGCCCACTTAAAACGAACAATTATGGGCCGGGAAGTAGTAGTAGCCTTAACAAATGGAGAACTGGATTTCGGCCCGTGGGAACAAATATTTTACGGCGAATTTGACGGAAAAAGGAGTAAACGGGTGTTAGTGAAAATAATTGGGGAATAATATTCCCCTTTTTTTATTTTGATAGCTTTTATCTGATAAAAAAATCGACTAATTTTAAGAAAAATACTTTTTATATGATAAAGAAATTTAGGTTCATCTTCCTGCTTTTAATTTTAAGCTCCAGTTTATTTGCTCAAATTGAATCCTTTATAACAACAGGAAATGAAAAATTACTAAAAAAGAATTATGAAGGAGCATTAGCTGATTTCAAAAAAGCTTTAACAGAGAATCCGGGAAATATTCAGGCATTAAATGGAAGTGCTTTAGCTCAAAATGGCTTAGGAAACCCTCAGGAAGCTCTTTTAATAGCCGAATCGGCCATACAACTAAACAATCAAAAGGATGCTGCATTTTATGTAAAAGGGGAAATACTCTCTTCCATGAAAGACTTTGCGGGAGCAATTTTAGCTTACAATGCTGCTCTCGAAATTAATCCTGCCTCCTTTCAATCGACTATTGGAAAATCAAAGGCATACAACCAATTGGGAAATGTAAAAGAAGCTTACAAAATTCTGGATGAAGCAATTGAAAAATATCCTTCGAACTCAGAACTTTTGATTGCCAGGGGATTGCTAAACAATAACAAAGAAAAATATTCAAAAGCATTAGACGATTTTGATAAAGCCATTTCCTTAGATGATACTAAAAATGCGTTTTCAGCTCACTTTAACCGTGGAATCACCTACTCCTACCTTCAGGAATATGAACCAGCACTGAGCGATTTTAATAAAGCTGCAGAACTAGATCCTACCAATGCAAATGCATTCCATAGCCGTGCTTTAGCAAATTATCAGCTTGGCAATTTTGAAGCTTCCGTAAAAGATTTTGAGCAATCGAATGAGCTAAACCCTAATAATTCGGTTACCCTCTACAATTTAGGAATGGCCTATTATAAACTGGAAGATATTGAAAATGCCTGCATGTACTTTCACAAATCATGCTCTATGAATAATACCAATTCGTGCAAAATGATTATTATGGTTTGCTCGGACAAGCAGAAGAAATAACTACCAGAGGTGTTTTTTGTTGTTTAGCAGGCAATTGATAATTCTTAAGAACTGATCGTTTGAGAATGCACAACGGCAAATATCGTTACTAAACGACATATAGTTTTTCATAGACGGCACATAGAATTGCCCCTTCGAATCTTTCAGAGAACCCAAATATTCGCAGTTAGAATCTGCTAAGCCTACTAAATAAGGATCAGCTGGAGTATCACAACATTTATCGCCAGTAACGTTGCATTTTATGTCGTTAACCAATTCCTTATCAAAAATTGTTTCGTGAGTATGATAGAGGCTAAAAAGATGCCCAAACTGGTGTATCAACTCTGTACTATTTACGCAATCCTTTTCCATAAAAACAGCATCTTTACCAGCAGATGGCATCAAGGAGTAGCCGCATACTTCGCTTCCAAATTTATCGATTAATGTAGTAGCAAAATACAGGTTAATTGTATTTTCACTATAATTCTGAACTAATAAATCGCTCTCATTCACTGCCGAATTTATAGTATTGAATTGATAATTGGTAATATAATTTATGGCGCAAATTCGGAAGCTCAGTTTTATAGGAGAAAAAGCCAGGTTAACCTTTTCAATTGCATTTTGAATAGCGATGGAGGTAATTCCATCCAAACCGTTCTGATCGCGAACCACATGAATTGTAACAGAAAGTTCACGATTCATTAAAGGCAAACTTTCATTTGATTTTGAAGGAGCAATATTTATTGTTTTTTCTAATGCAATTTGTTCAACCGAAACGACTGTTCCACATCCTCCCACTTGCGCCAGCAAATCGCCTGACAGAGAAATAAAAGTCAAACTCAAAATAGACAAATAACATCCAATCTTCATAAATTTTAGTATAAATAAATTAATTGGAATCTTCACCAGAATCAATATTTTCGGTATCAGAACTTAAGGTCCCTACAACCCTGAATTCAGTTCGTCGATTTTTATCACGACCTTCCGAATTATCTGAGCCATCGGGGTTAAAGTTGGGGGCTGCTGGTTTTTCAGCGCCATAGCCTACAGCCGTAAGTCTGTTTTTTTCAATTCCCTTACTAACCAAATAGAGAACCACATTGTCAGCGCGCTGCTGCGAAAGTTTTTTATTATATTCTGCATTCCCAATACTATCGGTGTGAGATCCTACTTCAACAATTAAATCGGGTGCTTTTTGCATGAGGGTTAAAAGCGTATTATCGATGGATTTTTTAGCTAAATCGCTTAAAGTCGCATCATCTAAGGCGTAATACACATTTTTTAGTACAATTGGTTTATCAGTAATGACATTTATCCAAATCGGAGGCATTTCTATGGTAAACGAAAACGAAATCATTTCGGTCGAAAGATACACCTGTTCATTAAAATACTGAAATCCCTCCATTTCGAACTTATAGTTCTTTTCGGGTAACAGATCGAAATGATATTGTCCTTTTACGTCGGTAGTATCTCTATCAATAAATACTTTTTCTTTGGTTTCGTTATCGATCATATACAACCCAATAATAGCGCCTTTCATAGGTTTTACCGAATCGGCGGCTTGCATCTGATTAAACTGATTGTAATCAGTTTTAGGCCCAAACTCTTTGTTTTCAATGGGGAAAACCTGACCAGTTACATCGAGTTTGATAAAATCGGTCCAACGATAGTGATAAATGTCGTCGCAGCACGTGGGGTTATGCAAGCCCACACCTCCGGGACGATTCGAAGTAAAAAAACCATCCTCCCGACTTTTTGAAGTGGTATAATACAAATCGTCGTAGCTGGAATTCAATGGATAGCCCATGTTTTTGGGTGTGTACCATTTTCGTATTTCGCCCATAGACCTAAAAACATCAAATCCGCCTAAACCTGCTAATCCAGATGAACTATAATATAAGGTACGGGTTGAGTTTTCGTAATATGGGGTTATTTCATCGCCGGCAGTATTTATTTTCGAACCACAATTTCTGGGAGCAGAAAACTGTTTTTTATTAGGAGTATATATAGAATACCAAATATCCATACCGCCTCGGCCTCCAGGTCTGTCACTCACAAAATAAAGAATATCAAAATTAGATTTGGATGCAGTTCCTACAGAGGGCTGCGTTGCTGTATAATCAGGAGTATTAATTAAATCGTTTAAGCGCTGAGGAGTAGCCCAACCGGAACCGGCTTTTTCCGACATATAAATTTCACACTTCATTTTTCCTTGCCAGTTTTTTGCACAACGGGTAAAATAAAAGCGGGTTCCATCCTTTGAAAAAGCTCCATTGCCGGTTTCAACTCCGGGAACATTAATTTGTTCAGTGAATTTCTCTCCACCTATCCAATCGTTCCCAACTCTTTTTGCCTGATAGAATTGCCGTACCGGTAATGGATCAGGGTTATCCCTTCGGAATTTAGTAACTGAATCCATACGCAGGGACCCATAAATAAGAGTGGTGTCATTTAAAGGTATGGGCGAAAATTCAATATGTGGCTTATTTATAGTAGAGTTTAGATGATCCATCGAGATTTTCATCGGATTGCTCATTATAATTAGCGCCAGGTCACATCCCTTTATTTCATCCTTTAAAACTGTTGCATTAATGGTCTCACTTCTGAAGTCTTTAAGCCTTTTTTGTGATTTGGTAAAGATATCCTTTGCTTCAGCATATTTTCCCATCGATTTAAGCATTTGACCCTGATAAAAAATGGACACCGGGTATTTGGACGCCCAGCTTTTAAAAACTTTTGCATACTGGGTAGCCGCCTTCTCGTAATTTCTGGAAATCCGGTAAAGCTCTGCCAGCCTAAAATTCATTTCCGCATCGCGTTGTTTCACTTTACAATATTTCTCCAAATAATCGATAGCAGTATATACATCCCCTAACCTATCTGCATTTTTAGCAAAACTTTTAAGTTGTCCTGCCGATAGCCATTGATTATCAGAAGCCGATTGGGCTATTGCTCCAACAGCATAACTGCTAAGAAAAAACAGAATAATAAAAAAGTTTCTAAAATCTCTCACAGGGTATGGTAAAGGTGTTTAAAACAGTACTAATACTTCGGTAGATAAGGGTAATTTCAAATGCTCCCCTATTATTGCTATACGCTTTTAAGGGAGAAACATTCAGGTCGTAACTAATTCCGATATTGAAATTTCTGACAGAGGTACCAACCATAACAATCATTGCATCGGTATTACTTGCCAGTGTATTCCGAAAATAAATTCCGGCATTAATTTCGCGTACCCCAGATGAATTTAATGGTAATGTATAACCAGCACTAGTTCCAATTATATAGTCTTTCGCCTTAAGTTGATTCATTAATAAAAGGCGAGGCTGGATATATAAATTTGGAATCAGATCGTATTTAACCCCTATATGAATTGCTTCTTTAAGGGGAACATATACATCCTCATTATAAAAACTTTCCTTAGGATGATTTAGATGATATAGCGAAAACCCAATTTCCGGTTCGAATTTTGCAATTTTTTTGCGCCACATCAAACCAAAATTAATATTTAAATAGGAAAGCCGATCACCATCCTGTATCGAAGAGGCCATAGCAGGATTATAATATCCAACATTGGGATCCCATTGGTCGGGAAAAGTATTATTTCCAAAGTCAACCGCTTTATGAACATATCCGATTTGAAGTCCACCATGTAGTTGATTATTGTTTATAGTACGATGGTATGCTCCTGAAAACACAATTTGATTTGACTTTAGAGCTATATTTCCTGAATTATCGTTTAAAACAAAAACACCCCCGCTGATATGTTGATTATAAACGTAAAACTGCCGTTCATAAGCCATCGTAAGCGTTCTAAAAGGTTGGGCTATAGCTTTCCATTGATTGCGATATCCGGCAGAGGCTTGCCAGTCTCCGTCAAATGACCCGGTGTTCGCCGGATTTATCAGCATAGGCGCGTTAAAAAACTGACTAAAATGAATATCCTGTGAAAATATCCCACCGGAATAAGTCATTAATAATGTTAGCAGTATTGGTTTTAGAATTCGCAAAGTAGTTAACTATTTAATATTTAGAGTTATAAATTCAAATTAAACAACTCTGTTTCTTAAAATAAAAATCGAAATAATTAATAGACTTTATATAGATTAATTGATTTATGCAGTACATTTTACAGTTATTCTAAAGTTATGTAAGCCACAAGCGAGTTCCATGATAAGGTCATCGAATTGAAACTTGTGAC
>Ga0316608_1000554_pt1 | contig 17237 bp, 10 predicted proteins | sample MIS2016152B_MG_FD_207673 | JGI IMG/M metagenome (GOLD analysis project Ga0316608, IMG submission 207673) | Microbial mat bacterial communities from Middle Island sinkhole, Lake Huron, Michigan, United States - MIS.2016.152B | ecosystem: Environmental > Aquatic > Freshwater > Lake > Sediment...
TGACCATTTTTAACTAAATCATCACAATTGCAGAACGGACAAACTATTATATGATAGTGCTTCATGACCTTTTTTCTGCAAAGATAATAATATTTTCAAATAATCAACGGTTTTAACCCATGACCAAATATTTTTATAAAATCTGGTCATTCATTCCTTTTTTTTTATATTTGCATTACACGTATTATAAAAATCTAAACCATGAAAAATATTGTTTTTAATTGCTTCATTTTTCTACTTTTCCTTTGTATAGCGAAGAATTCCTTGGGGCAAGCAGGTGGAAACCAGCTCTTCGATTCCAATACAAAAGAAAGGGAGCTACGTATCCCTGAAAACAGGTTGTATCTGAACGATTCAAGTTTTCTGATCGAAGCCAATGTTCTCAAAAATGTTTTGCCCGAAACTTATATTGCTGTTTTTGGGGTAACACAATCTTCTAAAAATGTGAAATCCTGCAATTCTATTTCTGCTGCTAGGGTGAGTAGTTTTGTGAAAAATTTGAGAAACGAAGGAATTCCTGAGACAGATATATATACCGATTTTGTAAACCAATACAGAGTTTATGATTTGAAAAGTGCAAACAATCAATATTTTGAAGAGTACTTGAAGGGTTTTGATTTGAATAAGAATGTTATTGTAAAGCTTTCTAAATCAGAACAAATCGAAAAAATGCTGGTCATTGCTTCTCAAGACAGTATTTTTGATCTGGTGAAAGTCGATTGTTTTGTCAATGATATTACTTCTATTTATGATGAATTGTTCGTTGCAGCTCAAGAAATTATACTGAAAAAGAAAAAACTGTATTTGGGTCTTACCGGTATGGTTTTACTTCCTCAGGCTCAAATTTTTAGTGAAAGTTTTTCATCTTTTTATCCTTCTCAGTTATATGATAAATATGAGGCTTTTGAAGGAACTTCGGTTGACTATAACTACTATGAAAGAAGCAAGTCAATCGTTCGTAAACCCAAAATACAAAGCTTCTATTACAATCCAATGAGTTATTCTACTTTTGATAAAGTGATTAATCCTATCATCATAGAACCAGCCATTCAATTTCTTCTGAAAATTCGGGTTCGATACAGCATTGCAATGCCAAAGAAATAGTTTTGCTGAGATCTGTTGGCTTCAAAATTTCCTAACAATTCTTTACCTTGTATATTAAAAAAATTAAAGCAATAATTTTTTTTAATATTGATTTTTATTTCAATATTTGTGGATACAAAACAGGATGATTGCAAATTAATTTTTGTATTTCAAGTAATTGTAATTAAAGGATAAAAGGATAAATTTATCGATTAAATCATAAATTGTAGGATATTTTTAACCCAATATTCTGAATTTCAAAAATAAAATCATATACTTCTTGAAAATGGAATTTATTGATCTTTCATTAATCAATTGGTCAAGGGCACAATTTGCGCTAACGGCAATGTATCACTGGCTTTTTGTACCACTCACACTGGGCATCGTGTTCATTATTGCCATCATGGAAACCATCTATGTGAAGACTGGCAACGAAGAATGGAAAAAAATCACAAAATTTTGGGCAAAACTATTTGGTATCAATTTCGCCATTGGCGTTGCTACGGGTATCATACTCGAATTTGAATTTGGAACCAACTGGTCAAATTATTCTTGGTTTGTTGGCGATATTTTTGGTGCTCCCCTTGCAATTGAGGGGATTATGGCTTTTTTCTTAGAGTCAACCTTTGTTGCTGTCATGTTTTTCGGATGGAATAAAGTTTCGAAGAAAACCCACCTGCTCGCTACATGGCTCACTGCAGTGGGAGCCAATCTTTCGGCATTGTGGATATTGGTTGCCAACGGTTGGATGCAAAGCCCTGTTGGAATGCAATTTAACCCGGATACTGCCCGCAACGAAATGATCAATTTTTGGGAAGTCCTTTTTTCGCCGATTGCAGTAAACAAGTTTTTGCATACCATTACTTCTGGTTATGTTTTGGCTTCGATTTTTGTCATTGGTGTAAGTAGCTGGTTTTTATTAAAAAAGCGAGATGTACTTTTGGCCAAAAAAAGTATAATTATTGCCAGTATTTTTGGTTTAGGTTCATCCATATTTCTTGCCTATACAGGAGATGGTTCTGCGTATCAAGTTGCTCAAAAACAACCAATGAAGCTTGCTGCCATGGAAGGTCTGATCGAAGGAAGAACAGGCGCCGGATTGGTGGCAATAGGTTTGTTAAAAGGCGGAAATGATGCGAAATCCCGCGATAATTTTGTTTTCAAAATTGAATTGCCCAAAATGTTGTCCATCTTGGGGTATAGGAAAGCAGATGCATTTGTTCCTGGTGTTGAAGACCTCACCAAAGGTAATCAGGAACATGGTATTATGCCTGCGCAAGAAAAAATAGACCGCGGACGTTTGGCAATCAATGCACTTGCTGAATACAGAAAAGCGAAACAGAACAACAATAAAGCTCTTGCCGATTCATCCTTGGCAGTTTTGAATCAGAATTTCAAATACTTCGGCTACGGTTATTTGAATGATATCGATAGTATAATTCCCAATATTCCGATGACTTTTTATAGTTTCAGAATCATGGTTGGTCTGGGTTTCTACTTTATAGCCTTTTTGCTTGTATTCTTATTTAGCGCTTTGCAAGATAAATTAGAAAGAAGAAGGATTTTGCTTAAATTGGGTATAATTTCCATCCCTCTTGCCTACATTGCCAGTCAATCTGGCTGGATTGTTGCAGAGCTGGGCAGGCAACCCTGGGTTATTCAGGATTTGTTACCTACGATGGCTGCGGTTTCTCATATCGACTCCTCTTCGGTTATGATAACTTTTGTTCTGTTTGCCATCGTATTTACAACTTTACTCATAGCTGAACTCAAAATTATGTTCAGACAAATCAAAAACGGACCTTCACATTAAAATAAAAATATATGTTTGAAAATCTTTCAATTTTAGCGCTTCAACAATATTGGTGGGTTATAATATCCATTTTGGGCGCAGCATTGGTATTCTTATTTTTTGTACAAGGTGGGCAAACTCTGCTTTATACTTTGGCAAAAAATGAAGATGAGAGAACCATACTCGTCAATACATTTGGCCGGAAATGGGAATATACTTTTACAACTTTGGTGACTTTTGGTGGTGCTTTTTTTGCTTCATTTCCATTATTTTACTCCACCAGTTTCGGAGGAGCTTTTTGGGTTTGGATTCTTATTTTGTTTGCCTTTGTATTGCAAGCTGTTTCTTATGAATTCAGAAGCAAACCCAATAATTTTCTCGGAAAAAAATCCTTCGAAGTTTTTCTGTTTATTAACGGTGCCTTGGGGACTATTTTAACTGGAGCAGCGGTGAGTACATTTTTCACAGGATCGCTTTTTTCTGTAAATCAATCGAATTTGACACTCCTTACAGGCAACCAGATGCCCACAATTTCGCGATGGGAAACTCCTTTCCATGGACTTGAAGCTGCTTTGAATGTTCAGAATTTATGCCTGGGGTTGGCAGTTTTTTTTCTGGCAAGAGTTTTAGCCATTTTGTATATCCAACTCAATGTGGACGAAGAAAAAATAATTCAACGAACAAGAAAAGGTCTAATAACGAATGCCTTACCATTTCTTGTCTTTTTTCTTACATTTTTAACGCTTTTACTTCTTAAAGATGGCTTTGCATATAATGCTCAGAAACAAGTTTTTATGGAACCATATAAATACCTGCATAATCTACTCGAAATGCCCCTTGTTTTGATCTTGTTTCTTAGCGGGGTTGTATTGGTTTTGTTGGGCATTATTCGTTCCTACTTTTTGCAGAGTAAATCCGGAATTTGGGCATCGGGCATAGGGACTTTCCTTACTGTGTTTTCTTTATTTCTGGTCGCTGGATTTAATCATACATCATTTTATCCTTCGACATTTGATTTGCAAAGTTCACTCACAATAGAAAACGCTTCCTCAAGCAAATATACCCTTGTAGCTATGAGTTATGTTTCTCTCTTTGTACCAGTAGTATTATTGTATATCATTTTCGTTTGGAGAAAGATGAATGCCAAGAAATTAACTCAAGCAGAAATAAACCAAGAATCACACGCATATTAATTTTTAAAGTTTTATGAGAAGAACATTTTTATTTATTGTTGTTTATGCCATTGCAATTAAATTTGGCTTTGGGCAAAGTGCTGCCATCTACAAAGATACAAATCAACCTGTTGACAAAAGGATCGAAAATCTGTTAAGTTTGATGACCTTGGAAGAAAAAATTGCTCTGATACATGGCAATTCCAAATTTTCAATCCCAGGTGTTCCACGTTTGGGTTTGCCAGAGCTACACATGACAGATGGTACACATGGTGTTCGGGAAGAATGCAGCAAAGATTCATGGAATGGTGCAGGTTGGAAAAACGATTCCTCTACCTTGATGCCCGTAGGAATTTGCCTTGCTGCTACCTGGAATCCTGATTTGGCATTTGTTTATGGCAAATCCATGGGTGAAGAAGCCCGCTACAGGAACAAAGATATTCTTTTAGGTCCTGGAATTAATATCCAACGAACACCGGTTTGCGGTAGAAATTTTGAATATTTTGGTGAAGATCCCTATTTGGCATCCCGATTAGCAGTCAATTGGATCAAAGGTGTTCAAACCCAAAATGTTTCGGCTTGCGTAAAACATTTTTTTGCCAACAACCAAGAATTTGAGCGTAATTCTATCAATGTGGAAATGGACGACAGAACCATGCACGAAATATATCTGCCTGCTTTCAAAGCTGCCATAGTTGAAGGTGAAGCATGGTCGATTATGGGTTCTTACAATCAATTTAGAGGACAACATTGCTGCCATAATGATTTGATTTTAAATAAGATATTAAAACAATCCTGGTCTTTTCCTGGTGCTGTGATATCGGACTGGGATGGCGCTCACAACACCATGCAGTCTGCCACCAATGGTTTAGACATTGAAATGGGCACCGAGGTAAAAACTTATGATGATTATTATATGGCCAAAGCACTGTATAATAAAGTGAAAGCTGGCGAAGTATCTGTCAGTTTAATCGATGAAAAAATTCGAAGAATCCTCTTCATTTATTTCAAAACTCGTTTAGCACCTAATATTTCTTGGGGGTCTTTCAATACACGCGAACATCAGTTAACTTCAATGAAAGTTGCCGAAGAAGGCATAGTCTTATTGAAGAACCAGAACAATATTTTACCAATAGATTTTAAAACAATAAAATCAGTGGCCATTATCGGCGAAAATGCTTCACGCGAACATCACATGGAAGGTGGAAGTTCTTATATCAAAGCAAAGTATGAGATTACACCTTTGGAAGCATTAAAAAAAGAATTTGATGCCAAGGGCGTTAAAATCAATTATGCCAAAGGTTATTCCAATCAGAAAGATGCCAATAAACAACAATTGATGGATGAAGCTATTCTTGCCGCCAAACAATCCGACATTGTATTGTTTTTTGGTGGATTGAGTCACAGCTATACCTTTGATTGTGAAGGTTATGACCGTCCTGATTTGCAGTTGCCTTTTGGACAAAATGAATTGATCGATGCCATTGCAAAAGCGAATCCCAAAACAGTTGCAGTCTTCATTGCTGGATCTGCAATTGAAATGCCATGGATAGAAAAAGTTCCAGGAATTATCTTTGCTTGGTATCCCGGTATGGAAGGAGGCAATGCGATTTATAATATTATTTCCGGCATAACGAATCCTTCGGGCAAATTACCCTTTACATTTCCTGTAAAACTTATGGATTCACCCGCTCACGCAATGGGAAATTATCCTGGAAAAAATGGAGTTGTTAAGTATGAGGAAGGAATTTTGGTTGGATACCGCTATTTCGACACGAAAAAAGTTCAACCTCTGTTTCCATTTGGTTTCGGATTATCCTATACAAATTTTCAGTTTTCTGACATCAAAGCCAGCGGTAAAAGTCTTTTCAAAGGACAAAAAATAGATGTTTCGGTTAAGATAAAAAATATTGGTAAATTAGAAGGAAGTGAGGTTGTTCAGTTGTATGTTCAGGATGAAAAATGTTCTGTAATTCGCCCTGCAAATGAATTGAAAGCGTTTCAAAAAATTAGTTTGAAACCAGGTGAGTTAAAAGAGATCATTTTTAGTGTCGAAGAGCAAGATTTATCCTTTTTTGATGTTACAAGTCAATCATGGATTGTGGAACCCGGTAAGTTCAAGATTTCGATAGGTAACTCATCGCGGAATTTAGCAGTACAAACCAGCATTGAGTACAAATAAGTCAATATATTTATTTGATTTAGATATTCTTACACTACCAAAATCTTCGAGGTTTTTTAAACCTCGAAGATTTAAACATAACAAACTAAATTTTCTACTTAAAATCAGTCATTATGCCACTTGTTAAAGTTGAAATTATTCGGGGCAAAGCGCCTGAATATAAATTAAGCTTGTTAGAGTTGATTCATGAATCTTTGGTAAAGGCATTCCGAATTCCAGTCGAAGATAAAAATCTGCGCTTATTAGAAATTGATCCCGAAAATTTTCTATACAGCCATAAACGAAGTAATAAAATTACAATCATCGATATATATGCCTTCAAAGGAAGAACTGCCGAAACCAAAAAAAAACTTATTAAAGAAATATGCTTGCGATTGGAAGAAAAACTTCAGATCAAAGCCGAAGACATCATCATCCTGATTCACGATGTTCCATTAGAAAATTGGGGCTTGAATGGAAAACCTAGTAATGAAATCAATATGGGATTCAAGATTGATTTGTAAATTTTTTTAAAATGAATATGAATTTGATTTGATAAAATAAAAAATAAATTGTACATTGCTCTTGAATAGAAGTAGAATATTTTAATTAATCGATTTATTCATAGTATTTTATTTTTCTATATATATTATAAACAGGTTTCTGCCTGAATAAAAAAAAATATTTCAGGCCATTTCGAAAACACAAAATCACCAGATAAATCTGGATCATTTTTAAAATTAACACAAATTAACAAGTTCATTAATCAGTTGCATTTCAATACTTAAAACTTATCACTAAAACAAATTCTTACGAATACAATATCTTTTATCATTAAGTGGATTTTGATCAAGATATTCTTTGTGTTTTGGTACAGTTTTTAACATAATGAATATGACAATATTGTTTTCGTAGCATTCTATTAGTTAATCGTTCAAGGTATTAAAAATTGATCGCGATGTCAAAAATCATTAATAGATATATAAAGCCAATTTATTACCCGATTAAAGTTGGCGATAGCTTGCAGGTAGATTTGTATAATCTGAAGGACTCTGAATTCATTGAGTTATATCGTAAAAGTATCCCAATGGGATTTGATAAAACGGAAGTTGAATCATTAACAGATTATGTTTCAAGAAAATACAATGAATTTAAATTACCGGTTTGGTATGCAGCTCTCAAAATGATTTTTAAGTCAGAGAGTTCTTGTTACAATCAATTGAATTCTTCATTTGGTTTTGCTATTTTCCTTGAGGTAAAAAAAATTGACATATTGTCACATTACGTCATGTTCATTCATGATCCGGATGGATACATTACTTTTGAGCTTAGGCGCATTTTGTCGCCTAATGAAAAGTTCCGTCCAACAACCGACGAGCTCATTCGTTATTACAAAGATTTTACCTTGATAGATCAGTATAATTTCCTTAGCGAGTTTATCTTCAGACTGATCTACACCTGGTCTAAACAAAAAGATCAGTTTGAAAAGGAATACGTCAAAGAGCAACCAACAATGCGGACGCTGTACGGATATTTTAATAATCAGTTCTATACTAAGCATTTTCAGAGTTACCAAGAACTTGAAAAAGAAAAGTTCATGTTTCAGCAAAGGCTGATTATGAAAGAGTATAATTCACCTTTCAGCTTTACGATTCAGAATTTGGATACGGAATTGCCTGAAATATCTCATAATTAAATTCATAAACCTTTATAGACACGAAAATAAATTATAGATATATAAACCTTCGAGGTTTTTAAAACTCGAAAGTGGGGGCAAAAAAGAATGTTTTCCAAAATAGCAGACAGATTGTTTTGTATCCTTCTGAAACTGTTGGTTTTTAATAATTTACATTAGTATTCTGTAGATACTAGTGTTACCTCAAACCAACTTTTCCAATGTTTTAAACTTTGGAAAATTTCATAACCAAGCGGTTATAATTATTGTGAACCTACAAAACAAATTTGACAGGACACTAGATGCATTGTGTATCTACGATTGAGTTCCTTGATTTTAGGTTTGTAAGCATAATTTTAGAAAAAATGCAACAAAATAGTTTGCATTGTTTCAGTAGTTCTGATTTTATAAGAAATGATTCATTTTTTGCGATATTCTTTTGAAAAATGAAAAGTTAAATCATATAATTACGAGTTCTGTAAATTATTAATTTTTTTCGATTCTTAGATATTTTTATTGAACGAGGACAAGAAATTAACTAGCTGATTTTCACTTAGTGAAAAAAATTAAATAATATAGACCAAATGGTTTTACAAACACCTAATTATAAGGAAATAGCAAAATTATTCATTGTTCATTATTCATTATTCATTACTTATAGGTCTGGAGTTCTGAATTTTGCTAAATTTGTTCAAAATTCACTAAAAAGAACTTTCAAGAATAGTCCCATTTTTACTGCTCAATCTGCATTTTTTCACCACTCCGTTTCCGTTGAAAATAAACGACAGCCCACATATTTTGCCCAGCGATTTGTTGTATGTTTCGCTAAATATCCGTTCATTTTCTATTATCAAATCTACTTTCTTATTGTGGTTTCTTAGGAAAATGTTTTTGAAATCCGACAAATCATAAGTAAACCATGGCAGATATTCTCTTGTTCCAGATATATGTTTTTCGCTTATAGTGTAATAAGCCATTTTACTGCAACCTGTTTTTACAATTTTAAAGGCGACTCGCCCTTGGGTACCCACTATAAAAATTTCGACAGAATAGCAGGTCATAACCGACCAATATTCTGCTCGTTTCAAGATTGCCGAAAACTCAAAATTATCTGCATTTTGATCGCTTTCAAAATAATTATCCAAGCGAATGACCACAATCTTAGATGTATCGAGGCCTTGCTGAAAAACTTCTTTGGATGTCAACCCAAAACCACGGCCATGGGTGGAGAATGTTATCGGGTAAAATCTCTCATCATAAGGCTGCCCAAAATAGGAAGCACAAGCACTCCAACCTTGTGTTTTTACAAGCACCTTGAGGGTATCCGAAATTATTTTGTCAAAGTGCTTTATCGTAACATGGAACATACCTGGATACCTGTAAAAACGCGCAATTTGGTGTTCGCCACTTTCTATGGGAACTTTTGGGAAACCGTCGTTGAAATCTAAAAAAAAGGAGTCACCAGCTTTGGGTATGTGGTATCTTAGGTAAACTGTAGCGGGAACTGTACCATCGATACTCACTAGTTCTAACTGTGCCTGCAATTTTTCACGGCTGTCCTTCGATAAAATAATGCAGGTAATGATGGTCATTATTGAAATGAAAATGCCCAAAGCCCAAAAACGGGAAACCTTTTTCTTTGGGGCAATTTTTGTTTCAAAGCTGGGTTCAACTAATGTTTTTACTGTAGTTGGGATAAAATCGGAGTAGTCTTTGAGTGCTTGCAAGGTAGCTTTTTGCGGAAAATAGGTTTGGTTTGTGGTTACTTTCCCGAAAATACGTTTCAGCGTAGCGATGCTGATAACAATTTTGGTTTCTAAATGTATTTGGTGGCTTAAATCCAAAAAATCTCCATTTTTCCAATTTTCACTTTTGCCGTGCCCGAATTTTTGGGTAACGGAAAGTAAAATTTCCTCCAATTCATTTTTCATTGTTGAACCATACATAATTCCGCTCACTGTATTTTATTTATTATTAAATATTTAGGTTGTTCATTGTTTTGAATACATTTTGAAGATCCCAAATATTTGGAAACTGTACTTTGATCTTGCATATTTGTTTGAAATGTTAAATTTAATATTAAATTACAAAAGTATGAAAAGATGTTTTAGTATATTCACTCTATTTGCAATATTTCTATCTTTCAATGGACTATCGCAGAAAAAGCAGATTGCCATTAGCGGCATTTATCCACATCTTGCAATGTACAACAATGAAGGTGAGTGTGGAACCGGAGCAGTGGTGCCTTGGGCAAACAAACTTTGGGTCATTACCTACGGGCCTCACATGCCCAATGGGTCATCAGACAAATTGTATGAAATATCCGATGATAAAACTCAAATTATCCGTGACGAAAGCATTGGCGGAACTCCGGCAAATCGTATGATACACAGCGAGAGTAATCAACTTTTGATCGGACCTTATGCCATCTCGGCAACTGGAAATGTAAGAGCTATACCTTCAACTACAATGATGGGCAGACTTACCGGAAATGCTCGGCATTTATCAAATCCTTCCGGAAAAATATATTATGCAACGATGGAAGAAGGTTTTTACGAAGTTGACGTTAACACATTGGAGGTTAAAACTTTGTACGAAGATGCACACAAATTGCAAAAAAAAGGGGATATGAGCCAATACGGACCGTTATTGCCTGGAGCACATGGCAAAGGTTTATATACAGGACAAGGTGTTATGGTTTTTTCAAATAATGGTGAGGCTAATTTAGAAGCTTTGGATAAATTTGATGTTCCAGCAGGTACACTTGCAGAATGGAACGGAAAAGATTGGACAGTTGTGAGAAGGAACCAATTTGTAGAAGTAACCGGGCCTGGTGGAATTTATGGAAACTCTAACCCCCAAAACGACCCAATTTGGGCAACAGGCTGGGATCACAAGTCCGTACTGTTGGGTGTAAAATACAAGGGAGAATGGTCTTTTTTCAGGATGCCTAAAGCAAGCCACAGCTACGATGGAGCGCATGGCTGGAATACAGAATGGCCTCGAATTAGAGACATCGGTACAAGCGAAAACCCCGATTACTTGATGACCATGCATGGTTTGTTTTGGCGTTTTCCCAAATCTTTTACTTCCGAAAACACAGCAGGAATTCGTCCCCGATCTGCTTATCTTAAAGTTATCGGCGATTTTGCACTTTGGAACAATCAATTGGTATTTGGGTGTGACGATGCCGCCCAAAAGGAATTTTTAAATAAACGTTCTATAAAAGGAAAGCTCGAAGGTCCAGGACAATCAAATTCAAATCTTTGGTTTACAAGTATCAACAAACCAGATAGCTTGGGACCCAATACTGCTGAAGGGGCTGTTTGGATTAATGAAGAAGTTGAAGCAAATGCTGTATCTGAACCATTCTTGTTTGCCGGTTGGAAAAACCGAATGGCTTGGATAAAAAATAGTGGCGAAGAAACCGTAAAATTTAGCTTTGAAATAGACGAAAAAGGCAGTAATAATTGGGTGAATATGAAAGCAATAGAAGTAAAACCCCATGATGTAGCATTTATTGATTTTGAAAAGCACATTTCGGCTGAATGGATTAGGGTTATAACAAACAAAAAGACCAAAGCAAGCGTACATTTTTCTTATACCCAAACCGATATGCGAGGAACAAATCAGGATAAGATGTTTAATGGTTTAGCTCCGGTAAGTTCGACAAAAGCAATAGGTGGTTTATTATACGGCTTGGGCAACAATCGACGCACACTTGGCATTTTAGTTAAGGAATTTTCTGAAAACAACAGCAACGAAACTGGCTACTATGAGCTAGATGGCGAATTGAACCTTGTGCCTAAAATTGATACAGCAACGGAAAACTTTATTCGCGAAAAATTTGAAATCCCCCAGAATGTACTTTCTGTAGAAAAGTCATCAGTACTTATTATTGATGGGCGGAATAGGCGTTGGCGTTTGCCCCTGGGTGATGAAAATTTTACTTCCCTTACAAACTCTGGCTCGTTGCGCATTTGCAGAGAAGTATCTACAGAGCGCGACTTAATGAATTGTCATGGAACGTTTTATGAACTACCAGCCGAAAATGCTGATGGTTTCGCCAAAATTCGTCCAGTTGCATCGCACAACTTTCGTATTCACGATTATGCCTGTTATCGCGGTTTGCTTATAATGACGGGAATCGACAAAAACCTGAGCAAAAACAACCCACATGTTATATCCTCAGCCGATGGTAAAGCAAGTGTTTGGGCTGGTGCCATAGACGATTTGTGGAAACTCGGAAAACCCACAGGAAAAGGTGGTCCATTGAAAAACGATCTTGTAAAAGCCAACACGCCATCTGATGCATATCTGATTGGTTTCTATGACAAAAAAGAGCTGACCATTTCGCACAATAGCGATAAAGCGGTAACATTTACCATCGAAGTTGAGCCAATCGGTCACGGTCCTTGGATGAAATATAAAACTGTAAGCGTAAAAGCAGGTAAAACATTCCGATATGTTTTCCCTGAATCATTTCAGGCACGCTGGATACGTTTTGTAGCTGATACAGAATGCCATGCAACGACTTGGTTAGAATATAAGTAGGATTGCCTGAAATAATCTAAGCTGGAGAGCGACATCCCATTTGTAGATCAATGACATTTACTTCCTTTTCACTCGCCATTTTCGCCTCCGGCGCAATTTGGCGAGGGAAAAGGCGTTAAAATTCCTTTTATTCTTTAAAGAAGTTGCAATTACGATGTGAAAAATTGTGTGAAAAATTCGTTCTTCTATTATAGCCAAAATTAATACGCCAGTTCACTACTTTTATAAAAAACTCGCATTTCTATAAATCTGTCACGAGAAATCCATTACAAAATTGAATATTTCCGGATATTTTTTTTATTTTTGAGCTTCTAAAAGTCATACAAAGAAAATGGTAAAGACCTGCTGTAAATATTTGATTTGTTTACTCATTCTATTTTTTAACCTGAAGCAAAACCATGCACAGAATATAAAAGATTCATTGCTAAATGAATTAAAAAATGCTCGTTTTGACACCACCAAAGTTAGATTATACAATGAATTGACCCGTTTTTTCTCATCGATAGATGCCAAACAAGCCCATATATATTCCAAAACAACCATAGAACTTGCCGAAAAAATAAATGATCAAAAAGGCTTAGGTATGTCCTATCATAATTTGGGAAACATTTATCTATATGCAAACGATGCTCAGAATGCTTTGAAAAATTATTCAACCGCCATGAGCATACGAGAAAACATCAAAGACAAAAAAGGAATCGCAGCTACCTGCAATAACATGGCCAATATTTATCAATCGCTTGGAGAAAATGAAAAAGCAATACAATTCAATTTAAAAAGTTTGGCCATCAATCAAGAAATAGGCGACAGAAAAGGTGAAGGATATTCCTACTACAACATCGGTGGAGTTTTGGAGGGAAAAGGCGACTACAACGAAGCAGTGAAGAATTACAAAATGGCCATGAAAGTATTCGAAGAAATTTCGGATGAGCAAGGTATTTCATACTGCTTTAACAGCATTGGAATCATTTATAGTTCGCAAGGAAATTTTAAAGCAGCTTTGGAATATTTTTTAAAAAGCCTCACCATGAATGAAAAAACGGGTGATAAAAACGCCATTGCATTTACTTTGAACAATATAGGTATCATATCGGAGAAGCTCGACAATGATTCTGAGGCTTTAAAATATTATGACCGAACTCTAAAGATAAAAGAGGAATTGGGTGACAAAAAGGGGATAGCCGATGTTTATAATAACAAGGGATTGATTCATTCAAAATTGGCCAGAAAAGATACAAGTCATTACACAAAAGCCCTAAACTATTATAAGAAAAGCCTTGAGATACAAGAGCAGATAAAAAGTAAATCCGGCATTGCGAACTCTTATCAAAATATAGGTCAAACCTATAAAAATCAGAAGAAGTATCATCTTGCTCTTGATTATTATTACAAATCGTACGAAATCCGACAAAAATTTCAAGACAAAAAAGGAATAGCCTTCAGTTGTATTGGCATCGGAAGTTGCCTTAAAAATATGAACCAAGCTTCACAAGCTCTTACCTATTTACTTAAAGCTCAACAAATAGGACAAGAAATGAAGTCAAACAGCATCTTGAAGGATGCCTCGGAGGGTTTGGCGGCTATTTACGAAAAATTAGGTAACTACCAACAAGCCTTCAAAGCGCTTCAGATGTTTAAAGTTATGAGTGATAGTCTTAAGAACGAAGAAGATACAAAGAAAAACACGCAAATGCTCATGCAATATGAATTCGATAAAAAACAAGGCGAGCAAGACGCTGAGCAAAAGCGAAAAGAATATGAACATCGCGCTCAAATGAGGCAACAAAGAATTTTGACTGGAGCATTTATCTTCGGATTTGTATTGTTTTTGGTTTTGGCTATTGTGATTTTTAGAAGTTATAAATTGAAGCAAAAAGACAATAATTTGCTTGAATCCAAGAAAAAAGAAATCGAAATTCAAATGAAAGTGATTTCGGAACAAAATAAAAATATCACGGATAGCATTCAATATGCCAAAAGAATTCAATCGGCTATTATTCCACCCGAAGAATTAATTTTGGAAAAATTGCCCCAGCATTTCATTTTTTATCGCCCAAAGGATATTGTAAGTGGTGATTTTTATTGGTTTACCAGTAAAGAAAACAAAACGGTATTGGTTGCTGCCGACTGCACCGGGCATGGTGTTCCGGGGGCATTTATGAGTATGCTTGGCGTGACATTTCTGCACGAAATTGTAAACAAAAATGAAGTTTTTCAAGCCAATCTAATTCTGAACCATTTGCGTGAATTTGTAAAAAAATCACTTCGACAAACGGGGCGCGATAACGAAGCCAAAGATGGCATGGATATTTCCCTCATGATTATTGATTTCGAAACATCTGAATTGCAATTCTCAGGTGCTTATAATTCCATGTATATCATTAGAAAAAAAGAAATTGATCAGGGTATGGGAGAAAACTCCTTGTCAAGTCGCCAATACAAAAACATTACAATTGAAAATAATCCATATATTTTGTTTCAAATTGAAGCAGACCGAATGCCTATTGGAATTTATATGAAAGACAATCTTTCGTTTACAAATCACGTTATTAAGATTCAAAAGGATGATACTTTGTACTTTTCGTCAGATGGGTATGTAGATCAGTTAGGTGGCCCGGATGAATCAAAATTCATGGTCAAAAAGTTTAAGCAGCTTTTGCTCAAAATTCAAGATTCTACGCTTAGTGAGCAAAAAGATATACTGGAAAAAGAGTTTGATCAATGGAAGGGTTCTGTAGAACAACTTGATGATGTTTTGGTTATGGGGGTTAAATTCTAAAATAATTAATTTTGCCGGATATAGATTATGGAACTACATGTTGATACAAGACAGTTGAATCTCGCTTTTGATCTTACAAAGGATCTGCAAGAAAATAATTTTGAATATATCTACAGAGGTCAATTCACCAATTCAATTAACTCCAACATATTATCACTGACAGAAACAAAGTTGGAAAAAGGTGATGATACCATGAAATTGAAGAAGAAAATTTACTTCATCATCGTAGAATGTTTACAAAATATTACAAGACATCAGGATTTCAAGATGGATTCTGATCAACAGGGTATATTTGTGATACAAAAAACAGCAACCCAGTTTGTGATTACCACAGGCAATTTGATGCATACCGATAAAGTTGAAAACCTTCGTAATAATCTTTCGAAAATTACGCGTTTGGATAAAGATGAGCTAAGAAACCACTATCAGCAAATGTTGGTAAATGGGGAAATATCCGATAAAGGCGGAGCAGGACTGGGGCTTATTGCCATGGCAAGGAAAACCGACAATCAAATATTTTATGATTTTCAGAAAGCAGATGAAGAATATTCCTTCTTTTATTTGAGAACGCTTATTCCGCTTGATCCTACGATAATTTTATCCGATAATGATTTAGACATTGCCAAATCTTTTGATAAAACAAAAGAAATCCACAATGTTCTAAACAGAGAAAATATTTTACTCAATTTCAATGGTTCCTTTAACCAGGAAAATCTTGAAACCTTGTTGCCTATTGTAAAAGAACAAACCAAAGGGCCTATCAACGTAGAAGAACGACTATTCAAAATCATGTTCGAGATGTTACAAAATATTGTGAACTATGCTGAAAACAACAAACAGAATATCAATAATATAAATGGTGGTCCCGGTATTTTTCTACTCAGTTACAGGAATGGTAAATTTTACCTTACGGCTGGTAATTATTTGGAAAATAATAAAATTCGCACTCTACAGAAAAAAATTGATTTTACTAACTCCATGTCCAATCACGACCTACAGGATTTTTATAATAAACTTGCCTTATTTTTTAAGCGAGGTGAAATTAAGAAGCCAGATTTAAGTATTATCGAAATGCGCTTGCGTAGCGAAAACAATTTAAATTATTGTTTCTATACTTTTGATCACAGCTATTCCTTCTTTTCAATTCAAACAGTGATTCAAAATGGGAAACCGCATTAGGTAATGGTTAATGGTTAATGGTTAATTTTTATATTATGGTTGAAAAAGTTGAAAACTATAGACTTAATTCTACATTAAAATATGTAATCCTTTTGAAAATGAATGAATGACCATAATCGTTAGTAAAAGAATGAAGTATTTACGCCATTCTTCCACTAACTGATAATAAGTTTATTTTCAACCTTATAATAATTACAATTTGGTTATCTTTAAATAAAAGCTACCGTTACAAGTGCTGCTATTGTATAATGTTGTAACATAAAAATCGCCAAAATTTGAAAGAATTTTGGTTTATTAGCTCTATAATCATTTCTTTTGATATTTCCGTTTCTCGTTTATTGTGTGACTTGTTCAGAGGAAAATCTCATCAATGTCCAAATAAATGTTTGAAGCATTTTATCATTCTCTTTCAAATGAGAATCTATAAAATCTAAGGTTTTTTGCCAAATTTCATCCGAGGCTGTTGTATTTGGGACACAAATGTAATACACAACACCATTCTCTGTATCTGTTCGTTGTTAAATAATCATTATAGCGCATGGTTTGCTTTGTCCTTGTCTTATTAAGCCTTTGGTCATTACATTTCTTACCTCACATCCAAAAGTCAAACCCCAATCGCCATAATCTTTGAATGAATAACCTTTTTTCATGTCTAAACCACTTTCAATTTGAACTTTATAACCTTTTGTAATGTAGTTATACTCTTCTTATGTTGTTCCCTGACCAAACAGTTTTCCTGTTAATACAACGATTAAAACGGCAAAAATGAATTTTTCCATCTTAATAAATTATTAAATTATTGACACTTTCTTAGTCGTAATCACAGATGCTTTTGATTGCAC
>Ga0316608_1000555_pt1 | contig 17232 bp, 23 predicted proteins | sample MIS2016152B_MG_FD_207673 | JGI IMG/M metagenome (GOLD analysis project Ga0316608, IMG submission 207673) | Microbial mat bacterial communities from Middle Island sinkhole, Lake Huron, Michigan, United States - MIS.2016.152B | ecosystem: Environmental > Aquatic > Freshwater > Lake > Sediment...
ATAAAATTTGATGAATATTTGAACACGTCTTTTTGTAATTGTTTGTAAATTTTATGGCATTTAAAATGGTACAAAAATAACGCCAAAACAAATCCAAGTTTCACGTGCATCCAATCCATTTGTAGCGAAGCAGGCATCAAAACTAACAGCCAAACAGCAAATATAGTAGCTAAAATGGCACTCGGCCACGTAATGATGAACCACAATCGATAGGTCATTATTTTAAATTGCGATAGTAATATTTCTCTTTCTGGCGATGGTTTGTTGTTGGCTTCTATTTGATATACAAATAGTCTGACAATATAAAACAATCCAGCGAACCATGTAATTACAAAGATTAAATGAAGAGATTTTATGTAGTTGTAATATTCCATTTAATTTGTTCGAGTTATGAGATGTAAATTATTTTATTGAAATTGTCAAAGCTTTGACAGTTTGAGAAAACGCTCTAAAGCAAAGGAATTTCAAAAAATAACATAAAAAGTTTTTCTTTAGTTTTATGGTTATATTGACCCGAATAGTAATCAATCCAATTTTTATGCAAAATCTTTGACAAAGATAGGTAACAAAACATTTTCGGCTGATTCAATAAATATTTAAAAGATAAATTTATGTTGTTTTATAATTAGGCACTTATATGTTTTTCAAATTTATAATTTCTTGTTCTGTTAGTGCTCTCCAATTTCCTCTTGGAAGATTTTTCTTTGTTAATCCGGCAAAGGCAACCCTATCTACTTTTATAACATTGTATTTAAAATTTTCAAAAATAGCTCGAACCACTTTAACATTTGGAGTTCTAAGTTTAATTCCAATTTCGTTTTTTGGTTCATTTTCAATATAGCTAATTTCATCTACAAATAATCGGTGTCCATCAAGTGTTACACCTGAAGCAATTTTTTCTAAATCTTCAAATTTCAAATTTTTATCTAAAGAAACTTGATAGATTTTTGGAGATTTTTGATTGGGTAAACTAAATTTACGTATTATATCAGTATCGTTTGTAAAAACCAATAAACCAGTGGTGTTTTTATCCATTCTTCCAATTGGTTGCATTTTTGTATTGGTTGCTCCTTTTATTAATTCCAAAACATTACGATGATCAGCATCATCTTCATTTGAAGTGGTAAAGTTTTTGGGTTTGTTTAATACAAAATATTCTTTCTTCTCAGGATTTAAAGTAGCACCATCAAAATTAACTATATCGCCGGGTTTTATTTTATGTCCCATTTCAATAATCACTTCACCATTTACTTTTACGTTTCCAGATTTTATGTAAATATCGGCATCACGACGAGAGCAAGCACCAGAATTTGAAATATATTTATTCAATCTAATTTCGTCAGATTTTATAGGTTTAGGAAGATTTGGCGAATCTTTTTTAACGATTGGTTTTCTGTTTTGAGACCGTTTTTCCAATGCAGGTTTGGAAGCATTGGTGGTTTTTTTTCTTTCGCTATTTGATTTTCCTGAAGGAGCGCTTTTTTTATTGTTGGAATTGTTCATTACCTTTAATTTTTTGCAAAGTTACTGAATTTTAAACTAAGATTTTATCTTCTAAAATACAACTTTAAATTGGAAATGAAAACGTTCTAAAAAAGTAAATCTTTAGCAAAATTTTGAATAACTTTTATTTAATGAAGGTTTTTGATTTAAATATATTACAAAAAAAGACCTCCAAAACGGAAGTCTTTTTAAAAACATTTGAAAAAGTATTATACTATTCCTTGAGCCAGCATGGCATCGGCAACTTTAACGAAACCGGCAATATTAGCCCCTTTTACATAGTCAACATAACCAGTAGCATCTGAACCATATTTTACACAGGCTGCGTGGATGTTTGCCATAATTCCTTTTAATCTTTCATCAACTTCTTCAGATGACCAACTTAAACGCAAGGAGTTTTGTGACATTTCTAATCCAGAAGTTGCTACACCACCAGCGTTAGAAGCTTTTCCAGGAGCAAATAAAATTTTAGCATTTAAGAAAACCGTAACGGCTTCTGGAGTTGAAGGCATGTTTGCACCTTCGGCTACACAAATACAACCGTTTGCTACTAAAGTTTTTGCTTCGTCTTCGTTCAACTCGTTTTGAGTAGCACATGGCAGAGCTACATCGCATTTAACTTCCCACGGACGTTTTCCAGCAATAAATTTTGCACTTGGATATTTTGTAGTATAATCTGAAATTCTTCCGTAGTTTACGTTTTTTATTTCCATTACATAAGCTAATTTTTCGGCAGTTATTCCATCTGCATCATAGATATAACCTGATGAATCAGACATTGTAACCACTTTTCCACCCAATTGAGTGGCTTTTTCAGTAGCATATTGAGCTACGTTTCCAGAACCCGAAACCACTACTGTTTTCCCTGTAAAACTATCGCCTTTTGTTGCAAGCATGCTTTGAGCAAAATACACATCGCCATATCCAGTTGCTTCTGGACGAATCAATGAACCACCAAAAGAAATTCCTTTACCTGTTAAAACGCCAGTAAATTCATTTCGTAATCTTTTATATTGACCAAACATATAGCCTACTTCTCTACCACCAACACCAATATCTCCAGCAGGAACATCTGTATTTGCTCCAATATGTTTTGATAATTCGGTCATAAATGCTTGACAGAATTTCATTATTTCAATATCTGATTTTCCTTTTGGATCAAAATCTGAACCGCCTTTTCCTCCACCCATAGGTAAAGTTGTTAAACTGTTTTTGAAAGTTTGCTCGAAAGCTAAAAATTTTAAAATGCTTAAATTTACAGATGGATGAAAACGAATTCCTCCTTTATAAGGCCCAATTGCTGAGTTCATTTGAATTCTATAACCCCTATTGACTTGTGTTTTTCCAGCATCATCAATCCAAACGACTCTGAACATTATAACTCGTTCTGGCTCAACCATTCGTTCCAAAAGCATTTTTCCTTCATACTTTTTGTTTTGTTCAATAAACGGAATTACTGTTTCGGCAACTTCTTTAACAGCTTGTAAAAATTCAGTTTCGTTTGGGTTTTTTTTTGCAACCGCTTCGATAAAATTGTTAATACTTTGTGACATAAAATTGTGATATTAATGTTTAAGAAAACGTTTTCGTAATTATTTGACAAAGATACATTTTATAAAAATATAGATGAAATTTTTTTGAAATTCTCATAATTTTTATGTTTTTAATAATATTTTTTGAATATGTTTGAAAAAAATGTTTTTTTTTACATAAATCAATGATTTTTGTTTTTATATACGGGTTTTTTTTTATGTAATATTTGTAGTCCAAAAAAAGAAGTCAAATGGATAGCTTTTTAAAAGAAACAGAATATAGAGTTGTGTGATACAAACTAATGAAGAGTAAAAGAAATTATTTTTAAAATAAATCTATTTTCCTCTCGCTATTATGATCTTTTTTGGAGTTCGTGATTTGCTTCTAGGTTTCGTATTGAAAGATAGAATATAAGGATATCAAAATAGAATACTTATTACGTCCAAACGAATAAAATTTACTAAAACTCATGAAAAAAATCGGATTATTAATAAAGCCGAAATTGAAAAATTGTCGTTTTTATGATACTTCATTATAGATAAACAAAAAAAAACAGCTAACTAATTAAATAACAACCGAATAAGAAGCATGAAAAGATAACAATAATTTTCATCATAGATTAATAATATATTATTATGTATTTTATATATTTGTGCCAAAAGGAAAAACAATTATGTTAAGAAAAAAATTATTACTTTTAATTACTACACTTTTTATGTGTGTAACTTCTTTTTCTCAGTCTGACTATTATGATGAGGTTGGAATTATGGTTGGACCAGCATTCTTTAAATCAGATTATGGAGAGAGAGGTGATTTTGAAAATTTTGTAAACAACAATGGTTTTTCAGTTGGAGTTTTTTATTATTTATCTTTTATTGAAAATTATGATAATTTGAAAGAAAACTTTAAACTAAGATTAGATTTAGGCTATATGAAATGTAATCTAGAGCACTATGGAAGATGGGTAGATGCTTCTCACACTAGTACTTTTGCAAATCAACTTAGAGCAATGAAAGGATCGACCAAGACCATAAATTTTGGAGCCGAAATGGAATATTATCCTTTCAAAACAGATGATTACAATAGGGGAGCACTTTTTTCACCCTATATTAGTTTAGGTTCTCAATTAGGAAGTTATACTTCTAAAGTGTATTCTGAATTAGGCCCTTTAGGAACTCCTGAAACAACGCCTGAAAAATATATGGGTGCCTATAGAAATGATAGCAAATTAGTCTGTTCTTTGACTTCAAGCATTGGAACTAGATATAAGTTATCCGAATATCATTCGCTTATTTTTGATGCTAGAATTCAATATTATTTTTCTGACTGGGTTGATGGTTTAAATCCTTATAGAAAAGTATATACAGAAAACAAAACTAATGATTATTTATTGACTTTAAACTTTGGTTACGTTTATTACTTTAATTAATACAATTAAAAAAAAGCTGTCATATTTATTTGTTGACAGCTTTTCTTTTTTATCTAAAGGCCTGTTCTAAATCGACAAGTAAATCGTCTATATCTTCAATGCCGACACTCAATCGAACTAAATCGTCTGTAATGCCAACTTCAAGTCTTTTATCTTCTGGAATTGATGCGTGTGTCATCAAAGCAGGATGATTAGCTAAACTTTCAACACCTCCTAAAGATTCAGCCAAAGTGAAAACTTTTAGTTTTTCTAAAAACGAAATGGCATCTTCTTTTCTTCCTGATGTGAAAGTAAACGAAACCATTCCGCCAAAACCATTCATTTGCTTTTTAGCAATTTCATGAAACGGATGATTGGGTAAACCTGGATAATACACCTTGGCTACTTCGGGGTGATTGCTTAAAAATTCTACTACTTTCATTCCGTTTTCACAATGTCTTTGAACTCTCAAATGTAATGTTTTAATTCCTCTTAAAACCAAATAACTGTCCATTGGTCCAAGTGTTCCGCCAGTTGCAAATTGTTTAAAATGTAATTCATCAGCCAAAGTAGCATCTTTAATAATCAAAGCTCCGGCAATAACATCGGAATGTCCACCAAGATATTTTGTGGCAGAGTGCATAACAATATCCGCTCCTAGATCTAATGGTTTTTGTAAATAAGGTGTTGCAAAAGTATTATCAACAGCAAAAAGGATATTATTTTTTTTTGTGATTTTAGCAATTTCGGCAATATCAGCTAATTTCATTAATGGATTAGTTGGTGTTTCAGCCCAAACTAATTTGGTATTTTCATTGATTAAGGATTGAAATTTATCCAAATCATTCATATCCACAAAATGAAATTTGATGCCGCTATCTTTATACAAACGAGTAAAAAGTCTATAAGTTCCTCCATATAAATCGTCCATTGCAATGATTTCGTCACCTGCTTTGAACATTCGTAACAAACAATCTGTTGCCGCCAATCCTGATGCAAATGCTAAACCCCTAGCTCCATTTTCTATAGAAGCCAAAGCATCTTCCAAAGCTTGACGCGTTGGGTTTGCGGCACGAGAATATTCATAATCGCCAACGGGTTTTCCTGGGCTTGTTTGAGCATACGTTGAGGTTTGAAAAACGGGAGTCATCACTGCTCCGGTAACTTTTTCATGATGTTGACCACCATGTATTACTTTAGTATTGAATTTCATTGTAATATTTTTTACAAATGTATTTTAAATTAAATAAATGGTTCTATTAGTTTCCAAAATCTTAAATGGTGCTTCCATTGGAATTAAAATTTTTACAAAAATACAGATTATAAGTTCGAAATGAATTTCCTTTGCAAAAAGAATTAGCATGAAAAACAAAATATATTATTTAGCGTCTTGCGATACGTGCCGAAAAATTATAAAAATGCTACCAAACACTTCCAAACTTGATTTTCATGATATTCGTCAAAATCCGATAACGGCTTCTGAATTAGAAGAAATGTACCAACTTTCTGGAAGTTATGAAGCACTTTTTAGCAAAAAAGCCCAACTGTATAAGTCTTTGGATTTAAAAAATAAAAGCTTAACAGAAGACGATTATAAAAAATATCTTTTAGAACATTATACGTTTTTGAGCCGACCTGTTTTTATTATTGATGATAAAATCTATATCGGAAATAGCCAAAAAAACATTATAGAAGTAACTAAAGTTTTGAGTTAATGTCTAAAAGAACTTGGGCACTACTGGCCGCAACATTTGTTTCCATAATTTATGGTGTAACCTTTACTGTTGCTAAAGATGTAATGCCAAAATACGTAGAACCATTTGGTTTTATTACCATGCGCGTTGGTGGTTCAATGTTACTATTTTGGGTGGTTTCTTTTTTTGAACCACTCGAGCGAATGCGAACAGGCAAAGCAAAAGAAAAAATTGCTTTAGAAGATTTTCCTCGAATTGTCGCGGCTGCTTTATTTGGCGTAGCTCTAAATATGCTAACTTTTTTTAAAGGGTTGAGCTATACTTCGCCTATTATGGGTGCCGTTTTAATGGTTACCACACCCATGATTGTATTAGTTCTTTCTGCAATTATCATGAAAGAGCGTATGCAAAAACGAAAAATAGTTGGAATAATTTTAGGATTAGCCGGAACTATAACCCTAATTCTTTACGGAAAATCAATGGTCAATGCTCCAAATGCTACTTTAGGAAATTTACTCGTTTTTATTAATGCGGTTTCCTATGGATTTTATCTCATAATTGTAAAAAAATTATTGGATAAATACAATGCTTTCACTTTTGTAAAATGGATTTATACTTTCGGATTTATAATGGTTTTACCGTTTGGCTGGAGCGAATTTGATGCTATCAATTGGATAATAATTCCATCGGATATTTTCTGGAAAATTGGATTTGTGGTCGTTTTTTCAACTTTTTTAACCTATTTATTAAATTTGATTTCCATGCGACAATTAAAACCAACAACTGTTGCTGTATTTATATATTTACAACCACTTTTTGCTACTGTTTTTGCAGTGAGTTTAGGCAAAGACGAATTGAGTTTGGTCAAATTACTTTCAGCCGTTTTAATATTTACTGGAGTATATTTAGTTACACAAAAAAAGTAGGCAGTCGCAGTATTCAGTCGCAGTATTAAATCTTAATTAAAATATAAATGGATTATAAAGACTTATTGGCGTATAAAAAAGCATTCTCTTTAGCAATGGAAATTTTTAAAGTTTCCAAATTATTCCCAAAAGAAGAAACCTACTCATTAACAGACCAAATTAGACGTTCTTCAAGAAGTGTCTGTGCAAATATGGCCGAAGCCTATAGAAAAAGAAGGTATGTAAATCATTTCATAAGTAAATTAACCGATTGCGATGGTGAATTCCGAAACAAGTACTTGGCTTGATTTTGCTTTAGAATGTGAATATATTACTATTGAAATCCATAAAGATTTAAACGAAAAATCGATAGAAGTTGGAAAACTCATCAATTTCATGATTAACAATCCCGATAAATTTGGATGTAATCTAGAAAAGTAAAAACTGAAAACTGCGACTGAAAACTTTTAATTATATTTGGAGTCTATAAAACATAAGAATGATACAATCAATGACTGGCTATGGAAAAGCAACATTGCAATTACCAACCAAAAAAATTACCGTAGAAATAAAATCGCTCAACAGTAAAGGATTAGATTTGAATACACGAATACCATCGGTTTTTAGAGAAATGGAATTGGGTTTACGCAATCAAATTTCGCACCGATTAGAACGTGGAAAAATTGATTTTTCATTATTTATTGAAGTTACAGGCGAAGAAACATCATCAAAAATTAATGTGCCAATTTTAAAAGGGTATATCAATCAAATGAAAGCGATTTTACCCAATGCTGATGAAACCGAATTGATGAAAATGGCAATAAGAATGCCCGATGCTTTAAAAACAGAGCGAGATGAAATAGACGAAAACGAATGGAAACAAATCCAAACGGTTATTAATGAAGCGTTGAACAACATAGTTCAGTTTAGAATTGACGAAGGTGTTTCTCTTGAAAAAGAATTCCTGCATCGCATTGCCAATATCATGACGCTGATGAACAACGCTGTTTCTTATGATGCTGAACGGGTTGCAACGGTAAAATCAAGATTGCGAACGGCTCTTGACGAACTTCAAGTGAATGTTGACGAAAATCGTTTTGAACAAGAATTGATTTTTTATCTCGAAAAATATGATATTACAGAAGAAAAAGTTCGTTTAGAAAATCATCTAAATTATTTCATAGAAACCCTTGCCGGAACCGAAGCCAACGGAAGAAAACTGGGTTTCATCACTCAAGAAATGGGTAGAGAAATTAATACTATGGGTTCAAAATCAAACCATTCGGAAATGCAGAAATTGGTGGTGATGATGAAGGATGAGTTGGAGAAGATAAAGGAGCAGGTGCTTAATGTTTTGTAAAGAAAATAGAGAATAGAATAAAGAAAATAGATTTTACACAACTATGAGGAAATTGGTTTTATTTCTTTTGTTTACAACATTCCATTTTTTTGGACAGGATATTTCTGAAATAAATAAAAATATAAACTTGAGTGAGACCCTTGAATTTGAAAGAGAAATCCGGATTTACAAAGATTATTCTATTACAACAAGTATTGAAATATTCAGAATGTATGACGAAGGGCAAAATAATTGGACAGTAGTTATCTATTATTATAACAAAGAATTTAAAACTGCAACAAAGATTAATGAAATTCAATTTCCAAAAGAAAATATTGGAAAATTAAAAGTAAAAGACGCTAATCTAATTTGGTTAAATTTTATACTCAATGATATTGAATATTTACCAAGCATTAAAGATATAGATTACAAACTAAAAACTACATCAATAGAAATTGAAGATGGTGAAAAAATAATTTTAAAGAGAAAAATATCACCTTTAGATGGAGAAAGCTATGAAGTTTTTGTTAAAAATGGAAAAGTAGAAAACAATTTCATTTTCAATGGCCTAAACAGCTATTTAAAACATTATCCGCAAGTAGACGAGTTAATATCTTATAATAAATTATTATCAATCATAAATACAGAATTTAATCTTTGGAATGATTAATGTCAAAAATAAAATAAATGAATAAGGGAAATTTATTGGTCTTTTCTGCCCCATCGGGCTCGGGAAAAACAACTATTGTAAGGCATTTATTGGCACAACCCGATTTGAATTTAGAATTTTCGGTATCGGCAGCAACGCGAGAGCCAAGAGGAGAAGAAATTGATGGGAAAGATTATTATTTCATGTCGATTGAAGAATTCAAAAAACACATCAAAGCCGAAGATTTTATAGAATGGGAAGAAGTGTATCGCGATAATTTTTATGGCACATTGAAAAGCGAAGTAGAACGGATATGGGCTAAAGGCAAAAACGTAATCTTTGATATTGATGTGGCTGGCGGTTTGCGAATCAAACACAAATTCCCACAGGAAACCTTAGCCGTTTTTGTAAAACCACCAAGTGTTGACGAACTTAAACGACGATTAAAAGAACGCTCCACCGAAAGTGACGAAAAAATTAACATGCGCATCGCAAAAGCACATGTTGAATTAGCCACAGCACCCCAGTTTGACAAAATCATTAAAAATTATGATTTAGATGTGGCGAAGGCAGAGGCATATGAATTGGTTAAAAATTTCATAAACAATATCCCGTAGAGACGCGATTTATCGCGTCTAAAATAAAAATTAAAAACAGATTCGATTTATCGCGTCTAAAATTAAAAAGAAAAAAAAATATTTTCGTTTCTTTAGATTTTTTTAATCGTTTAAATTCCTAAAAAATGAAAATAGGATTATATTTTGGAACCTTCAACCCCATTCACGTTGGGCATTTGATAATTGCCAATCACATGGCAGAACATTCCGATTTGGATCAAATTTGGATGGTGGTAACGCCACACAATCCGTTGAAACAAAAAAGCACCTTGCTCGATGATTACCAACGTTTGCATTTAGTGAATTTAGCAACCGAAGACTATCCAAAAATTAAACCTTCGGATATTGAATTCAAATTACCTCAACCCAATTATACTGTAAATACGGTAGCACATTTACTCGAAAAATATCCCCAACACGAGTTTTCTTTAATCATGGGCGAAGACAATTTGAAATCTTTTCATAAATGGAAAAACTACGAGTATATTTTAGAAAATCATGATATTTATGTTTATCCAAGAGTTTTTGAATCAACAGATGCTGAAACAAGTTCAGCATTAAATCATACTCGCATTCACAAAACCGATGCGCCAATTGTTGAAATTTCGTCAACGTTTATTCGCGAAAGCATCAAAAACAAAAAAAATATCCGTCCGCTATTGCCTGAAAAAGTTTGGGAATATGTGGATCATAATAATTTTTATAAAAAATAAAAATGAGAATTGAGTTTTTAATTTTTTTAATAGTTTGTTTTTTTGTTTTGTTAAGATTTCGCGGAAATATTAGATTACATATAATTTTAAACTTAATTATGTATGGTTTCTATATTTATCTTTGGTGGATGATGTACCAACCTTATACAAATTCTCATCATGGTGATAAAGGTTTAGGATTTGCGTTTGTCACAATTGCTACTATTCCGTTTTATTTATTGATTAACCTTTTTAATATTTTTATATTTAGAGAAAAAAAAGATTCGAATCAATTAATAATTTTTTATACACATATTACAGGACTTTTATTATGCTTAACTCATTTAATCGCTTTTTTGTATATGATTTTTTAATATCATTATTTTTCTTTCGTTTAATTGAAATAGAAAATTTGAATTCATAACTTAACATTCTTTTACCACATCGTCGTGCAATCGTTTCGTAAATTTGCATTCTAAATAATTTTACAATGAACAAATGTTTTTCTGTATTATTTTTATTGTTTCTTGTAACTTCATGTAAATCTAATCAAGAAATTATTGGATTGGCAACAAACGCAAAAGATGGAGCTTCAATTAGAACATCAAATGGTGTCTATATCATTGAAAGTTTAAATTCTTGGAATGATTCAATAAACGGCAAAAAGATTAAAGCATTAGTCAAAATTAAAAATAAATCAAATTTAACTAAAGATGATTTATATGACTCAATCAACAAGACATACAAACAAGGAAGAATTGGAAATACAACTAGTGTGAAATTAAAAAAAATTGAACTTATAAAATAAAACAAGATGAACAATTTCGAATTATATAATCCTGTCAATTATGTTTTTGGCAAAGGACAAATAGAAAAATTAGCTACATTAGTTCCAAAATCCCCAAGTGTTGGGAGCAAAGTTTTATTGGCTTATGGTGGTGGAAGTATCTTTAAAAATGGCGTTTACGAAGCCGTAACTTCAGCTTTAAAGTCCCGAGAATTCGAGATTGAAATTGTTGAATTTGGTGGCATCGAACCCAATCCAAGATTTGAAACATTGATGAAAGCAGTTCAAATTATTCGCGAACAAAAAATTGATTTTATTTTGGCTGTTGGTGGCGGAAGCGTTATTGATGGCGTAAAATTTATTTCGGCAGCTTCTAAATTTGAAGGCGATGAAAGTGATATTTTAAGAAAACGAATTCTGTTTACAGATTTGTCTCAAGTGATTCCTTTTGGAACCGTTTTAACCCTGCCTGCAACAGGTTCTGAAATGAATTCGGGTGCTGTTGTAACTATTGAAGCCACTCAAGAAAAGCTAACTTTGGGCGGGAGCGCATTGTTTCCAATATTCTCAATCGTTGATCCAACTGTCATTACTTCATTACCAAAAAGACAATTGCAAAATGGTGTTGTTGATGCTTTTGTTCATGTAATGGAACAATATTTAACTTACAAACACAATGCAATTCTTCAAGACAGATTTGCTGAAAGTATTTTGAAAACTTTAATCGAAGTTGGACCAAGCGTAGTAGAAAACCCAAGTGATTATAAATTAGCTTCAAATTTTGTTTGGAGCGCAACGATGGCGTTAAACGGATTGATTCAAAAAGGAGTTCCGTCCGACTGGGCAACGCACATGATTGGTCACGAATTGACCGCTTTATACGAAATTGATCATGCTAGAACGTTGGCAATTATTGGTCCAAATTTATATAAAGTGATGTTCGAAACCAAAAAAGATAAATTAGCTCAATATGGCAGCAACGTTTGGAACATCACTGGAAATTCTACTGAAGAAATCGCACACAAAGCCATTGAAAAAACTATTGAATTTTTCCACACTATGGAAATGAAAACCAAAATCTCCGAAAACGCAGAAAACATCGAAAAAACAGCCGATTTTATTGTAAACCGTTTTGAAGAAAGAGGTTGGAAAGCCATGGGCGAAAAACAAAACATCACTTTAGAAAAAGTTCGTGAAATTGTTGAAATGAGTTATTGATAATAGTGAAGAGTGAAAAGTAAATAGTGATTAGTATTTAATATCATTACGAACTTTGTGCTTACTTCGTGTCTTCGGGGTTAATTAAAAATCAAAAAGCGTTCAAAATATAACTCCTGAACGCTTTTCTCAAACCCCAAAACAAAAATTTTAACTAACAAAATTTATGAAATTACCTAACAGAAATTAGATACTTTAATAACGACCAATGTTTATAGTTATTATATTGAATATCATAATTTTAAGTTAAATTAATTTTTAACAAAATCTATCCAGAATAATCTTAAACTAACGTAATCTCATTGCTTTAAATAAATTTCAGTATTTTTGGATTATCAAACAAATTAATAATGAATCAATATCCAAAATTTGCAGTAATCGGTGGCGGAAGTTGGGCAACTGCAATAGCAAAAATGTTGTGCGTCAATTTAAAGGAAATTGCTTGGTACATGAGAAATCAATCGGCAATTGACCATATAAAATCCCAAAAACACAATCCAAATTATCTAAGTTCGGTTGAATTTGACACTAATAAACTGCGTCTAACTTCCGATATCAATGAAGCTGTGGCTTATGCCGATTATATCATTTTTGCCATTCCATCGGCTTTTTTAAGTGCCGAATTAGAAAAATTAACCGTAAGCTTGCAAGACAAAGTAATTTTCTCTGCCATCAAAGGAATAGTTCCTGAAACATTTTTAATTGTTGGCGAACATTTCAATAAACAATATAATATTCCATTTGAAAATATTGGTGTAATAACAGGTCCTTGTCATGCAGAAGAAGTAGCTTTAGAAAGACTTTCCTACTTAACCATTGCCTGTGGCGATTCTGAAAAAGCGAAAGTTGTAGCCAAAGTGTTGGCAGGAAATTATATTAAAACCAAAATTTCTGATGATATTATTGGCACCGAATATGCAGCTATGTTAAAAAACATTTATGCTATTGCTGCTGGAATAGCTCATGGTTTAGGTTATGGCGACAATTTTCAATCGGTTATTATGAGTAATGCCATTCGCGAGATGAAAAAATTTATTCGAAAAGTGCATAAAATGAAACGTAATATTAATAACTCGGCCTATCTAGGCGATTTATTAGTTACTGGATATTCAGTATTCTCAAGAAATAGAATGTTCGGAAACATGATTGGAAAAGGATATACCGTAAAATCGGCCATGATGGAAATGAGTATGGTAGCCGAAGGATATTATGCCGTAAAAAGTGCTTATAAACTCAATCAAGAATACAAAGCTAAAACACCAATAATTGATGCGGTTTATCAAATTTTGTATGAAGGAAAAGACGCTAAAAGCACATTTAAAAAACTGACCGATAAATTAGATTAAGATGAGCGAACGTTGGAAATATCAGTTAAAAATGGGAGGCTTTTGGGGAGTTTTTATGGTTGTTTTCATGACCATATTTGAACTTCAAGAAAAAACTATTTCGCAACAACTTTCGGAAACTAATTTCTACGTAAGAGCGGTTTCTTATATTGTGATAGGGATCTTCGTTTTAGGATATTTTAATTGGAAAGAAAAGGTTAAAAGAGAGAAAATAGATAAGCAATAATTTTATTCTCATTTCGACACAGGAAAAATCGCATAATAATATCGAATCTGTGAGTTTCTTTATGTGAATTATTTCATTTGTTCGCTATCGCTCGAGTCTCCTAAATGGTCGAAATGATAAACTTAAGAAACTACCGAACAATCACACCATTCACAAACAAAATAGGTACTTCTTCTGTGGCTCTTTCGTTAATGGTGTTTTTTCTAAACGTAAATTTTTTATCAAAAAGTGTATTTCCTATGAAATAGGTAACCATGAATTCGTTGATTAGTGCGAGCACACTTTTTTCTACCATTTCTACTTTAACCACAGAAACCGAGGGCACATTTGGAAAGGCATGGCGCAAAAGCGACGTTTTTTTCATTTCGCCATCAAGAGTTCCAAACGCTTTAGAAACAACCATAACACCGTCTAAATCGAAGTCAGAATCGTTTACTAAATAGATGTACCAAACTTTTTCCATAAAGTCATCACTCCATTCTTGAACGGCAGCAAGGAATACATTTTCTACTTTTGGAATGTTTATATCTGCTTTCATGGGATTATTGATTAATGATTAACGATTTTTGATTTCGAGATTTACTTCTAAAATGCTTCGCCAATTCGAGCAAAGCTCTCGGGTCAAAAATCGTCAATCTTCATTCTTAAATCATTATATACTTGATTTAAATTGCTCCAAGAAACGAACGTCGTTTTCAAAGAACATTCTGATGTCTCCAATTTGATGTAATAGCATGGCAATACGTTCAATTCCCATTCCAAAGGCAAAACCTGAGAATTCATCAGGATTGATACCACAGTTTTTCAAAACATTTGGATCAACCATTCCACAACCTCCAATTTCTAACCAACCAGTTCCTTTGGTAATTCTGTAATCTGTTTCGGTTTTTAAACCCCAATAAATATCAATTTCGGCACTTGGTTCTGTAAACGGAAAATAACTTGGACGCAAACGGATTTTAGATTTTCCAAACATTTCCTTAGTGAAATAAAGCAAGGTTTGTTTTAAATCGGCAAACGAAACGTCCTTGTCAATATACAAACCTTCTACTTGATGGAAAATACAGTGCGAACGCGATGAAACCGCTTCATTCCGGAAAACTCTTCCTGGAGAAACCGTACGAATTGGTGGCTTGTTGTTTTCCATATAACGTACTTGCACTGATGAAGTATGCGTACGCAACAAAACATCAGGATTAGTTTGAATGAAAAACGTGTCTTGCATGTCTCTTGCCGGATGATATTCTGGCAGGTTTAATGCGGTAAAATTGTGCCAATCATCTTCGATTTCTGGACCTTCGGAAACGTTAAATCCGATGGTTGAAAAGATATCAATAATTTGATTTTTTACCAAGGATATAGGATGACGAGAACCAATTTGAACGGGCTCTCCTGGACGAGATAAATCTCCATAAAAAATCTTAATATCTTCTTTGTTTTGAAGCTCTTCTTGAATGGTTTTTACCTTTTCTTCGGCAACGGCTTTAAGCGTGTTAATTACTTGCCCGAAGTCTTTCTTTTGGTCGTTTGGAATGTTTTTGAACTCATTAAAAAGTTCTTTCAACAATCCTTTGCTTCCTAAATATTTGATACGAAATTGCTCTAACGATTCTTTATTTTTATCGTTAAATGCTTTAGCTTCTTCTATATGTTGTTTAATCTTGTCTATCATCGGTCTTTCTTTGAAGGTGCAAATTTAAGGAAAAGTTGCGAGTTGCGAGTTGCGAGTTGCGAGTTTTTTAAAATGGATTTTTTTCAATGTAACTATCTATTCTAGAAAGTAAATCTTTTTCTCTATCAGTGATTACAATATTATTGTGAAATCTTACATATTCGAAAAGTTGTTTCATTTCAGTAAAACTCCAATCAAAATCTTTATCTATCGTGAATTTTAACTCGTTAACAAAAAGAATGATTTCAAAATTAAAATTAGTTTTAGCTGTGGTGTTCTTTATTTTTACTTTAACATTTTCTAGTTTTGTTACAAGCTTTTGCTCTTTTGAACGATTAAAATAAACAATTGTAAGATCTTTAGAATCAGAAATAAAGTCAGCAATATAAAACTTTGATTTTAAAATTTTACTTAAAGCAATAACTCCAAATAAAATTGACATTATTAATAATAAAAGTTCAATATTTCTAGTATCTCCATCGAGAAAACAAAATATACCAAACAGCGAAACCGCTCCAATAAAAAGTAAGATAATATTCTTTATCCTTTCATTGTAAGATGTTATCTCGTGAGTTATAGATATTGAACTTTTCATCATTTAATTTAATCAATAAGTTCTTTTTCAACGAAGTAATTCACAATAGCGTCTTTCATTAAAATGGTTTGTTCACCTGCTTTTAATGGTGGTAATTCTTCTTTTACTTTGTAATGCGGCCATCCGTCTTTATCGAAAAATTCGAATTCGTAGTAACCATAAGGTTCTAATAATCTACAAATGGCAATGTGCATTAAATTGACTTTTTCGTCTTTTTTGAAAAGTTGTTTGAATTTCCCAAGTTCTTGAACTCCAATTAAATATATTATTGCATCTAAGTCAAGTTGTTCTCCTTCGGCAAATTGATTGGAAAGGATTTCAACAACTTTTTCCCAGCGTTCTTTTAGTTGTATATCTCGAGACATGTTTTTCTATTTAGAGAAAAGAAAGTAGAGAAAAGAAAATAGACTTTTCAACTACAATTTTCTATTAGTTTGCAAATATATTACTTTTACCATCTTTTCTCTTTGTTCTATTTTCTATATTCTTATATCTTTACCGCTCACTTTTATTAAATTTATGGGATTTATCGATATTGTTTTTGCTGTATTATTAGGTTTTGCAGCTTTTAGAGGTTTGCGAAATGGATTATTTGTTGAATTGGCTTCGTTGATTTCATTTTTTATTGGAATTTATATTTCCGTAAAATTCTCATACGTTGTTGGAAGTTTTATTGGCGATAGCAAAACGGCGAAAGTTGCAGCATTTATAATCACTTTAATTGTGGTTATTATTGGAATCCATTTACTTGCCAAAGTTTTTTCATCCATAGCAAGTTCTTTGTTTTTGGGTTGGTTGAATAAATTAGGTGGTGCATTTTTTGGTCTTTTAAAAACCGTTTTACTATTAGGAATTGTATTGAGTTTGTTTCAAAAAGTAAATATTGACAATGCTCTGGTAAGTAAAGAAACCCAAAATAACACTATTTTTTTCAATCCAATATTAAAAACATCCGAATTTATGTTGCCTATTTTGACCAATTGGTTTAAGGATATGAATTCTATAAAATAGAAATTGTTTTTTTCTACTATTGTGTTGATGTTTAATG
>Ga0316608_1000556_pt1 | contig 17198 bp, 35 predicted proteins | sample MIS2016152B_MG_FD_207673 | JGI IMG/M metagenome (GOLD analysis project Ga0316608, IMG submission 207673) | Microbial mat bacterial communities from Middle Island sinkhole, Lake Huron, Michigan, United States - MIS.2016.152B | ecosystem: Environmental > Aquatic > Freshwater > Lake > Sediment...
CGGGATTCTGCGTCACTCGCCCATTCATCTTTCACTTCAGGGGGCATGGTTCGTCGGTATTTTTCGAGCATGGCTACCTCGGTATCGAGCATTAGATACGGGTGGGTTTGATGGTTAGATACGGGTGGGTTTGATGGACAGGATTTCAGTGGTTGAGCAGTTCCTCTAGTTCAGCTACACGAGCAACAAGTTCATCAAACGCGGTAAGGGTTTCCCTTTTCCGTTTCGCGCTTTCCTCTGATCCGTAGCAGGGCATGAACTCGTCAAGTGCGTCTCGAACCAACTCAACATCGGTCATGAGTGTGATTTCTTTCATGGTGTCTCCTACTCCAGATATACGGGTGGGTTAGTCACTTGAGTCATGGCACTCAATGTGACCGCACTTCGGGCAGAAGTAGTGGGTATTGAAAGCGTAGTCCTGAACCCCATGTTCCTTTTGTTCCTCTTGTGTCATGCCCCTATACTCATGGTCGCATCCAAACAGGAAGAAACGGAGCCGGGGGCGGAAACCAAACCCTTTAGGGTTAGGTTCTTGGACAGAACAGATACAGGTCCCCGTTCCATTGTAATACCATTCAAGGTTGCCCATGAGGACTGTATCAAGTTGGACCCCTTCAGAACGGGTCATCTGCCTATATTCCACCCTCTGTGGCTCATGGGAGAAAGCAATGCTCCCTGCATATTCCTCGCTCGTGACTTCTCGCCAGCCCTTTGGAGTGGCATTAAAATGCGTCCCATCGGGGGATATTTCGACCACACCTTGTGCATCGACAGCTTTCACAAACTTGAGCATGGTTCCTCCACTCCAGATATACGGGTGGGTTATTCCTCGTCTGGATCGGAACCTTCACCCTTGAATTTAAGTTGCCCCACCTTGCACTCATCGCGCAGGATGTCGTTTCGTTCCCCAAGATAGGTGGGTTGGTAGATACTCCCCCCTCGGTAAGCATAGAGATAACGCACTTCTACGATTGCGCCAACGGGCGGGACCGTCTTGTTTGCAGGGATGGTGCAGTTCCCTACGGGGATTTCACTGGCCCCATCCAAGAGCGCCAAAGCTACGCTTCTTTGCTCATTCTGACGGGTGACAATAAAGCTGGCAGTTGAGACAAACTTGAATTTAAGCTGATCCCCACCGCTGGACGGTCTACCAGCCTTGAAGGGAGCATTGGCCCTCTTGAATACCAAACCCTCAGCCCCCCTACTCTTAAGGGATTCTAGATAGGTTTGCTTGGCATCCCCCACGGGGACTTCCACCAGAACACGATTTGCCGATACCATTCTGCGATATCCAGCCAAGGTCCCATTCATCAGGGATTTGAGAATCCCATATCGATATTCATAGCCCATAGGACGCAGATCAACCTTGTCCAATTCCAGCAGATCGAAGATATGGTATACTGACCCTACCAGTTCTCCATCCATGACAAAATTGTAGGAAGGCATCCCAGCAATGACAGTTTCATCAGGAGTGATGAAGTTCCCCAGCTTATTGGAGGCCTGAATAGGCCCACCATTGGTTCGGGACAGCATTTGTCGCACACCATCTTTCTTTTCCTGGACAATCCACGCATCGCTTTTCAGGAGCTTGATAGCTTCCGCTTCTTCGATGGAGTTCAGGAGTTGGGGCCGGTATACGATGGCAGGAGCCACCGGAACAGGGGGTGCAGGGGCTTCGGTGCGGGTAGTCCTCGAAAGTTCCCTTCCGGGGTTCTCACTCTTAACCACTCGATAGCCCTTGCCCGTCTTAGCGGTCACAATAGACTGGACCTTTCGAGCGGCGAGGTTTTCCGTAGTATCCGCGATCTTGGTTCCCTGATCCACCCAGGCATTTCCACGCCGACAAGAGGAACAGAGGACCGAATAGAGGCCCACTTCGTTTTTGATGGTCTGGATACGATAGAGCTTATCCGAGCCACCCTCGGTATTGTGCAGGATCGTTTCGGAAACAAGTGTAATAGTCATCATGTAAACCTCCACGGAAGATACGGGTGGGTATTCTAGTTGCATTGAAGGAAAGAAATAAGTTTGGCCCAAATGTAAGGAACGAAATGAGGATACTTACGCAAACCTTTACTCGTTTCCATCGGTCCTCCGCAATGACAAAAGAAAAGACAAATGTTTTCCAAGATTAAATACGGGTGGGATCAGTAAAAACCCTCATTGAAGTCCATTTATCCTGCGCCTTGAGTTTTTCAGCTTCGGACATCTGTTTCCACCAGATATCTAGAAGGGGGTTTAGTGCGTCCATTTCTAGAATGGATTTCTTGGGCCAATCATTAATTGATTTAAAATATTCTATGGCAGCTTCGGACATAATAAACCCCCTGTGTAATAATACCAGGGGGTTTACCATTATACGGGTGGGCTAGAAATCTCGGGAATCCTCATGGTGTTCCGCGTAGGTTTCTCGGTTGACTCGCAGGATACTCAAAAGATGCTGCTTGTAGAACTCCAGGAAAGCCTCATCCGGGTCGTAGCAGCTTGGGGCCAAGAGCCTGATATCTTCATCAAGGATTGTCCACACTTCGAAGTATCGACAAGGGAAATCCCGAAAGATGCCACCTATCCCATTGACGCGGCGAGTCCCCTGGAACTCCGACAGGTAGATCCCATAGCAGGTTGCCAAGGAATTAACACACCTGCCCTCACCCAGAATAGCGATATCCCCATCATAGTCACTGGATACCGTGTAAAAGACAGGGAGATTTAAAGTTCTGGTTAAGTATGTTCCGGTTGCTACCAAAATGGATTCCATCACCTGCCTCCTTCTCAAATACGGGTGGGATTACACCTTTTCATACAGGAGGTTTGGATCTTCGGCAATTAACCCAGCGCAGTATTCACACACTAGCAAGGTAGCGGGTCCATCGTCATCAATGCTGCACAGAAGCTCAAAGTCCTCATGGTAGCCAGTGGCTGAGCAAATGTCGCATTTATGAATGTGCATTTCAACGCTTCCATGCTTGGGATTCTTCTTCCGTAGCTGGTCGCAAAAATCGCAGCGTCCCATTTTCTAGGAGCATATAGAGCAAGCGATCAATGGCAGTAGGCTCGTCTAAAACGGATTGAATTAGAAACTTACGGTGGGATAGGTCCCGCTGGAGTTCCTTGATGAAGCTGGCCTTGAGTTCGAGCTTATCTCTCAAGGCCAGATTGAGGGTCAGAACCACCAATTGGGACTCTTCTGGGATGGGGATTCCACTGAATAAAGAATGGGCATCCCTTGATTCGATGAAATGATACATGGTTCCTCCACCATAAATACGGGTGGGTTAATCTTCCGTGTGTGTCTTAGGGGTGAAAATCCGCCCTGGGAGAATCCCATATGCAACCGCTCGGCTAGGTGTTGGGACAGGGACAGGCATGACTTCAATTAAGGGAGTCTTATGGGCGCGAATCCTTTCAGGCCGATGTGCGGCATGACCCTTGAGTTCCTTTGGGCGTCGTTCTTGTGGCCCAAGGATTTTATTTTCACCTCGGGGGTATATAAGGGTATGTTTAAACCCCTTGGGGCATCCATTATGTCTTTTTTTCAAGCCTTCTGGGGTCATATCCCCTACGCCATTATTGGAGTCAAAGATATTCCCTCGGGGATACTTAAATGAGGGTTGGCTCCATTTAATTGCTAAAAGAACCTCCCCAGTAGCCCGGTTAATAAAACATAGAGGCAAGGGCGCGGGTTCCCCCCTGACTAGCTTCACAATTCTAACATATTTAGGCCCGATGTTGGCTAGAGTTGATGCGTCCTTCAAAATGGCATCGCACTTTTCCAGAAAACTTAGGAGTTCCGGGGTGGTAGCATTAATCATGGCGGTGCCTTCTGTATTTCAGGATCTTGCAATCTGTGTAGGTTTCTTCCCTGGGATTTTCATCAAACATAAACCTGATGTAGTAATCCTCTGTTTTGCAGACGGTCCCATCCCCCTCGTTTTTCCGAAAGAGACTCCAATCCACTTCCCCGTCATACTTTCGGAAAGCATCAAAGTCGGACTCATCCAGATCGGATAGGAAAAGGCCATCCCCACAAGAAAATTCAATATCAAAAAGCGCTTCAAGATCCTCAAGGGAATCAAAGAAAAGCCAGAGGTCCCGCTCGTCATCCACGAGGTCCATTCTTACTCGTTCACGCATGGGTATGCTTCTCACAAAACATCCCATCCATGTAAAGTTCCCGACAATCAGGGCAAGGCTCGGGATCTCCTGGGAGTTGGATACCAAAGACGGGGGTATCCTCAATTTCCTTCATGGCAGACCTAGCAGCTAACTCAGCCTCCAGATAGCACTCATCCAGCCAATTCTGATAAGCTACCACCTGAGCATAAAATTCATCTGTCCCACGCTTTGCCGTGACCTTTGGGACTCCGGGGGCTTCAAAAAAACTCATGGCTACCTCACTTCAGAAACAGACGGGATAACCCAGAGGACTTCTCGCCACATGCGATGGACCTCCAATTTAGCTGATTCAACGCATGTCGCCTTGATAATGAGGGCTTCTTTCACCCCTTTAGGGGTCTGGGTCATTGCTAGAAATTCTTTTTGCAGCATGTATGCTCCTCAGCATTAAATACGGGTGGGATCTATTTAATATACAGGAAAGCCCCTCCTTCTGGGGGGCTTTCCTGCTGTGAATCTTTACCCAAGGACTCCCGAAAATTCTCGGCTCCGAGCCTTCAAGCGGGAAAAAGAGAGCTTAGGCTTTTTGGGGGCCTCCTTCTTCCTGGCCTTGGTTTCGACCCTGGGCCTGATTTTGGAGAGGCCCAGGGTTTCCAACATTGAAGTCATGGAGCTATAACTCCATGCTACCTTAATAACGCCCAAATCCTTGAAGTGTTTGCCAAAGACAAGAGCTTCGTTATTCCCCAATCTTCGAGCGGAGTTGATTGCAGATCGCACCGCCTGATACTCCAGGCCCAGCGTCTTGCAGAATTTACTGAGGTTGCAGACTCGAAGATTGCGGGTTCCCGTAGCTGGGATTGATACCGTCCAGGACTCCACTCGCTTGTTCATAGGTGTTCCTCCATGACAAATACGGGTGGGATTAGTCCAGGAGCCTAGCCCTTTCCTTATTTAAAATAGTTTCCACCTGACCTGGGTAGGTAGCTTCCAAAAATCGTTCCATTATATCAAAATTCTGTGTCCCAAGGTAATCCCATTTTCCAGGGGGCCACCCTTTTAATCGATAAATGCACCCCCGTTTATCTAGGAGTTTTTCAATTTTCTTGAGTTCTTTTTTATCCATTCAATCTCCAATTAAAAAATCCCCGCATTCACGGGGATTACTTCTCAGCGTCTCGGATAATCTTTAGGACTTCTTCTTGACTATCCGGATGTATATAAAACATGTTGAATTTAGGCCCCCAGCATTTAAGGACATGACCGTTGGTCATCTCAATTAGAAGCGGGAGAACATCCTCACCAAAAACTTGCACCAAGATATCTTGGGGGACACTTCTGGGGGAAGATCGGATAAACTTTAGCACCAGGGGTGTAGTCAAAGGTAGCTTCAGTCCTCGCCTGGGATTTCTCTCAGGAGGGATACTGGGGCCTACCTCGGGAATGGGAATTTCAGAATCTTCTTCGACGGTATCCTCAACAGATGCAAGTATACCCATCCCGCGTAGAATCTCGATATCCTCAACGGTAAATATTTGAACCTGCCTGCGAGTTTCCATTACATAGCCTCTTTCAGGTACTGCTGGGTAGTAAGTTTTTTGGGCTTCTTGGTCTTAGCAGCCGGAACCACCTTTGTCCAACCCTTGAAGTCTTTGACAGCCTCACGGGAAGCCTTCTTGACAGCCTTGGTCTGGTAGTCGCTTACATGTGCCATGGTATTGCCTCCACACTAGATACGGGTGGGACAAATAAAGAATCCCCCTTGATATATGACATCCGGGAAAACTGCTTGAATTTCAGACAGGTAGGAACGCTTTGACCTGTTCTCCTGCCATCCTCGGGAGGTCTGAGCACCCATCCCGGTATTTTTACCGATATGGATTGAAATGTAAACCCTTCCCCCAGGCTTGACCAGCATACTGACCCGCCTGAGAACTTCAAGCCTGATTTCAGGTTCCTTAATGACATTCAAAACATTTGCCAGCGTGACCGTATCTGCACCCTGATCCACCACGGAACGCATAACAGCGTCATTGTGGGTTAGGGTTCGGTTAAAAGGGTCATAGACTAGGTTTCTCACTTTCCGTTCGTGCAGGAATAGTGATCCCCGGTTATACTTCCCGCCACCATAGTCAAGATTGCGGGTGCCTGGAGTCCAGGGAATGAATCTGAAAAGTGCGGGAACCTGCTTCAGCGAAGTCCCCGCACTTGTGATCTCCTGTTTCATGCATCCCTCCCCCCCCTAAATACGGGTGGGTTCGGGTTCATTCGTGGTATTGAGTGAGCGCCAGTAGACGATATAGCGGCGAAGGCCCATATTGTCCACGCTGGCCCCACGGATGCCACGCTTTGCGGCCATCTTCTTGCAGGACTCCACGCTTTCGCAGGTAATACCCATGCAACAGGTATTGCCCATGCCACGCCCGAAGTATTTCTCCCGCACCTTCCCGCCGAGTTCCTCCGCAATTTCTGTGAGGATTACCTTTGCCTTCTCGATCTTCATGGTAGCTCCTTCTCTAGCTAGATACGGGTGGGTTAAAAATTGGGGGGACGCTTTAACCTAGCCATCCCTACCCAAGTGATTATTTCATTGGTTGATAGCCCACCGCGCCAGAAGTAGGACTTGGGGACCCCATCGGCATCAATGCCAATTCCTACCGTCCCATATCCCAAACCAGTCCGAGCGGTAGTCTCCCTAGAGTCATCCGAATGAGGTTGTTTAGTGGAATCAATAACCGTAAGTAAAGCCTCCCCCTTCCGATGGGATGGGTATGCTTTATCTGCGGCAATCATAACATGTCCCGATGGATACCTATCCCCATATGCGGAGGGACGCCTCCAGGTCACGATATCCCCCGGCTTAATCTCCCACACTGTCTTAAGAGGTTCCCAATAGTTGAGAGATTCATGTCTCATTCGGTCAATGCTATCGCAGTAGTCTTTGACATAGGGCCGTTCTCCGGATTCCGGCCAGAACTCCAAATATGCAGCGAGATGGTCCCGAAGAAGCCACCCAATAAACCCCGAACAGTTGAAGTTATACACCCCTGCCATTACCCGCACATCAGAAACATCCTGATGCCTTGAGAAAGTCATGGCCTCTAAGGTTTTTTTAGCCTTTGTGAACAGGTGCTCACACATAAGGTTCCCATCGAGCTTTCATGCGTTTAATGGCTTCTTCTGGGACACCATGCTCATTCTGAAATTCCCCGGTAGCCGTAATAACCTCAATGGTTTTTCCAAGCTCCTGAGCCATCTGAATATAGGCATCCATTTCCCAAACCTGGGTAAAGGTATTGGACACCACTACCAGCTTCCCGGCCTCCAGAGCCTCACGGGTGCGATCCTGACACCACTGGTGAGCCTGCCTGAGCTTGGAGCCATCAAAGGCATACGCCCCATCCTTACAGAAGTATGCGTCAGTCTCCAGGTGGATTCTATCGACCATCTTCCGGGCCAGGGTGGATTTTCCACTTCCGGGCAGTCCTCGCACTAGGATCAAGTCGATCATGGTTTTCCTCTATCCTAGATACGGGTGGGATTTTAAAAAGGTTCAACGCTTTGCGAGAACAGCCTCAATTCGCTGCATCCTCAATAGGGATCGTTTAACCCAAGGTTGATTCGGTATTTAGCGTATCGAATTTCACTTTCACAGTCTCGGATTTCAGCCTCGGTTTTATCCAGATAAAACTCATTTTGCACCACTGAAAACCTGGCAATAAACCGTTTTAACTCGGCAATATGCTCGGTTCGGGTTTCAATGATATGTTGGGGCGTCCTCTTGTTATCCTTGAAAACCATCATGGTAGCCTCTAGTCAAAATACGGGTGGGATCAGGAAATCAGGAATTATGGCGGTGCCGCGCCCAAAAAAAGAACCCCCACCCAAGGGCAGGGGTTCCGGCGTAGGCTATCGACAACGGGTGAGCCTACGCACTTGCAGAGAAAACATTATGACCCGCAGCGGTCAGGGTATCCAGAGCCTTCTGCATTTCCGCAGACTCAAACTGAGTCTTGAGAGCCTGGACTCCCGCGATCTTGAGAACAGCGGTCATCGCGTTCTTTTCGGTGATGGTGCGGCAAGCCATTTCGATGCTGTCATCGGCCACAATATCCGTGACGATGGCTTCCTGCTTCACAATCAGGTCGAGCGCGGCCAGCTTTGGATTGCTCATCAGAGCATCACTGATTTCCTGCGCGATGGCGGGATCAGCCAGGATTTCCTGCCGGAATTTGAAGCATTCTTCCTGCTTCACATTCTTAGCCGTGGGAATCCCATATGCCGCGAGAATCTGGACTTCGGCATCGGTAAGGGGGGAAAGCTGGCTGCGCTTCCGTAGCTGAAACTGCCCGGTGCTGGCACCATCTTCCAGGTTGAAAGCATCCGGCTTGGCCGGGGTTTCCAGGGCCAGACCCACATAAAGGCCCAGGCTGGTTTCCTTTACCTTGGCTTCATAGGTGGATTTCAGACCCTCCAGAGTCCCCATGAGGGCGGAAATGGCAGCAAGCTCGGCCAAACCCTCCACTTCAAAGGACTTGCGGGAATTGGCCTTCGTCTTCTTGACCTTCGGGGCGGCTGTTGAGGCGGCGGCGAATATGTTGGTCATAACTACTCCATTTGAGTTGTGGGAGAGTTCCCACGGTATAGATACGGGTGGGATGCCCGTTTTGTCCAGGAATCACAACGATACTAGGACAATCTCTTATCACTCCTCGTCTTCATCCTCGTCCATGGGGTCCAGGAATGTTTCATCGGAACCCTGCTCGACCAAGGCCGCGTGAGCCTCTTCCTTGGTGAGTTCGGTCACGGTTGAATCCAGGAAACGCCCAGACATTGAACCTTCCATAGTCTCGTAGTTGGCATCCTCCAGGGAGCCAGAGAAGGGTTCATCGGCACTCAGGATTTCGTAGTGAATGACGGTCTTGAAATACTTGGTCATGGTTTCCTCTTGAAGATGAGCCGCTTCTTGCAGAGTTTGACTACCAGAGCCTGGTTGTAATGGCTCATGTGACCCTCCTACATGAGATACGGGTGGGTTCACTTACTTCTAGCCGAATTGTTGATCTGGAACGGATAAATGATGATCCCTTGACGATACATAAATGTCGAAGCCTTCATGGATTTCCCCACGGCTTCCAGAGTCTCAGCCATTTTTTGGTCATTGAACTTAAATTTCAAGCCCAGCCCATTCTCACCCTTGATAAAGGTGTAGACCCCTACCTTCTTTCGACCTACTCGGACAAACTTACTTTGAATGGTTTTCCCAGGGGGGAAAATAAACTCAAAACCCGAGAGCTTGAGCTTTGTCACAAGCATATCAATAGTCATGCCTGCCTTCCCTAGCTAGGCTTCTTTACCCAGTAAATAGGGTAATTGTCAGTGTCATACACCTGGACACCAGGATTATCCCCAGCCGTAGCACTAAAAGAGTAAACATGCTTGTATTTGCGGAAGAAGGATTTAAGCGTCAACCGCTGGATCATAATATCCGCAAGCGTTATTTTTTCTTCAGTAGCGAATACATGGAAACTAACCAGCCAGATGCCCACCTTTTTCCGATATTCCTTCATTAGAATGGGCTTCTGCATGGCTTCTCCCTATGCACTAGATACGGGTGGGATTTTCGGGAATTATGGCGGTGGCCTCGCCCCTTGATCCAGGGGGGAGGCCACCTAACAATCTTACTCGTAAGCTGAGAAAACCCGGAAGTTCGTGAATCCATCCTCGTGCATATCTTCGAGGCAAGCGGAACAGAAACTCAGGGGAAGCTGGGGAAGCTCTGCATCGAAGTAGAAACCCCCTTCTGCATCCAGGAAAGAGCCGCAGTTATCACAAGGGCCATCTTCATGGTAATAAGTGACTACCCCGTTATCTGCGATAAATTCATGGAGTGCGCCATGCAAGCCGTGGGAGTGTCCTTTTTCCAGGGCGTCAAGATCCTGAGACTCCAGAGATTCCTGATTACCCTTTACGAGCTTTACAGCATCCCTATATTCCTGGGCGAAAGGTAGGGGGGTTTTATCTTCCGGTACCCATTTCCCATTTCTGTAAACGCTGGAAGCATAATCAGTATTTGACTTATACCCCCCAAAGCCAAAGCCTGTCGAGGATTCCCGGTAAGCGGTCCAATCATAGGTGGAAGCCTTCCGAGAAATGAGGCCCCCGGATTTGATGGTGGTGGGCTGGAAACCTTCATACCAGGGCGCGGAAACTTCAAATTCATTGAAGGCTGAAATCTCGGCATCAAAGAATCCCGCGAAGTCTAGGGCATCCTTTAGATGGTTTTTGTCACTTGAGATTGCATACCCCCACGGGCATTTTGCCATATGGAGGATTTGGTCGGCCCGGTATGCACAAAACTTATTTGTTTCGGCATCATTAAACAGAAGCCCAATCATCCCATTGGTTTTACCCAGAGCTTCTTCCATGCCAAACTTTGAGATTGCAATACAAAGCTGGCCGGAATCCACCACATGAGCCTGAACCTCATCATCGTCAACATTGACCGTCACGATACCGTTATGGGCCAAGGTGAGGTTGCCATGCTGGAAAGGATGGGAGTTTTCAACCGTCTTGGCTCCATGCGTTCCATAGCGAGTGTGACCCGCAATCCAGCCAAGACGCTTAGGCTTCCAGCACTCCGTAAACATCACCAGGGCTTCCAGGTCATCGCTGGCATTGCCCAATCCCTTGAAGGGCTGAAAATCGTGGGACCACACGCCCCAAGAATGTCCCCCACGCCGATCATTCTCCTTAGCCAGAAGGCGGAAAAGGAACCTGAGCTTGGTAGCCAAGACTTCAGAAACCGGGATGGTAGGAACTACTGCGAAAAGTCCACACATTTGGTATTTCTCCTATGCACTAGATACGGGTGGGATGCTTAGAAAATTCAGGCTGCAAGGGCGCGGCGAGTCCTGGGCTTACGGGGCTTAGGCTCACGCTTGTAGCCGCTCTCTACTGCCTTCCCATCGGCATATTCCCCAGGGGTCCAGGTCTTGTGCATCTTCAGAAGGGCCTTAGAACCTTCCTCCGACATTCCAAGCTCCAGGCAAAGATATTTCACCTTGGAGTCACCCTCAAGACCGTTCAAGGCCAGCAGGAGCCGCCCCAAGCTGGACGCTTTCTCGGCATCCTGCATTGCAGCATACAAAACATCCACAGACTTCTGAGCAAATTCTACCCGCCCCAGATGCCAATCGATATTAGCAGTTGATGGGAAAATGCGGAACTCCAGCGTCTTTTCTCGGATGGCTACGGGAGGATAAGAAGCACCCCTAGCCTTCTTGAGATACCGGGGATATGAACCCTTAGAGGACCGATACCCAAATTCTCCGATGCAGAAGTGAGATTCCCTGCGCCAGGGGGCCACAAGTGATCTCGAAAAAGATACCATCGCCTGACCCCATTGTTGCATCATATCCTCGCACATATCCGCCTGAGCATCTTTTCCATGTTCTTGAAGTCCCCGAATATGCTGGTAGATATCCTGAGCATTTACATGGACATGATACCCCGCCCGTTGTTGCTCCACGGCAACATCCCTATCGAGCATTGCCTGAGCAAAACCCTTGTATGATTCCTCAATGAGATTCCCACTCATGGGGCTAGAAACATATTCATAGGCACCATCACAGAGAGACCCATCGCTAGTCATCCCCCAGGTAGGCAGATTGGCCTTCAACCACTTCAGGAGCTTGATCTTACGCCCACCCTTGCCAGTCTCAATTTCCAGGCCCACTGGACGCTGGGAGAACCGGGTAAAATTGGTCCCTTCCTGAACCGTCAATACTGGCTCTTTGTATTCATAATGCTGACGATCCCCGCAACAATCATCGGCCAATGCAGCAGAGGCAAAATAAGTATTGCAGGATTCGCACCGATGGCCCACAGACTCCGCACAATGCCGACAAACTGTTTTTCTATTGGCTCCATCTCGGATCACTACCCCAGAACCGTAGAATTTGCCCTCGCAATGAGCGCAGGTAAACAAAGCATGACGCAAGCCACTAGCCGCTTTGCAAATTTGCAATGGGCGCATCCCCGCTTGCATGGTGGAACCATCATGGTAAACTTCCACAGACTCCGCAGGATGGTATCGATGGGAGGACTGACAGAACTCATACGCGGGGAGACAATTCGAGCAAAGAACTTGACCATCGCCCCTAAGCCTAGAAGTCTCAACAGCAGAAAGACTCCCACAAGACGCGCAGAGTACCGTGGAAGCATCCCGATGACGGGCTAGGATGTTAGCCTCCACCTGACTCAGTTGGGCACTCATGGCTTCCACTTGGGAAGTAAAGATTCGGGGATTTTCTGCTCTAATAATCATGGTCTTTGTCTCCGACCTAGATACGGGTGGGATTAAGCGGTTGCAATAATCTGAGAGACTTCATCACGGGCTTCGGGATGGGTATAGTATCCCTTTTCCCAAGCCTTGAGGATACGCCGAGACTGAAGGTCATCCAGGATGTCTTGAAGCTCATCAGTCCCAAAGGTTTCAGCTAGAGTCACAAAAGTGACACTGGAAGGCGCATCTTTGATGTACTTGAGAATCTTAGGGACAAGAGCGTGTTCCCTAGCCTTAATGGAGACAGTCAAGCCCTTCTTCACGGCATGAAGATATTCCATATGGGCAGATTTTTCGGGATCAATAAAATAAACATCCTGACCCGTTTCATCCTGATGGAAAGTCAGGATTCCAAGCTCGGATAGCTTGTAAAGAACCTCGGAAATATCCTCAAGAGTGAAATTAGTGACCCGCTTGCGGATCAAATAAGCCTCAATCTCGGAGGGAGTGACCCTATGTTCTGCACCCTTTACCGCATCCAAGGTAGCCTTAAAGCCCAAAGACACCATATCAACAAAGGGAATCCTAGCGGCACTATCATTAATGCCACTCGAAGTCACACTACCACCCCGCTGGTCGATATATTCATATAGAGAAAGAACACATCGAGTTGCGGCAGAAAAATCGTTCTCCAAATAGGTGGGCCATGACCCCGATCCAGTATCATACCCATAGCTGGCTTGACAAAACTCATGCTTATCAAGCTCAAAAAGATCAAAGATAATATGATTATTATCATCATGGACATTGTTTAAGAAAGTGTCCATGACCCTATATTCTACTCGATTTACTCGATTCATCCCATCTGCCAGGATACCTTCCAGGTTAAAAATAACACGATCCCCTTCAACCAGCAGGATAGGGCGGGATTCATTATTGTATGTTGCCATTTGATGCCTCCGGGTGAAATACGGGTGGGATTTTGGGTTGTCAGTCCTGCCTTGAACTAGAAATACGGGTGGGATTTGATTTTTCCATCCGATATCTTTCAAGGCACGACTCCCATCCGGCTAACTTCGCTCCGGTAAACTAGATACGGGTGGGATCTTTTTCTGAAATTTTTCGGCGCACCGCCATAATTACGGCGGGATAAAATTAAGGGGGTCCGGTTGGACCCCCTTTTTTGGTACGCCCTACTGGACTCGAACCAGTGTTTGCAACTCCAACTACGGATAACCGCTTAGAAGGCGGATTCGGTTAAGGGCGTATAATACGTGAACTCTCTAACTAAATTGTTTTGAATCGCGTGAACTACCTCAGTGCTTCTGCCATGGTAGCGTATTTTAGTTGAAAAGAGTCCACTACATTTTTTAGAACAACAGGTATACTCAGACCCTTTCTGCAAAAAACTTTGCCGCTTTGGTATACTAAAGTGTGTAAGACACTGGGGGCAAACTAGTTCAACATAAAGTTGCCCTCGGGCAAGCCCATGCTCCCTGGAATGAGCTTGCTGGGTTGTTAGGGAAAGATTCTCGATGCGGTTGTCTTTTTTATCGCCATTTCGATGATGAATTATTTCATCGGGTTCCAGAAGGCGACCAAGGTGATTTTCCATAACAATTCTATGCTCTAAGACATACCCATATTTAATTGCCGTGGGATGCTCTGGAACAATGGCGTATGTATAATCACCCTTAGAAACCAACCCTTGAATACTCCACATTTAATCGTCCCAGATCACCCTAGCCATCTTGGTGGACACCTTATTGTCATCAATGACAATTCGGCCCCGGTCATCATCCTCTTCCCCGGACCATTCCACCATCCCATTGAGCTTATAGCCCCATTTGTTGAGGAAATGCTCGATGAGATACTCGATCCATTCCACATAATTGTAGAACTTCTCGCCACCATCCCACTCGATTAGATCCCTTCCCTGCTGGCTGGGAACCCACTGGCACCACAACCCCGGTTGACCCTGGGGAGGACGATTGTAATCGGTAATGTCCGAAGTGCGCCGTTGTCCCGCGCAGTCCATCCCCTCACCACCCACGGCACCCACAAAATAGGCACCCTGAGGCCCAAGGGGAAGCCCCACCTCTTCCCGAAGCGCATCGGGCATTTCAGCGGTTTTATTGGCATTCCGCGCCATGCGGCGAGTCCCAGCAAAGGCAGTCAGATAATCCGCATGAGCCTGGGAGAGTGCAGGGGTGACGGTGAAGCTTCCGTCAAAATCAGTGTGATAGCCCATCGTGGGACTCCTATGGTTGGCCTACAGGTTAGATACGGGTGGGATAGTATTAGGTCTGTTCATCCTCAGAGTATACACGAAGCACCTCCGCAGGGGTCACATTCGAGAAAGGGAGTGTTCCCACCAGTCTACAAGGGCCATATGAATCACCCTGTATTTGTGACCCTATATAGAGTTCAAGTGTGCAGGTATCCAGGTCCAGGATGTATGCATATTTACAGAAGAGCGAGTCTTTAATGAGACACTTGGAGTCCATCCAATGCAGCAGCTTGCCAGTGAAAATGGCCTCCAGACCCGCGACCCCTTGAAAATCTCGTAGGAGCGACCAATAATCAGGTCCACTCCCATTATAATAGGCTAGTGTTCTCTTAGGGACCTTGGCTGGGGATTTCACTACCTTGAGTTTTCGAACCTTATCCATAAGTTTCTGGACTGAGGTGGGATCCGCAAGAAAGTTTGTAATGAAGGTGGCTACATCCCGACCTAAAGACCTTGGATAACTATCCGAGTGATTATACGTCCCCATAAGCTTTTTGTTAATTCTAAACCCGAGCATTCCGCGTGTGGACATTACTCCTCCTCATCCAAAACATCAAGATTATTCAACTCCAAGCTAACCACCGTTTTCAGGAATTTACTCTTGTTGAGATAAATTACAGATAAATTGCGTTCTTCATCGAAGTCTACGCAATCCCGGATGACTTCGGCAGCTTCTTCTAGAGCACTCTTCAGCGACTTCACCTGAGCCAACACCTCCGGACGGACGATATTGGCGAAGTCCACCAGAAAGAAATCACCCTGCCCAGGCTCGATAATCGTTCCATAGATCATCATTGAGTCCTCCTACTGAGATACGGGTGGGATGAGAAGTTCCGGTCTATTGACTCGCAACCACTCTATTAAATCCAGTAAATCCACGCACCCAGCGTTGTAGCCACCCTCACACTCACAAACGAGGATTTCACGGCCATCCTCATAGGTAATGTAAATATCGTCCCCTGAATTTCCTCGAACGCCTTCCAATAGAGTTTTGTCCATAAGTCCTCCTACAGAGATACGGGTGGGATGCAAAAAGCCCCCAAAAGCGGGGGCTCTGCAAGGCTACTAGGACAGATCACCACCACGAATTGTAGTAGATGACCCTACCCTGCTCAATCTCGATAAGGGCTCGATTGAAGAACTCTAGATCATATTTGCAGGACTCGTCATCGGGTGGGTTGTTCCCAAAAAAGAAACCCGTGGTGGGAGGGAGACTCCCATTCTTGATGGTAGCCATCACCATATGAATATCATCCTCAGTGAGCCGAAGAGGGATGCAGTTAAACTCAAACTGCTCGTCCTGCGTGAGCTTACCGATGCTCATCCCACGCTTCTTCCAGTAGATGGATTCCATCAACCCATGAAGGTCATGGTGCTTACGCCAGTAGGCGATTTCGACTTTCTCGGAATCAGGGGAATAATCGAAGTCCCCACGGGCATCGTTTGCATCCACTGAGTAAAGATTCATGTCTAAGCCCATTTGCTGCCTCCTACATGAGATACGGGTGGGTTAATCATTCCCAAACAATTCGAGCCTGTTGGTGCCTAATCCCGTATTTGGTGAAGCAAAAGCGCCACTGTTCCCCATCTTCGCCACGGGCTTCAATAATACCACCAGGGGCTACAAAGGGGTCGATGGTATTAAAGAGAGTTTCCTCATCCCCCAGCTTCTCGCCAGTGAAATACTCCAGGTGGACATTACCATTGACCACTTTGGTCGAAAAACGCCATTCCTCGAAAGCCTTGACCAAGGAAGGGAAAGGAAATGATTCTGCCAGCACCCAAGAGAACCTAATCCCAATACCCCCAAGGGCATTGATTGCTTTGAGGCAATCATCTACCTGGGAATCTGGGATCATCACATCAATGATATTGTAGTCTACACAATAGCTCATTAGTTTCTCCTATTCCCTAGATACGGGTGGGATTAGTATTCCGCCCTGGTCGGATCAACCCCAAAAGCTTCTTCGGCTTTATGATAGATATTATCGAGATTCAGGAACACCGTGGGCTTCCCACGCATACAGGCATAGGCATAGCCCGTGATATATCGAAGCTTCTCGGCCCCGGAACCCATGACCACCAAGACCTCATCATCGGGCATGAACTCCAGAACGGAGTCCTCAAGAGCCCAATCCGAGTCATCCTCCAGCAGGGAAGGGAACTCCCCATCTTCACTATTCCCCGGAAGAAAGGCATATTTACCGTTTTTTTCAACACACTCGATACAGAGATTTTTTGCGTCGAAATCGGCCTTGAGAGCCTCAATGTCCGTGATGGTCACATAATTTGATCGGGCAGCACCATACCAATTTGCCATTATATGTTCTCCTGATAAAAAGGCGTTGCGCTTGCATGACTCATGGAGTCTCCTAAATCTCATCGAGAATAAACTTGGCCCCACAATCGGAGCAGCGGTAAATAAGGGCCTCACCCTCCTGCTTCACCTTCTCGCGCTTCTCGTTCCAGCCAATTTCATAGCTGGCACCCACCTCACCAAACTTG
>Ga0316608_1000557_pt1 | contig 17185 bp, 19 predicted proteins | sample MIS2016152B_MG_FD_207673 | JGI IMG/M metagenome (GOLD analysis project Ga0316608, IMG submission 207673) | Microbial mat bacterial communities from Middle Island sinkhole, Lake Huron, Michigan, United States - MIS.2016.152B | ecosystem: Environmental > Aquatic > Freshwater > Lake > Sediment...
AAAGTTTTTGGATATTTCTTTTCCATAATTTTTTATATTTATTTTATTTTTATATATTAATTTACAAATATACGAAATTTATTTCAATAATATGAAACATTTTTTAAATATTTATAGTATAATATATAGAGTATTATAATTTTTTGAACAAAAATAATTTACTTTTAAATTTTTTGTTTCATATTAAAAATAAATAAACAATATTTGAAAATGTGTTTTAAAAATGTTCAATTAATTTTAACACCCTATATATATTAATTTTATATTATGAAATATTTTGATATTAGCTTTAGAAATTTTAGGAGTTTTGGTAATAAATTACAAAAAATAGAATTTAATACCAACGGTAGTTTAAATCTACTTACTGGTAAAAATGGTAGTGGTAAAACAAATTTTAGATTAGTTGTAGAATTTTTACATCATTCATTATGTATTGGAAAACATGGTAAAAAACTACCAATTAAAAAATTAGTCAATAAATATAATAATACTTTTAGTGGTGGAATTAGATTTTTAAACGATTTCAACCAATTAATACATATTAAAAAATCATTAAATCCTAATAATATACAAATATTATTGAATGAAAATGATTATACTGAAATATTTAAAAAATTAAATCCAGATGAAAAAATTAAAATATTAGGTATAAATCATGAAACATATAATACTTTTGTTGGATTAAATTTTGAAAACTTTAATAATTTTATAAGCCTATCAAAAGAATCTAAAGAAAATGTTATCAATAAACTTTTCAATTATAATAAAGTAAATGATTATATTTCAGTTGTTGATGAAAACATTAAATATTATAACAACCAAATAAAAAATATTAATAAACTATTAGTAGATAACAAAGAAAATTTAAAAAATATACAAAGCTCTTTAAATAATAAGAAAGTTAAAAATACAGAGGAATTAAATATTAAATTAGAAGAATATAAAAACAAATTTAATACTAATAAAACAATATATACTGAAAAATTAGAACAGCTTAAAAAAATAGAAGAACAACATATTAATACTAAAAAATTAGTATATGAAAAAAATTTAAAACATATCGAATTAAAAAATAATATCAATTTATTAGAAAAAGAAAAATCTAAGATTTTAAACGAATATAATTTACATAAAACTGGAAAGTGTCCAACTTGTAATAACCAATTAATATTATTAGAAACACACGAAAAAGAATATAATGATAAGATTTTAGAATGTACTGAAAAAATAGATAGTTTAAAAATTGAATATACTAATATTAAAAAAGAATACGATGATTTAGTTGTAGAGTGTGATAACGTATATAAGAGTTTAAATAAAATAAATACAGAATATTTAGAATGTAAAAATCTTCTATCTAATTGTAAAAATTCTTATGAAGAAATTAAAAATAAATTGGAAGAAGTAGATGACAATAGTGAGAATGATATAATAGTAGAATTAAATAAAAAGATAAGCACTTATAGTAGTAAAGTGTTGGAATTTGAAGAAGCTTTAGATAGTAATAAAAAGTTAAAAGATATATTATGTTCGGATGATTTGAAAAAGAAAACTATAAATAGTATTATAAAACCTTTAAACACTTATATAAGTGAATATAGTAAAAAATTTAATATCGGATATAATTTAAGATTAGATAAAGATTACAACGCAATAATAAAAGATAACAGAAATGAATTAGATGAAAATGATATAAGCAGTGGAGAAGAAAGGCAAGCTAATTTAATTATAGCACTTTCTTATTTAAATTTATTACTTGAATTTAAAACAATTAATATAATGTTTTTAGATGAAATATTTACTAACATAGATGTTGAAAAAATAGAAGTTATTTTATCTATATTAAAAGAGCTTTCAATTAAATATAAAATTAATATGTTTGTTGTACATCATTCTGAATTAAATTTAAAACATTTTGATTATGTTTATAGAGTAGAGAAAAAAACATTTTCGGATTTCAGTATTGAAAAATTATAAAAAAATGTGTGAAAAAATTTTTCACACATTTTTTATTTAACTGTTTATAATATATTTTAATTCATTCAATATCTCATTAAATTTTTCCTCCTCTTTATTATTAAATTTTAATTTATTGATTGTGGTTATCAATTTATCATTTTTTAAATATTCTACAATATTTATATTTTTTTGATATATTAATGAATGGATATTGTTCATATCATCGTTTGATATAGTTGTTTGGTAATCTTTATACCTTATATAACTTCTGAATAATTTTTCATCGGAAAGTTTTATAGAGAATATAATAAAATCCGATACAATATACTCAATTTTTAAAAAATTATTTGTAGATAAATCCGAAATTTTTATATCATCAGTTTTAATATTAATAATTACTTTTTTAAAAGCTTCTATTATAGTATTTTTAAATTCTATATCATTAGTTTGTTTTATATTCATAATAAATAATTTAACTGTTTATAATAGTTTTTAATTTATTTAATGTATCATCAAATATTATTTCATTTTCATTTTTAATGAAATCTAATTTTTCAATTTCACGTTGTGTTTCTCTAGTTTTTAAATAATCTAATATATTTATATCTTTTCCATGTATTAGTTTTTGTAAATCTACCATAACATCTTCTGATATTGGAGTTTGAAAATTATTATATATTATAGAATGTTTAAATTTACGTTCAGGTAATCGTTGTTTTACTGAAATTATTTTGAAATCTTTTATAATATATTCTATTTTAAAAATATGTGATGTAGATAAATCTGAAATCTTTATATCATCGTTTTTAATATCAACTAATACCTTTTTTAAAGCACATATTGCAGAATTTTCAAATTCTATATCATTAGTGAATTTTATATTCATAATAAATAATTTAACTGTTTATAATAGTTTTTAATTCATTTTTTAATTCATCTAATAACATTTCATTATTTGTTGAATTTATTAAATCTAAAAATTCATAATATTGTTTTTCATCTATTTTTATATAATTATTTTTATAATATAAAGAGAATCTAACATTATAGTTAATAGACATACTTTTATATAGTTCAAATTTTCCAATTTCATAACATGTACTACCAATTATTTTGTTTATTTTTAAATTATTTTTATCAAATTTTCAATTGTTTTTTTAAAAGCTTCCAACATCAAAGATTTTAATTCTTTGTTTACGATTTCCATAATATTATTATTTTAAATTTATAATTACAAAATTACAAATTATTTATGAAATAAAAAAAAATATTTTTAAAACTTTTTTAAAAAGTATATAGTATAAGTATTGAAAACAATATATAAATAAATTAAAAAATAATTTTTTAAATGTAAAACTTTTTTAAAAAGTATATAGTATAAGTAATATAAATAATAACAAATATTAAAAATAGGAGAATTTTTATGAGTGATGAAAAACAACTTTCAGAAAAAGAAGTAGTTTCAAAAGAAATTACAAATTTAACAACAGAAGAATTGTTAACAGCAGATTTGAAAAAATATTCAGATGTGTATTTAAAAAATCCAAACAAATCTGAAAATCAAATGTATGGTGAATATCTAAAAGAAACTTATGGTGCTAATTATAAGGAATATATTTCTGATTCTTTTAGAAATCAATTAGCTAAAGCTAAATATGATATTGATACATATCATAAAGAAGTTATGAATAGAAAAAATAATGTAGTAGAAGAAGCTTATACAGAATTTAAAAATCGTATTGATAGATTCTTAGAATACATTACAAAATATGATATTAAATATATGAGTGAAAATAAATTGAAATCTACCGATATTGATGTGTTTCACAATATTTTAAGTCATATTTATTTTGAAGAAATTATGAATAATGCTATCATTAAATTAAACTTAGCATTTAATTTAACAAATTCACAAGTTAAATATTTTAAAAAATTATTAGAAGTAGATATTGAAAAATCTCCAAGTGAGTTTTCAGCTTTTGAATACATCATGGCAGAATTTCAAAAATTCGATTTAAAATCATTAAAAACTAATGATAACGAATCTAAACCTTACGATTTCATCTTAATGAACGCTAATAATATCTGTCAATTCGTATATCGTCATAAATATAAAACTCATGGCGAAGAATATGAAAAAGTTAAAAAAATTATGTTGGAAATTTTAAATGTTACAACAATTTACCATTGTGTTACAAAAACCACAGAAGAAATTAAAAATATATTAGATTTATGGAAAAGTGAAGCTGCTAATTATGAAGACTTTATAAATGCTGCTGAACCAACTGTAACAACTGATAAATAAAAATTCCCTCAAATTTTATTTGAATTAGTTGGTGTTTAATTATACCAACTAATTTTTTAAAAAATGTAAATAAATAAAATAACAAATATATGGCAAAAAGTAAAAAAAGTGGTAGCGATGAAATAGTTAAGAGTAGCACATCTAACAAAGGGTTTCTATCTAATATTATTAAAGATGTTTCAAAAAAATCTGAAATAGTTGTAGAAACAAGAGAAAATGCAATAATTTCAAAACCTTTTGATAGTGGGGTTTATATTTTTAATGCTTTACTAAATAAAAGTATTAGAAAAGGTGGATTTTCAGGTAATAGAATTACGATTTTAGCTGGTGGTAGCGGTACAGGTAAATCATATTTAGCTTATGGTGCTGCAAGAAATGCACAAAAGGACGGATATACTGTTGTACTTATTGATACCGAATTTGCAGCAGAAATGGATGAATTAGAAAATTATGGTATTGATACTTCAGAAGAAAGATTTCATTTAATTAGAGGTAATGTAGTTGAGGAATTAGTTAAAGCTTTAGCACAAATTTTAAATGCTCTTAAAATAGCTAAAAAAGAAGGTAAAACTGAAAAAATGTTGATTATTGTTGATAGTTTAGGTATGTTAGCTTCTAATAAGGAAATTGAGGATGCAATTAAAGGTGATAATAAACAAGATATGACAAGAGCTAAAGCAATTAGACGTTTCTTTAGAATTGTTACATCGGATTTAGGATATTTACAAATACCTATGATTTGTACAAACCACACTTATAAAGATATTAGTGCGTTTTTTCCAACGGATATTATGAATGGTGGAGAAGGTGTTACATATGCTGGTAGTACAATTGTATTCTTATCAACAGCACAATATAAAACAGGTAATGAAGGTGAAATGGATTTAACTTCTGGTACAATCATTACAGCTAAATCTAAAAAGAATAGAAAAGCAATTCCTAAGAAAATTAAAATGATTTTAACTAATGAAAGTGGATTAAATCCATATTCAGGATTAGATATGTTTTGTACAAAAGAAAATTTTGATAAAGTAGGTATTGCCAAAGTTAAAATTACAGATGATGGTAAAGTTGTAGATAACAATAAATGGTATGTTAAACACTTAAATAAACATATTGCAGAACGCAATTTATTTACACCTGCGGTATTTACAAACGAAGTTTTAGATGCTTTAGAACCTATTATTTACGATTTCTTTTCATATTCTAAATTTGATGATTTGGAAAAACAATTCGATAAAATTAAAGACGATTTCGATATTGACGAAGATATTGTTGAAAACTTCGGATTAGACGATATGGATAAAATATTATAATTTAATAGTAATAATTAATAAACAATTGAATTCCACAACATATTAAATATGTTGTGGATTTTTTATTTAAAAATTAAAACTTTTTAACACATTTATAGTATAATATAAATAAAAATTAATTGATTATGTATAAACACTATTTTAATGATGGTATTACATGTATATTCTTTTCTAATAAGATAGAATTACAACAGCACATATTTACAATGATTCAAAACCAAGAATTTGAAAATGTTGTATTTAAAGGTAATGTGAATGATGATAATATTGATGTTTCATATAAAATCATTCAAAAAATAATACCTTTTAACTTATATTGTAATTGTAAAGGTAAAAGAAGTAAAGATAAAAATAACAATTTAAAAATTGTATTTTCAAATGAATTGAAAAAAATAAATAACAACCAATATGTTATAATTACTGAACAACATAGAAGAGTTGGTAGAAAATGTAAAATACTATCTAATAAAATAGATTGTAAATAATTTGTATATGTTGAAACTAAATTTTAAATATTTCGTATAATATAAAAAATATTATATGTTATGGATGATAAATTAAGTATTGAAGATTTAGATTATATTGAAAAAATACTATCTGAAATATGTGATGCTAATCATAGAATTAGTGAAAAAAAGATTATAAATAGAGTTCCACAATATTCAGACTATCCAGATGAATTTAATTTTGCCTGTCCGATTTGTGGTGATAGTCAAGAATTTGATAATAAAAAAAGAGGACATTTATATCTTAGAAATTTAAGATATATCTGCTATAATGATAGAGAGAATGATGATTGTAGTTTTACACAATTTTGTAAAAGATTTGGATATAAATTAGATTTAAAATTTAAACAAAGACTTTATAATTATGTTGATAACCATATTAAATTTAATACTAATAGAGATTTTAAAATTGAAAACTTAAATCTTATTATTAAATTTGAGGAATTTGTAAATAAATATAATACTACTGTGGGTAGTGAGCTGAGTGATTTAAAACCTATTGAAAAAGATAGTAGTCAGTATAAATATTTAGTCAATCGTAAAATCTTTGATTTTGAAAATATCTACCAAGCAAATTATAATGTTTATAAAGATGATGAAATAGTTAAAAAAGTAAAAGTTATTGTTTTATTAAATCGAAATAAAGATTATGTTGTAGGATTTCAAATAAGAAATTTATCGGATGAAAAGAAATATCGTTTTTATAAAATATACGATTTTACTAAAATGTTTAGATTTTTATATCCTAATAAAAAATTAGATGATTTGGAAATGATTGCCTACAATAAACTATCTCATTTTTATAATATATTAAATATTGATTGGAATAAACCTGTTACGGTATTTGAAGGATATTTAGATAGTATATTTTGTCCAAATAGTATTGGAATGGTTGGTATTGAAAATGATAACGATTTAATGTTTTTATTAGATAATGATGAAATTAAAATAAGATTCTTTTTAGATTTCGATAAAAAAGGACTGCTTAAATCAACTGAACTTATTGACAACTATCCAGTATTTTTATGGTATAAATTTTTTAAAGATAAAATAAATAAATCTAAAAATAAAGAGAGTAGATTAGAAATATATAAAGCTATAAAAGATTTAAACGAAGCTGTTAAAATATCTAATGAAACAGATTTTTATATCCGATATAAATTAGAAGATTATTTCAGTAAAGATAGATTTGATAAAAGATATTTAAAAATGTTAGATTAAATTATCTAACATTTTTAAAATGTTATTTTATTTTATTTTTGTTTATTTAAAAAGTTTGCTGTGGTTTTTAAATCTTTGAAAAAGTATCCACCATTTTCTTCTATCATTTTACCAACCATATCTAAACTTTTTATTTGATGTTTATTGAAATTAATTTCATTTTTATCATCATCTAAATCACTATCTAAATAACAAAATATTGTTTTTTCTGGTTGTTTATTTGAATCATCTACAACTTCTGCAATACTATACACACCTGTCATTTTTGGTGTTATTACATATAATAACAAATCACAAACTTTTCTTTGTTTTATTTCTTCTAATTGTGATTCTTCGTTCCAATCATCTACAACTGGATTGAAATAATCTATTTTTAAAATTTTAATTAAATCATTTCTCCATGTACTATTATTACAAGTTCCACCTAAAAATACTTTTACATTTTTCATATCTTTTTCTTTAAATTTATTATATTCTACTATCATAATCTTATATTTTTTATTTTATAAACTCAATATTAATTGCTTTTAATCCATTACTACTAAGTTCATCGCTATAATAATTTCCACTACTATCTCTCCAATCACCTCTAATAATAGCATATTCATCTTTTTCAATTACTATATCTCCAACAATTTCATCTATTCCAATTAATTTATTACTTCTTCTAAATGTTGCACTTTTTTTAGCGTTTTCATTTTTCTCACATTTAAAATGTAAATCCAAACTATCTATATCAACTATATTAGTTTTTAAATAATTAATCAAATCCGATTTTACTATTCTGTCAGTCCTGTCATAAGTTAGTAAAAAATTAGACGTTTCATTTATTATTAATTGTTTAATACTATCATTATTTACATTACTATTAGCTTTTCTACTAATATAATAAAATACTGTATATTTTGATAATTTAGGTTGTATAATAGTTATATCAATATTTGGTGAAATCGTTGCTGAATCTCTTAAATAATTTATAGTCTTTTCTTTTTCCTCATCATCTAAATAAAATACATCTAATGGCACATTAAAATAATTTACACTCGAATTGAAATATTTGCTAATTAATGGAATTAAATACAAATATATTTGGTTATCGTTCAAATTGGTTCTGTAATCATTAAATAATTTACTATATTGATTAAAATATAATTTAATAGAAGCTATATTACCTTTATCACCTTTATCAATAGCTTTATCAATAGCCTTTTTTAATTTATTATAAGCATCCATTACCAATTGCTCTGCTATATTAAATAAATTATCATCTAATTTATTATAAGCGTTTATTTTACTAAACCTATTTAATCTTTTAAGATGATATATAAACTGTTTAGGTGTTGCCAATACAAAATTTCTACTGGAATATGGTAGTATAGCTGCTGTCATTTCTTTTGTTTCACCATCACTTGCAAATCCAATTACTGTATCAACTTCTATATCAAAAACCTCATCCATTGAAACAACATTACCTTCTGCGTCATATACATCTTCAATAAATTTAAAATCGTTTGCAATAGGATTTATAATTTCTCCATCACTACCATTTGTTAGTAAATATGTTATATCAACTTGTGAAGCACTTTCAGGTATGAAACCATTATAACCATTTCCAAAAAATACATCAATACCACCTTCCATTGCAGTATTTGTATAACAAGCTAATTCATTTGTTAGTAAATCTATAAAACCATCTTTAACCTCAACAAATAAACCATTATATTTCACATTAACTCTATTGTTATCTATATTAGATGTTGTAGTTGTTAAAACTGTGAAACTTTGATTTTCACTACCATCTCCCGTGTTTGACTGTGTTTCAAATCTACCTTGTATTATATTGATATAAAATACACTATTTAAATTGATAGGTTGTATTAATTTTTCAACACCTGTTTCTAAACTATAACTTAAATTATTTGTTTTATTTTTCAAATGATGATAGTTATTAATACTAATATATCCACCTTTTATAAATTCTTCTATATTAATAGATGGTTTTACTCTAAATCTTAACACACCTGTTGCAGAAGTTGGTCGAGCTGGTTTATGACCTGCTATAATAGCTTTACTTTGGACAACTTTCGCATCAACATCATCTTGTAATATCAACCTATTTGTTACATTTTTTAAATATAACATTTGATGTGCATTTAATTCTTCTTGTAATGTTATAAGCTGACCGTGCGGACTGGCATCGGAAAATTGTGCATCCGATGTTCCAAATGTACTCTTTAACCATGTTCTAATTTGTGTACTTAATTTAGATGTTTCAATTTCTATAAAGTTGAATATTTTATTTGCCATTACATGTTTAATTTATTTTTAATTTTATATCTATTTGTGAATGTACTACTATCATTCACATCTACTCTCATTACATTCACACTATATTTTTTCAAATATGTTAGTATCGGATTAGTTATTAATTGTAATCCAACAGTATTGATATTAAATTTTACAGTATTAGATGTAATTGCACTTACTAAATAATTTCCACTATAATCTAATACATTACTACCACTTAAAAATTTAAAATTATCTACATAAATATAATCAGTTATTTTAAAACTGTGATTAGTTGTAGTTGTTAAAGTAGTTGTAATACCTGTTGATATTGAAATTGTTTGAAATATTGGTTGTTCATTATTATAATAACTACTATAATATGTACTACCAGTTATATTTAAACTATTATAATCTTTTATATCGAATGGTAGATTATATTGTCCTATCATCATCTCACTACTACCTAAATTATTCATACTATAATTTACATATAATCTTATCTTACAATAACTATTACTATTATTAGCTTCTAATATGAAATCGACATTTTGTAAATAACTTAAATCATTATTTAATGTAAGTTTTAAATTTTCATTGTTTTTATTTATTAAATCATTTTTAATATAAACTAAACATTTGCTACTACTATCTATTAATACATTATAAGATTTACCAGAATTAATATTATTATAAGTTAGTATATCATTAGCCGATATAATTTTCATATCACCATAACCATAATCAACTGCTGTCAATTGCATAGTTGGAAATTCTGTGTTATAATTCATATTAATTTTAACAGTATTAGAATCTATTAATTGTAAACTACTATACAATCTTATTTGAGATTGTAAACTATTCATTTGTTGTTTAATAACATTTATATCTGTTTGACTGTATATTAATGATTTCATTTTAAGCATATCATTATATAAAATGTTATATTTGCTTGTAATAGCATCAACATTATCATACAATCTTAAATTATTTTGTAAAAATTTCTCAATAACATCGGTGCTAAATTTTTCATAAATAATATCTGGATTATAAGCACTACTAAAATTTTTATTGTCTAATACATTTTCTTTTTTTAATGTGTATATAAATGATGTACCATCTTGTCCAAACTTAGTTACATATTTTTTATAAGTTGTAATTAATTTATCATTACTTCCACCATAGTCATCATCGGGATTATTTAAAAATTCAACACCATATAAATTATTTGTACTTTCATTTGTTACATTATTTGTTATAGTATAATACCATAAAATCGCATTAAATTCAAAATCTTCTGGTGCTATACTATCAAATGGAAAACTATTAAATTCATCAAAATTGTATAATTGACTTTCAGGTAAATTCATTTTTAAATAATGTTCATAATCAAAATCTACTTTTAAACCATCTATTTTCTTACTATTAAATTCATCTAATTTTTCAAAATAATCCTCAGCATCTAATCCAACATTATTACTTCTTAAAACACCATAATAATCTCCACTTTTTCTAATTCTATCACCATTTGATGTACTATAAGTTTTATTATAATTATCAAAAAAAGCATAATAACTTCCAGGGTAATCATCTGGATTTACTCTAATATTAGAATTAGCATCTTCTGCTCCAATTATTTCTTCTTGTATTTGATTTGACATAATTGGAAGTTGTAGATTTGGATAGTAATTTAAATCATCTTCAATATCAAATAATATATTAGGACTTTTACCAGCATGATGTGGTACTTGTGCAGTTATATCTGTAAATACACCTTTACTACTTTGTATAAAAGCCTGTGATTGTATTTCACCAATATATTGTACAAATCTTTCATATTCTAAATATACATTGAAATTTACACCATCTTGATATGTATTTAATAATCCATTATCTAATGTTATAATTGTAAAATCGGATGTTGTCGTGCTACTATATATAATATTTGTAATTGTATAAGATGAATTTCCGAAATATGTACTATCATTTTGAAATAAAACTTTATCTCCTGTTCTAAATTTTGCAAATCCACTAACATAGATTGTATAATTAATATCTACTTTATATATATTGTATAAATTTACATCTCTTTCTTTCCAAAGATATTTTCTAAAATAATCATTACCTCTAACAGTAGTTGCATTAGGATTGTTGAAATCACTATCATTTTTATTATAATCAACTTTATGTATAGCAGGTTCAAAATCCATAAGATTCAATTTACGACACCACTTCCAGAAAATTTGTTCCGATGGAGTATTCATTTCATTTTGATTGTAAAAATCATTTCTGCTATCTTTTAAAGAATTTCTAAATTCTGCATCATAATTAGTTGTATAATTTCTAAGATGTTCAACTAATTGTTCAGAATATGGATAGTTTACAGTTGTATTTGGATCGAAACAATGAAATGGTAGGTCTAAAAAACTACTATTTTCTTTTTTAAAATTCATAACATCTTTAATCGCAGATGATTGTGGAAATTTTAATAATACGAATTTATTAAAAGATATTTTATAGTTGTCATTTTCATAATAATTAAGGTCGTATGCTGCGGATGGAAAAGCGTATAAGCTAGTTCCACGATTTTTCATTCTTTCATAAAGTGGTGTCATATATTTTATTTTTTCTATTATATATAAAATTTATTTAATTTAATTTTTTTATTTTAAATATATGTTGTAAATTTGTAATGTGAAATTTATATTAAAATATTTTATTAAAATAATTTTTTTATATGAAAATGTTTTTGTATCTTTGTAGTGAAGTTTTAAAAACAAATTGAAAATGTAATTTCGTTAATAAAACTAACGGTCGCAAATATAAAAATTTTATTAACTAAACTTTAATTAAAAAACAGTATTTAATTATAAAAACAATAATAAATTTTGAACATTAAAATAAATGTTTTATATTTATTGTTATAAAATCGTAAAAATTATGTGGGAAAGTCTTGATGGTAAATCAAGTGTGTGTGATGGTATTTTTCATTTTAAGAAAGTTATAAAATTATGAATTACTTAATAAACAAATATAAAGGTATTAATGACCTTAAAAAAGCAACCTGTGAATGTTGTGGTGTCGATTACGAAACAAACATTAATAGAACAAGATGCTCAAAGAAATGTGCAGATACGATGAAGAAAAGAAGATACAAGAATAATAGTTTATTTCGTGTTAAATATGAAAAAGAAACTATGGTTAGGACAACAGTCAATATTTTCGGATTTGTCAAACGTGATGTTTATTAAATTTCAAATAATTATAAATGTAATCTCTTGAAAAATATATCAAGATAAAAAAAAATATTGTGTATCAATTTAAAAAAATTAAATATAAAAAACAACATGGTAGATAAAGATATTTTAACAGAAAAATTAAAAGATATACTAAAACAAGAAAGTGAAATTCGTAAACAATTAGATGATATTGAATATAATGAAAGATATAATACTATAAAACAATTTGAAGGTAAATGTTTTAAAGTTGGTAATATTCTCGATGATGATTATATAAGATGTTTATATGTTTATGATATTGATAAAATAGATTGTAAACTTATGTCGTTATCAATAAATTATTGGAAAGATAATTATGATTCACATTTTAATATAGAATATTACGATTATTTTGAACCATCAGATTGTGATGATGATTCACATAATAAATGGTTTGAAATTGATAAAGATGAATATATATTACATTATAACGAAGTTCAAAAACGTATAAAAACTGCTTTTGAATATGTAAAAATATTTTAAATAAATAAAAATTTAATTAAATATAAAATTATGAAAAAAGAAATCGTTGTAAAAGAATATGATGGTATCAAATTAGAAATTTATAATTTTGATAATCGTAAATTTCAAGGCGAGGAAAATTGGTAGAAATGATATGAATGGTATTCCTCTAAAAGAAGGTGATGTCGTATTAGTTGATGGTAATATTCGTTATGGTGGTGTTATTGTGTATAATCCTATTTCTTGTGCTTTTTGTTTTGAATATGAAAATATTGATGAAAGTCGTAGTTTTCAAGTGGTTGGAGTGAATCACAAGAATCACCATCAGAACAAGATTGGAAAATTGTTGGTAGTATCTATGGAAATAAATAAAAATTATATCTAATTAGATATAAAAAATTAAAATATTAATAAATTATATGTAATTAGATATAAAATATGAAAATGAAAATGAAATTTATAGGATATTCTCAATTTGCGAATTGCGAATTTGGAATAAAAACAGAATAAACACAGAAGTGTTTTAATATTAGATTGTGATAAAAATACTACTTTAGATGATATTCTCAATTTAAAAATTAAAGCTGTAAAAGAAAATAAAACATTATTAATAAATAATTTAAGTGATATAAGCTTATGAGTAATGATATAAACGAATTAGGTAAATCTAAATATTTTGCGAATAGAAGTGTTGCCGAAATAAAACACCACTACCAAATATTAGATATAAAGTTGAGGTTCAAAAAGAATTAAATAATTTTGAAAACTTACCAATAGATGAATTAAATGAAAAATATAAAATTTATAAATTTAAAGATATTGGATATTTAATTTTATTTTGGACTAATAAACCAGATACTAATGATATAACAGATTGGTTTTTATATGGTTTTATTCTTCCAAATGAATTAAAAGAATTATTAGGTGTTAAACAATGGTCAAAGTTTAATCAAGGTAAAAGAGAATTTATAATACAAAGAAGAATAAATGGTAAAAATGTACCAATAAAAAATAAATAATGAAATATAATCAACAGTTTATAAGAGATGTTAGTTTCTATTTAAAAAATAGAAATATGTTTAGTTTTGATGGTGTAGGTGAATATTATAATAAAAAAGGCGAAAATATTATAATATATGATAAAAATGGTGTTGATGGTATCTTTTCATTTTATCAATTTGATAGTTGTGGAAAAATACTTCCAACGAAACATCCAAATATTTTAAAAGTACTTTTAAAAACTAAAGGTAGTATAAATTTACATATTAAAATGTTTTCAGAAGATAGAGCAAAATGTAATATGAATTTAATAGAATTGAGAGCTTTTTGTATAAAATATAAAACACCACATTGGTTTAAAATTGCAGTTGAAAAACAAAAAATTAAATATTGGAATAATGAATAATAATATGAGAGTTAAAGCTTTAATGAATTTTAAAGGTAAATTTTGTTATACATATATTGGAAGAATTTCTAAAGATGGAAAATTTCATTTTAGAAATAAACAATTGAGAAAAGCTTGTTATAAAAGATTTAAAGAAACTTTTCATTATGAATGTGATGGTGGTAGCTTGACGATACCTGATATTGATAGAAAATCTGTAAAGGTAATCTTCAATATTGATAAATATTTAATTTGTTATAATTGTGTTGTTCCTAAAAAAGAAGATAATAAATATATTGTAACATATTGGAAAAATTAAATAAAAAAAAGATGTATAAATATTTATACATCTTTTTTAGTTTTAATAAATTTCGATAAAATTTATACTCTCAATATAATTTTTTATTTTATCTTCAAATACATTCATATCTTCTTCACTAATATAGAATGGTTTATTACCATATTTTTTAACACAATCTACATACAATTTCTGTTTTTCAATATCTAATGTTTGTAATATTTTTAAATTGTGTAAATCGAAATCACTCTTACCTTTTAAATTTTCTTTTAAATAAGTTTCAAAATATCCTTCAAATTCGCTCGGATAGTATTCTATTGCCATTAAAATTTGATTTAGATACTCATCAAATAAATCAAAATCCATATCATTTAAAACCAACCACACATTATTTTCAATTAAACATTCAAAATAAATTAGATTTTTTTCCTCAGTCAAATCTAATATGTATTCATTTGGTAAAAATTCATCATTACTATTTTTAAAATCAATTGCTTCTTTAAATAAATCGTTATCTAATTCATTCAATTCTTTAATTGTAATGTTAGGTTTAAATATATCAACAAATCCAACCATTTTACCATCTTTATTAATATATGATTCATATATTAAATAATTTTTATAAGATATTCTCATATATTTTTATATTATTTTAATTTTATATATAAAATAGAAAAAATACAAAAAAAATTAAAAATATATAAAAATAAAATATTAAAACTATGGCAAATGAGCAAATTTTAAGCAAAGATATTGGTAGGTATCAACAAAACCCAGCTATCTATCAAGAAGAAATAGATGCTAGTGTACGTTCCTTACCTATACAAGAATCTATTAAAAATATGATAGTTGGTGTTAGTCGTAAACCTAAAAGACCTAATGGTAAAGCATTGATTACAAATGAATCTGATATGTTAGATTATATTGGTGATAGAGATTTAATGTTAGAAAATAATGGTAGTTTTTTTCAATACACAGTTAAAAAAATGTTAGAAGCTGGTAGTGTATATACTGTATCGTTGTTATTGACAGATGATAATAGAGATATTACTAAATATTCTAATATTAGTATGCAATCTTCTATAGATAATTCGGATGTATTGAATATGCCTTATTCGAGAATTTATAATCGTCAAGGTTTTTGGGAGAGAAGTGAAGAGTCTTTTTTAGATTTCGTAAACTTAGATGCACCAGAATATGATAGACTTTTATCTATTACAAACATTAATGAAAAAGATGTAACTGTTTTTATTTATAAAAGTAGTGTAGATAATTTCAATGTTACATGTGAAAATTGGTATGGTGGAAAAGAAAAAGTTCCAACATTTTTAAATAGTCAGGATTGGGTTAGTGATTATTTAGTAAGTGTTTTAATTTTAGCAGGAAATTGGACAGATTATACAACTTTAAGTGTTGATAGTAAATGGAGTAAATATTTTAATACAAAAGGTTTAATAAAAACTAATGTAGAAGATTTTACAAAAGAAAGTAATGTAACTGTTTTAGGTTTCTATGATGCATCTTTAATTCCTTATTTTAAAGATGTACAAGGTACAGATATGTATATTGAAACTAAAATAAACGCAGATACAGATAAACATGGTATTTTTGTTAGTTATAATAAAGAATTATTAATTAATTCAAATTATCCAACAGGTAAAGTTGATTTATTAGGTAGTAATTTAGTTGGTAGTGATAAAACTAATATTAAATTCATGTCATATGATGATAGTATTTTAGAAAATATTAGTTATACTCAAAAAGAATTAGACAGTTTATCAAATACTTTTGGTAATTATAATACAGATTTAACAACCGATTATATTGGTGGTATAGATTATAGAACAGCCACTAATTCAAATTGGTATGTACATGATACTTATGTAAATGGTAGTATAAATGCTTTTTCAAAAGTTTCAGTTGTAGCAACAAACACATTACATATTGATAATGTTACTAATTTTGTTGAGAATCTTCAAGTTTATATTAATGAACCTGATTCTAATGGTGTATTAAAAATAAACACACCATATTATTTAAAATCTAATCCTGTCGGTAATTCAATAGTGTTATCAACAATTCCAGGTGGGGCTGAAATAACAGGTTATGGTACATTGTCAGCTAATGCAAATTTACAAAGTCTTTCATATAATTTGAATGTTGGTGATAA
>Ga0316608_1000558_pt1 | contig 17122 bp, 8 predicted proteins | sample MIS2016152B_MG_FD_207673 | JGI IMG/M metagenome (GOLD analysis project Ga0316608, IMG submission 207673) | Microbial mat bacterial communities from Middle Island sinkhole, Lake Huron, Michigan, United States - MIS.2016.152B | ecosystem: Environmental > Aquatic > Freshwater > Lake > Sediment...
CCGCTGTAATAGCAACGAATACACTTTTGTTTCAATAGCCTTACGGCTGTGAGGAGAGTTGCAACGCTGAGCATCAAAGAGGAAAAATGGAACTTACAGAATTAGGTTTCAATAGCCTTACGGCTGTTAGGAGAGTTGCAGCCTAACGGATGGTTACGTATTTCCAGCTTCAGTGCCTGAATATAAGTTTCAATAGCCTTACGGCTGTGAGGAGAGTTGTAACCCATGTATGAAACCGACGCGCGGGTAATGCAGCCGATGTTTCAATAACCTTACGACTGTGAGGGGAGTTGCAACATGGACGAAAGTCTCTAATTCAAACGCATTTATAACAACGATATTTCAATAGCCTTGCGGCTGTAAGGGGAGTTGTAACCAATTGACGGTACATTTTCCGTAACGTTGTTTAATGGTTTCAATAGCCTTGCGGCTGTGAGGAGAGTTGCAACCGAATTTATGAGAGCGTCCCTATTCTGTCGAAGCTGTGGTTTCAATAGCCTTGCGGCTGTAAGGGGAGTTGCAACTATCTGTAGGCGCCGTAGTAATTGCGCTCACCTTCGTTTTGTTCTAGTTTCAATAGCCTTGCGGCTGTAAGGGGAGTTGTAACGCACTTTTTAGTAACATTTAGTTTTTAGTTTTACAACGTTTCAATAGCCTTACGGCTGTGAGTAGAGTTGCAACCCTGTAATGACTCGCGAGAGATGGTTAGGGTTAATGTTTCAATAGCCTTGCGGCTGTAAGGAGAGTTGCAACTGGACATGATACACCAACCGCTACGTCTACTGTTGTTTCAATAGCCTTGCGGCTGTAAGGGGAGTTGCAACCGAAGGCTTCATCCCTTTAATAGGACATTATGCGCCTGGCAGTTTCAATAGCCTTACGGCTGTGAGGAGAGTTGCAACTTTATTGCGGTAGTCCAATGGTCGCCCTTTCCAACGCTTCAATAGCCTTGCGGCTGTAAGGGGAGTTGTAACCCCACAAATCTCGCCCCAGGGGAAAAGGTTGCGGATAAGTTTCAATAGCCTTACGGCTGTAAGGGGAGTTGCAACAACATCGTCCGTAACCAAGGTGGAAATTGGTATAGCATTGCAGAGTTTCAATAGCCTTGCGGCTGTGAGGAGAGTTGCAACTGGTAGTTAACACGGGGGTAACTAATGGCAATACTTGGATAGTTTCAATAGCCTTGCGGCTGTGAGGGGAGTTGCAACGCACTAAGGCCAAATGTTTGATTGCAGGATTTCATGGCGTTTCAATAGCCTTACGGCTGTGAGGGGAGTTGCAACAGATTGCTGGATAATCCTGACTTGCTGTACACATTGGGTGAAAGTTTCAATAGCCTTACGGCTGTGAGGGGAGTTGCAACTTAGTGATTATTCAAGCTACACCGTTAGGGCGAAGTATTTCAATAGCCTTACGGCTGTGAGGGGAGTTGCAACTGGCTTAGAGCCAATAAATGCTCTTCTTATCAAAAAGTTAAGGAAGTTTCAATAGCCTTACGGCTGTGAGGTGAGTTGCAACTGTCTGTTTGTGTTTATTAGTTTTGCCAATTTCATATGCAATTGAGTTTCAATAGCCTTACGGCTGTGAGGAGAGTTGCAACATTACTCTGCCCTCGCCTGAGATTACCACTACTTATGTGTTTCAATAGCCTTGCGGCTGTTAGGGGAGTTGCAACAGTTTGGCAGACAGTTTCACCGAGAAATACTTTCTATTTGTTTCAATAGCCTTGCGGCTGTTAGGGGAGTTGCAACTACCAGCTTATGTAAGTATTGCTGTGGAAACTCAAAGTTTCAATAGCCTTGCGGCTGTTAGGGGAGTTGCAACAGTCTTCACGGTTACAACTTTAGGCAATTGTAAGGTTTGGAGTTTCAATAGCCTTGCGGCTGTTAGGGGAGTTGCAACACTATAAACATGGTAGCTGTAATTACTTTTCATAATAGTTTCAATAGCCTTACGGCTGTGAGGAGAGTTGCAACTCACTCCGACCAGTAGTCCAGTTGCGCCAACAGTCACTGTTTCAATAGCCTTGCGGCTGTAAGGGAAGTTGCAACCCCTGTCCAAGTGATGGGGGGTGTGGAGTTATTATTAAGTTTCAATAGCCTAACGGCTGTGAGGAGAATTGCAACCAACAAAATCTCATGGAGTTGGGAATTGCTGAAGGCCATATCCGACTAGTTTCAATAGCCTTGCGGCTGTTAGGGGAGTTGCAACAGAAAACGATACTTGGCTTTGCGTTATCATAAGGGGTAAGTTTCAATAGCCTTGCGGCTGTAAGGGGGATTCTGACATCGTTGTGATTTACGCTCTCGCGATGCTGTTGATGTTTCAATAGCCTTACGGCTGTGAGGAGAGTTGCAACGCCAGATTAGTACGAGATTTTGTTCGAGCAGTAGATATGTTTCAATAGCCTTACGACTGTGAGGGGAGTTGCAACAGTGATGGGACATGTATGACTGAGTCTCAAAAATTTCAATAGCCTTACGGCTGTGAGGAGAGTTGCAACGCTGTTCGCGCGCCCATCCAGGGAATTACCATCTCAGAGTTTCAATAGCCTTGCGGCTGTAAGGGGAGTTGCAACCCGTTGGGACGTATTGGAAGCCAAATAATGGAACAATGTGTTTCAATAGCCTTGCGGCTGTAAGGGGAGTTGCAACGCCAAGTGCGGGGCAATATGCTTGGTATTCGCAAATTCACGTTTCAATAGCCTTACGGCTGTGAGGAGAGTTGCAACAAGACCGACTCCCGTTGCACAAGAAAAGGTGGAGAATAAGTTTCAATAGCCTTACGGCTGTGAGGAGAGTTGCAACCCTCACATTCTAGCACGACGGCCTCATATCGGCAAAAATACCCCCTCGTTTTCGTTTCAGGCCACGCCCCGCCGACCATCGCCTAATTTTGCCAACAGCTGCCCCGCCGTCACCCGTTCAAGGGGCGGCAAATCACTATCGCCTATTGCCTCAAGCCAACCACCCACGCGGCTCACCTGATAACGTTCCCCCTCGCTCAACTCATTCAAGCGGATGGACTCATAAATGGCTTGCCCCGCAATCAAGGCCGCCATGAACTCCGCCGTACTCACCTGCCCCATGTCCTGCACAGGTATCGGGCAAAGCTCGCTCACCAACGTCCAAAACGATTCCACATTCCGCGTGGCCGCCGCCAATAAAGCCACCTCGCGCCATCGGTTCGGCTCGGCCTTCACCAACCCCGCGATTTTTTTCGATGAGCCATATTGCCGATTCAGCGCGCAGGCCGCCAGATATTCCTGAAACGTGCGGTGCGGAAAACGATACACACTATTCCCCACCCCCTCCAAAATCCCCGCCCGTTGGTCAATAAAATTCAACACCTCCCCAATATTAACGGGGTGGTCTTCGGTCAATTTATTAAAACCATGCAGCAAAGTCGTCCCATCAAGATTGGCCGTCCCCTCCACCTTCATCGGTTGATTAGTCTGCGCCTCCAGAGCCAAATCATCCAACAAATGGCGGATTCTGCCCTGCTCCACCTGCAACAACTGGCTCAGACCCGTCGAAACAATCGCCTCCGCCGCCGTCGCATCGCTAAAATGGCTCTGCTCCCACCGTTCCAACAATAAATTAGTGGTCTCCTCATACAACTGCGCCCGTTTCTCAGGCAACTGCCCCCGACTAATATTCAAATTTGCCATTAACGTTAATAACAACGGCTGCCGCGCCAACACCAAAAACGGGCTACGGCTTAATATCTTGTGGGTCAAATGAGCAATCAATTTCTCCTGATTAAGATAGCCATACCACCGCGCAATAAACTGGCTAATTTGCCCGTCGCTAAATAAAGCCAAACGGGTCGCCTTAAATGACGGGTTTAATTGCCACTCCTGTTTATAAGCGTATGGACGGCTCGTCACCACCACCCGACACCGTTTATAAAGTAAAGCCACCTCCTCAATCACCTCCCGCAATTGCGGACACCGTTCTTTCGGCTGCGCCACCTCATCCAACCCATCAAACAACAGCAACCCGCCCCTTTTTTCTAATTGCTCTTGAAAGTGCGGAAAATAGCCCACCAACCCCGCCTCCGCCAATTCCTGCGCCAAATAAGCCCATAAATGCGCCGCATTCGCCTTTTGCCCTGGCTCAGGCAACCCCTTACTCGCAAATTTACGTAACACAATTTTCACAGGCAACAACGCCCCATGCGTCCAATCAGGGGCAGCTGGCTCCTTATCCTCCCCTGGCTCTTTGGGCAAAGGCGTTCGCAACAAGGCCAAATATCTACCATCTCCCTCCAGCAATTCACCCGCCATGCACAAAGTCACAAAATCCACCAACGTTGACTTCCCACTCCCCGCCCGTCCAATCAACACCAAACGGTCATAGCGATTTAATTGCTCCAACACCGAGCGTTTAGCCGCGCGCGGCTCATTGCCACCAGGCGCGCCTGCCTGCGTCTCACTCTCCTCCGTCAGCAAAGCCGTATAAACTTGGCTCAATTCCAGGTGCTTATCCGTCAAACTAGGGTCAATGTAAGTCAAACTCGCCATTTTATTGGCCTCATTAAAGACCCGTTTGAGGTATATCTCGGTTGAATTTTGATTAAAATCAGGCCGTGTCGCCGCCGCCGTTTGCGCTTGCAACATGGCAAGCTGTTGCCGCAACGGGGCCAGCTTCGCCTCTAATTCCCGCTCCGAAAACACATCCCCTAACCCTTCTAACTTGGCAATTTTCTGTTCAATCCCCATCACAAGCTGCGGGGCCTGTTCTGATAAGGTCGCTTGCACCTCGGCTAAGTTTTTCGCCAACGCCACCGCCAACTCCCCCAACCGTTGATGACAGCCATCCAACGGGTCTTTCAAATCCCGCAACACCTCGACCAACAGCACCAGAGCATTTTGGCCTTCCAAATTGTGTTGATTATGCAGCGCATAAAGGGTCGCCTGCACCCGCGCCTCCGCACTCCCCGCCTGTGGCACACTGTTCCGCCACGGATAAAGGCGGCTATCCACAAACACCGCCGCTAAATCACGGTCATGGTGAAAGGGGCTGCCGCAGTCCAATAAAATCTGTCGTAATTCGTCATAAGAATCAATGCTAGCCATCAGGGTCATTCCTCTTTATCTATCATCTGCCTAAATCAATTGGGGACAATTTACACAAACACCCTCACCCCTGCCCCTCTCCCACTAGGAGAGGAGGCAACATCTCCCCCTGATGTCGGGGGGACTAAGGGGGGTAGACAGGGTAATTGCATAGTCCTATTGGAGTCACATCGCTTGCTATGTGTACGCAAAGCAAGTGTTGTGACTCCATCCGCTTAGGTCAAGCCACAGGCACACAAAAGAGCCGAAAGCCAATAAAATTGTAAGAATCATTGGGACTAAAACGCAACCGCGCCGCACAACGGAGGTCACTAATCTCACTACTCCATGAGCCACCCCGTAATATTCTATAGTCATCACCCGCCAAATATTCCTCGCCCCATTCATTCTCCAGCGCATAAGGATAGGGTTTATAGGCATGGGTCGCGCCCCACTCCCACACATTCCCCGCCATGTCCTGACACCCATACGGGCTTTTCCCCCGCCCAAAAAAGCCCACCGCCGCCGTAGACTCCACCTCGGTTTTCTTATAATTGGCCTTATTAGGGTCAGCCCCATTCCCCCAGGGATAAACCCGCCCATCCGTCCCCCGCGCCGCCTTCTCCCACTCCGCCTCCGTAGGCAACCGTATCAGCCAATCGGCGGCCAATTCACCCCGTTCCCAGGCGGCTGCCGTAAACCAATGACAAAACGCTACCGCCTCATACCAACTCACCCCCACCACAGGATGATTCGACAAATTGAAGGGTTCACCAAACGAATATGGCTCAGTGCGCTGTTTTTGCCGCTGCCAGTCCCACCCCGTTGCCGTCCAATAACGCCGCGTGCCATAACCCCCCGCCGCCATAAAGAGCTTATATTGAGCATGAGTGACGCAATATTTGGACACACGGTAAGAATAGGGCAAGTTAAGGGAGTGTTGCGGCTTCTCCCTTTGATGGTGGTTAGCACTGCCCATAATAAACTCCCCTGCGGGAATGTCACACCAGGCTATTTGTGGTAATTTCGTCACACTCATTTCCCCTCCCATACAACCAAACGGTCATTTTTTATTGTAGCCCATTGAAAATAATTGAGCAACGTCCCTCACCATAAACGGTTAGGCCAAACCAAAAAGCCCTCTCGAATTGAGAGGGCTTTTACGTTATTCTTCCATATTCGTTGGCGGTGGCTGAATGTGCCACTCGCCTGTTTGGATTTTCTCGCGCCTGTTCTGCACTGTACCTAAGATGTCCATGAGGTGTGCAACCTCGCCAGTGGTGTCGGATTTGTTCTTATCAAACCTCATGCGGCTGATAATCAACTTGAGCGCGTCATTTTGGGTACGGTTGGTGGCTAAGACCTCTTGTAACAGGTCAGTGCTGTTTTTGCGATTAGCCAGTAATTCCTCCAAGATAGCCTTGCAAGGAATCATATCATCCATAATGGTGCGGGTGTCAGTTTGAATGGCGGCGAACTTTTCTTGTTGCAGAATTTCCATTTGTTCGCGGTAATATTTCTGCAAATCGTCCACTTGTTGACGGTAATGGTCAGCCTGTTGGGTAATCCATGACAGGCCGCGACTTTCTTGGTCTAATTCGTGGTCGAGTTTCTTTTCGCTCACCTTTTGGCTGTAGGTTTGCCAGCGTTTGAGAATCTCCGCCCCGCCCAGGCCCGTGATAATGACCGCCACAAAAATTTCACCGATTAAACGGATTTCATCCATCATAGCTCCCTATTCCCTGCTTGGAATGACTAAAATTGGGCTAATGCCCCCGCCTATTTGAAATGTAATATTATTCAATAAAATATCTTGGGTCGTGTTGGTCGGGTCGCCCAAAATAACACCTCGATAGGCGGTCAGAGTTGCCCCCGCCGTATTACTCGCCCTCAGAACGCTGTCAACGTACAAACTCAAGGTATTGCCCACCTTCATAAATTGACAGAAATACCAAGTGGCATTAGCCAAAGCCACTTGCACATTGACGCTGGCGAGGGTAAAGGACAAAACCCCGTTGTAATTCCATTTCACGTAAAATTGCCAATTGCCGCCCTGGGCCGTTGTCAGCAGGTAGGAACTTTTGCCATTTCCCTTGAGCCAACATGAGAGCGAAAAATCAGCCGCAACGGGGTCGAGGGGCGTTGAAGGGTTGCAAGTCAGATAATTGGGGTAAGTGATTTTAATGTCACCTCCCGTCAAGGTGTAATTTCCTGTGAGGGTGCGGTGATTGGAAATGATTCTTGTGCCTGCCCCACCCGTAATTTTTGTATTGCCATTGTAACAGGCCGCTTTGTTTATCTTCACAATGATGGGAGAGGCCAAAAGCGCGTTACTCGCCTCAAGCTGCGGGTCAACCGTCAAATCAAAAAATAGCTTGGCCTTCGCACTTTCAATCAATTGGTTCGCGGCCATTTTTTGTTCAGGCGAAAGGTTGTCTCGGTCAACCCAAGCGACAGACACGCCTTGTCGAATGGATGGCGCGGGGATGGCTTGGAGCAGAGCCATGTAAAACAACCGTTCAATTTCTGAAATGGCAATGATTTTTGGCGGTGTTATTCCCGCTTGATTATAAATTTCAATGTAGTTTGTAATGGAAAAAGCGGGCATGATGACGCTCCAAAAATTATACGGCGAGATAATTGAGACTTGGCGGCTGACAGGCTGACGGGCTGATTAGCTGAACGCCTCTAATCATGCCGTATAAGGGATATTATAGGACATGATTGACCAAACAAAAAAGCCCTCTCATTGCGAGAGGACTTTTTGTTTAATAGTTCGATGTTGTATTTCTTAAGAATGAACTAATTCTCTAGTTTTACAACATTTCCATGTGAATGTGATTCTACATCTAACAACATGGTATTTTCGTTCAAATCCAAGCCAGAAACGGTGTTAATTGCTTGCAGTTTAAAATTATCAAACCGAGCTGAAGCTGGTGCAGCGTCAGTTGGTGACTGAGCATATAAACCCGTTTGTCCACTTAAAAAAGTAGTATCACTAAATGTAGTAAGAAGTTGATTATTAGCGTACAAACTTATAGAACTGCCGTTTCGTTCTATTTTTAAGTGATTTACGGATGTTCCTGAGTTTATATTTGAGGAGTATTTCCAACTAATTAGGGGAGTCCATGAGTTGTTGACTATTTTCCAAAAAGAAAATTCTTTGCCTTTTGAATTTAACAAGAAAAGATAAAAATTATCCCAGTCTTTCCAATCAGAAATTAAACCATAATCAGCCCCTCCAAGATTACTGTGGGCATCCACTTCTATTTTATACTTAGAGGAATTAATTATCTTAGGGGCAGTAATACCTGCCCACCACTCTTTGTTCAATAACCGTATTTCATACTCACCACTTATGTAATTCATTTCAAACCCATTGCCAGTGCCAACATACCACCCACTATTAGAATTACTAAAATCATCAAAATACGAAACAGGCGTAGGTGTAGAAGTAGGTAGACGTGTTGATGTAGGTCGAGGTGTATTAGTTGGTTGTGGAGTCGGAGGTGGTGGTTGTTTGATGATAAGAGGAAGATAAATGTTGGGAATCGTAGAAATACGATCCTCTACAGTCACCGAAGCGAGGTTATTGGCTCGCGCTGTTTCGATGATGGAATATTCAGGGTCAACCAACACATACACCTTGGTTCCTGTAGGGTTATTCATCTGACCACCTACTTGTACTGTACCACCTGGTGCCAATGTCGAGATTGTGCGAGTAAAAGCTAATGTAGATGAATCTAGTGTTTGATCACGATAGAAGGCTACGGTTATGTCTGTTGCTTGAACTGAGCCAATATTGTAGATGGTTGCTGTAACAGAAGCTGTTGTTTCGTTAAGTGGGATTGTCCATAAATAGTGAGGACTAACCATCAAATCAGGCAATACATCTAAAGTAAAGGTATAAACGTTATTGGAAATAATAGTTTCATTAATGCCAGTTTGGTTGACAACAGCCACCAATGGATAATGACCATTAACTAGATTAGCAAAATTCCATGGTGTAGTCAGAGTAATCACCTCCCCAGCAGCCAATGAGGGTAAAGTATCAGTAACAATTAGTGTGCTTGTTAAACTATCACGATAGAAGTTCAAGGTTGTTTTTGATGTGGCAACTGTACCTGTATTACGAATAAGTGTTAGTAATCCTACATCACTGCCTTCCCAATAATCTATGCCAGCTTCATCTATCTCCAAATCTGGCCCAAGAACTAAAGTGGCTTTATTATCAGTTTCATCTGCTTCGGTGATGGTATTGGTGACATCAACGATAGCATAGAGAACATGGGTGGCTTGATTATCACCAGGTATATGGTAGGTAGTTGTTAATGCTGCTGTAAATGCACCTGCTAAAGAGTATGGGAGTAAGCTAGTAGCAATGAGTGTTCCACCTATTGCTGGATTGCCATCAAAAAAGGTTACTGTAACACCACTTATGGCAAATTCACCACTATTATGCACAGTAGCGGTAAGTATAACATTACTTTCTGGTGTCGGGTGACTGTTTGACATGCTGAAGTCACTATTATTCAACGTTAGGTTTTTACTGAACTTGTATGCAAGCGTCATTAGGTCAATTTCACCCTCAATAGATGCAGGATGGGTAATTACTTGGCCGGTGTCAGGAATAGTTGTTGTTTGAGTAATAGAGGTAATATCTGTAGTAGCGTAACCCATTAGTAACCTGCCTGTCGAGTCTATGGCAGATGATGGATAATTTTCTTTGGCCTGGTCATTGGTCAAGTGAATAGGCTTGCTCCAAAGATTATTGGTTTTGTCGTAGAGGGCTACATATAAATCACGTTGTTCTCTTTGTGCAGTAAAGACAACCGCAATATTACCTGTTTTATCTTGTACCACTCGAAATTCATCTATACTACCCACTTCTTCTGGCAAAGTCAGACTGGTGATATCATTCGTTGTTAGATTATGTAGACGTAATTCATCTCCAGCCAGCCATACTAGTAATGGTTGGTTAATCGTATTGTATACTATCTGTGGATTATGATGATTGAGTATATCATTAGTACGTTTTATAGGGGATGACCATATTGTGCCATTCCAACTACTTGTGAAAAGTTGTAATGTTGGTGTAGGATAGCCTGTGGGTGTTAAAAAATAAGTGTAGGCTATTATTGCCTCATTATTGTTATAACCAACAGCCAATTCTACTAAACCAGGAATATTATCAACTGCTACCGCAGGTGTATTCCACCCATTAGCGTAAAATGCAGCTATGATACTATCTGGCGTGGAAACATCTCCACCTAATACTCCAGCCTTATTTTGCCGCCAAATAGACAATAGTTGACCATTACTATTGCGGGCTAATCTTGGTTCTGTATCCAACGCTGTATTGGTAGTGAGCAAAGTAACAGGTGTCCATTTGTTTGTGGTTGAACTATAAACTGAGGTGGCTATTTCTAGCTTTTTGGCAGTGGTAATATTCCAAGTAGCATCAACCGATAACAAATCATTCAACCGTTGCCAAATAGCCACGGCATTATTATTGTTAGCCCAAGCTATTTGGGGCATTCCATCTAGGTAGTTGTCATTTGTCACTGCTGCGGGTTCACGCCATGATGAACCATCCCAACGGCTAAAGTTGATTTCATGTCCTTGACCAACTGGCTTGGTAACAACATCATGAACCCATACCATAAGTGCGTTATCAGTTGTTGGGTTGACCGCCAATGAAGGTGAGGAATAGGTATAGACATTACTAACTAAGACACTGGTAGCCACAGATTGTGCTTTTAAGCCTAAGGCACGAGATTGGGTACTGGTTGGGGCAAATGCTTGAAAACTACGAGAACGGGCTTGAAATGTGCTGTAGGTTGGGCTAGGGTTGTGTTTAATGAGATGTAATTCTGGCGATGCTGAATCGTTAGAGAGTGGGAATGACCGTAATCTACCTGGGGGATAACGCCATTCAACGATAAATTTTCTTTCTTTTTCAAAAAATCCTCCAACTGTTGTTTTGTATCCAGCCTCACCACTAATTGTTACATGGCTAAAGTTCAAATTAGTTAAATCATTTGTTGGATTAGGATTAAAAAATTCTATCTTCCCCGTTGCTCCTAAATATACATTAAGCTCAAAACTGCCTTTCTTAAATTCGTAGCCAGTCTTAATACCAGGTCCGGCACCAAACTGGATGCCTTGCCATTGCAAATAGGGCGATTCAGAAATAACCTGTATATCGGAAGAGAAGGATCCACCCAAATTTCCTTGAAGATACACCTCACCAAAACTATTTAATAATTTTTTGGGTATAACTATCTGAATAGCATCCCCAGCACCAGGAGAAATAAAGTTAGCAATAAAGATAATTGCAGGCCAATCTTTCTGACCATATACTTTAAATTCTACCTTTACATTACCGTTAATCGTAGGAATTTCGCATTGAACGACACGCCCTTCTAGGCTACCATTGACATTCACTTCACCACCTAACTTAACACTTAATAAATCAACTTCAGCCTCAGCCCCTCCTTGGACTGTGATTCCAATATGCTCTCCACAAGCAATCGGTAACTCAAAACCACCGCCAACAAAGAATCCTAATTTCGTTTTTGATTCTGGTGGCCCAAAACCAGGTGCGCCAAGATTAATGCCCTTAGGTGGAAACTTTATATTAGCATTATATCCATAACCACTACTCCATGACCCACCCATGGCCATCGGAGCCATTGCTCCTACCGTTTGTAATCCAGCTAACCATACAGGTAGAGGCATAGAAAAAGCAGCAAAGGTTTTTGCAGCAGAAGTATGTCCATCAGTATCATAAGCGATAATGTTTAATGTGTTATTGCCACCTTTCAAATCACTCCCCATGTTGAATGTATGGCTAGCCCCAGATATACCCGCTTTTTCAGAATGAGTAACACCATTCAAGATGAACTCAACTCGGTCTGGTGTACCCTTACCCCAATCTACAGTAACGTCAATCGGGTTGGGAACTGGAATACCTGCCAGGTAGCGACCATTAAGGGAATATTTTGGATTGACCTCAGTAATTGAAATATCCCATTCATTTGCAGGCATAGGCGTGGGCTGTCCTGGCGGGGCAGTAAATTCAATTGCAATCTGAGAGACAACGAATGTCATACATCCTTCTGATAAACCTTTTACCTCAATCATGGCAGTTCCAGGTGTCGTAGAATGAATTTCGGTAGTCAATTGCCCATTGTTATTTACCGTACCGATGGCGTTAGTAAAAGTATCAATATTGCCCCGTTTGGAGAAAAAACGGATCCGACAACCAACTGGCGCATTAAGTAGGTTAATAGTGGCGACAGTGCCGTCAGCTTGTACAGATGTAGGATTGGCTGTTAATCTAGGGCCAGGAGGAGTGGCAGTTGGGGTAAATGTGGGTATAGCAGTTGGGGGAATCGGCGTAAATGTGGGTGTAGGTAAGATATATTGTAGAATAATTAGCCCGCCACCAGTATTTGAATTTCTTGGGTTTCTTACCATATAGATGTGACCACCACTGACCGTCACGTCTTGCGAAACATAATCTGGCATATCGTAACTTCCCACAAGCGTAGGGCTAGTTGGATTTTTGATATTTAAAATTTCCAATTTAGACGATGTATAAGTGTCAATTAGATAGGCATATACTCCATTGATTATTAACTTTTGAGCATAGCCTGATGTAGCATAACTTCCTGAAAAAGTAGGATTAGATGGATTGCTAATGTTGATTATCTGTAAACCATCTTGTTTGTCGGACACGTAGGCATAATTACCATTAACTGTTACATGTTGAGGAGGAGCATTTAATGTATTGTAGTTTCCAGTAAGGGTAGGATTAGATGGATTGCTAATGTTGATGATTTGCAATCCATCCCATGCATCTGCCACGTAAACATAACTTCCATTGATTGTCATTCCTCGAACATAACTCAATCCGTAACTACCAGTAAGGGTAGGGTTAGATGGATTACTAATGTTGATGATTTGCAAGGACTGTGCAGCTGCCACATAAGCATAATCACCATTAACCATTACCCAAGCTGTTCCATTGGGTGTATCGTAGCTTCCTACTAAAACAGGATTAGATGGATTACTGATGTTGATGATTTGTAAACCCTCATGATTATCAGCAACATAAGCATAATTTCCACTGACAGCTACCTCGTAAGCGTAACCGGGTGTATTATAGCTTCCTACTAAAACAGGATTAGATGGATTGCTGATGTTGATGATTTGTAAGCCGTTATCTCCATCGGCCACGTAGGCATAGCTCCCAATAACTAACACATCTAATGCAGAACCGGGGGTGCCAATCTGCCCAATTAGGTTTATTGATCCCGTTTGGGCATGCGTCGAGAGTGAGTATAGGGATAGAATAACAAACACAACTATAAATCTAGTTAAACCAACAATCAAAGGTCGAATTTTTACAAACATTTTTTTTCTCCTGTTTCAGGCATTCATTTTGATTACTTGATTAAAATCCTCATTTTTAGTTAATGATTAATATCACCACTTTATACTACCAACTGAATTATGGCAAAAATCTGATTGGAGTTTTCAGTCTATAAATCTATCCAATTTGCAGGATCAGGTCGGAGATTTACAATTTCAAGTAATTCATTGTTCAAACCAACCACTAATCGTTACTTTAGATAGGGTTAGCATAGGGAATTAGGATAAAACTAACAACTATAGTGGCCTAACACATGTCAAGATAGCAAAAATTACCTAACGCCGACCCCCACCACCTGTCAGATTGACTGATATTGACGGTTTTATTACGTGAAATACGCCAAATGCGTAGTGAAAGTAACCCCACTGATTCACCCCCCAACGAAAAAGCCCCTCACATCGAGGGGCTTTTCGGCATTTCAATCTCAAGGATAACCCGTTATTTCGTGCGCCGTGATTGTTCCTGCAATTTGGTGGTGGCTTTCAGGGTAAAGACGGTAATGGCCTTGAGTTGCGGACTAAAGGCGGGGTAGCCTTGAATGATTAATTCATCCTCTGGGTTAGCTAACGCCTCTTTCACTTTATGCCATTGCCGAGAGGCAATATAGACAATGTAAGGGGTGGTGGGTGTTTCGGGTAGCGTCGGCAACCCTTTGGGTAAATCTTTGGTGGGTTGAGGTTTAGGGAGCAGCGTGGTTAAAACGACATTGCCCTTTTCAATAATTTTGCCAGGTCGTCCCATGAGAGTGAGTTGGGGGATGCTGGCTTGCCCCGCTTCTTGGGCTGCATTTTGGATGAGCGGCATTCGGTCAGCCCAAATAAAGGGGACCGAGTCAGGTGGGGGAGACTTTTTAGGCTTGGGCGTGTTTTTATGCCCCCAATATTCAAAGAATACGAAATAAATACCGCCGACGGTACGGCGACGACTTTTATTATAAAGCAGCATCCCGCCGTCACCTTCAACCGTAAGCGTTTTGACTAAAATTTGAAGGGCACCTTCAATCCCCATCCTTTCAACGATGTGGGCGATCGCAGCTCTTGGTTCTGGTTCGGTTTCCTGCAACATATCGGCAATGTAGGCGGGTAATTTTACTGGGTCGGTCTTGATTTCATCAGGGAGTTGCTGAATGGCGGCGATTTGGGCCGCAAAAGGATGTGTGTCAGGCACAGCCGCCTCATCCACGGCGGGGGTGGTGGGTATTTCTTCAGTCATAAATTCCTCGTATCATGCATATTAACGAGTGACATTATAATAAAAAAGCAGCAGAGTGGCTATTTGAGGCATCGCTGGGTGAATATATCGCTTTGCCCAACGATATTTAAGTGATAGGTCACAAAAGAGTTGCCAATGAAGCTCTGTCCGTCTAAAATGGACAGTCAAATTATCTAACAACCAAGGAACTCTTTATGAAAATTACGATGTCTGGGCGACCAGGCCGAATAGTCGAACAAGGCAACGTGGTCATCACCACGATGACGCAAAGTAAAGCCCCGACTTTACCCAAAGATTTACCCGCCCCGCCCGAGAAACCTACGGTGTACGTGTTGTACATCGGCCAGAAACAGTGGAACAAAGTGAAAGAAATCATCAAATCGCCCGAAGAAATGTTGCTGTTGGAAGGCTATCCTTTTTTTGATAAAGAGGTGAATGCCTTCTCGGTGTTGGTGACGCGGACGACGACCAAATCCATAGAGGCCAAGAAGAAATCGAAAAAGCCTGAGGCGGATGGTCAAAGTCAGGTGGCCGAGCCTGATGAGCCGATGGATGACGATATTTCAGAATAGGCCCTGAGATGTTCGCTGAAAATTAACGCGGTGATAGCATGAAAAAAGCCCCTCAAGGTGAGGGGCTTTTTTCATTTCAGTATCAAACGTTCTAGGAGGTGCTTTTGGCCTATTTTAGAGTGTGGAGAGGGTTTTGCATGTGATTACAATTTATTTTGATAGCGGTGTAATTGAATTACGGTAAAAATGGTATAAAGAGACATAATGTAAAATAGCCATTTTTAGTGACGAAGAAAGATGATATTATATTATCTTTCCATTGTAATTATGTAAGTGTCATAAAATTATTATCTTCGTGAAATCATCATATAGCAATACAAGTAATTTTAATTGTCAAAATACGTGTAATTAAATTACTTGTATTTAGGTAACTAAGTTACACGTATTTTGCTAACAAAATTACAGTGATAAAAATGAGCCAGCCTTCTCACCCTGAGAGGCCACCGCGGCAGCCCATTTTCAGGTGGGAAAAACTTCGACGGTAGAAATTCCAGGCTGATTTGGGGAAACACAGGATGTCATGATAAATGGGATTTCACTAAAAATTTCGTTTATCATGTGAAATAGCCTGTTTTTCTCTGGTCTCTATTTCGTGGAGATAATACGCGATGCTCATGGCATGTTCAATCACTTCCCTAGCACTCCAATTTTTGGCCTGCGCCACTAAGACAATCTTTTTCCATAAACTGGTCGATTGTCTGATTTGGAAATATAAAGTTGAGGGAAAGAGTATCGTTGGTGGTGGTACGGGTGATTTCATAGTTTTACCCAAAAAAATAAACCCAACAGGGTAAACCCCTGTTGGGTCAAATTGTGCAGCATTAAATTAGGGCAATGATGAGGGTTACACCCCCCCGTCATACCCCCCCGTCACCCCCTACGGTCACAGTAGGGGTAGGGGTCAGACTTTTAACTAAAGATCTATTTGCACACTAGAAATCAGGCCGCAGTTTGACCTCACGTTGCACAGCCATCTGTGCTTAGTGTATGCCAAAATTGGGGGGTTGTCAATAGAACTTGTATGCTATCACCTTAACCGTATAACGCAATAACACAATGGCTATATTGTGTTATTGCGTTATGTTGACCATGTGCCAAGCATACCAGAGTCAACCATGCCGTTTTAATTGTTATTACATCTTAATTGTGTATCCAATGGATACACAATTAAGATGTAATAACAATTGAGCTATTTATTAACCATATATACATATATTTAGTATGCTTAGTACCTAATGCTTAGATAAAACGCAAAAATTGGTTATAAAACTAGGTAAAATGGCTTAGTAAAAATGGTATAACCGATTTGTTTTTTAATCTGTAATGTGCTACAATGTTGTCTCTTACCAATTTTATCATTTAGTCACTTGTCACAAGTTGTTATATGTGATAAGTGAGAGGAGTCACGCCAAACCAGGGCAAAATTAGCCATTATGACAAAAGTATAACGCATTTTGTAGCCAGGCCATGCATGGTTATAGTCACATTGCGATTATGTTGCACACTAGCAATATAGGGCAATATATTTACTGAACTTTAACACTAGAATTTAAAAGGAGTTTAGCATGACTAAGAAAATTAAAAACTTAGGCAATGGTAACACCATGCCTAAAATTGATGCTGTTGACGTGGTTGACGTGATTGATGCTGTTGACGTGGTTGACGTGGTTGACGTGGTTGATGCTGTTGACGTGGTTGATGCTGTTGACATGGTTGACATGGTTGATGCTGTTGACGTGGTTGATGCTGTTGACGTGGTTGATGCTGTTGACGTGGTTGACGTGGTTGACGTGGTTGATGCTGTTGACGTGGTTGATGCTGTTGACGTGGTTGATGCTG
>Ga0316608_1000559_pt1 | contig 17095 bp, 15 predicted proteins | sample MIS2016152B_MG_FD_207673 | JGI IMG/M metagenome (GOLD analysis project Ga0316608, IMG submission 207673) | Microbial mat bacterial communities from Middle Island sinkhole, Lake Huron, Michigan, United States - MIS.2016.152B | ecosystem: Environmental > Aquatic > Freshwater > Lake > Sediment...
CTGGCTAATTTAGTGCTGACTTTTGTGCAGGTTGCTTTGGCGATACAAGTTATGTTGATTGTCTTGAAAAGTCTGGGAATTGTGCGATAAAAATACTTTGTTCTAATCGTGCTTCATGGCTCGATCGATAAAATGGTCGATCGCACTTTTGCCTCTACAGGACTTACGCATGGTAACGGTGTGGCAAAGGTTTGAGATTCGGAGTTTACGCGGCACGAACGAAGGGTCGGGCAACACTTGCGAATGACATAATTTAGGTTATTAGTGCGTCCAGGACTAATCTCAATAAAATCCGATCGATCGCACTTTGGTAGAAATAGCGATCGCCTCTGGACTCAAGTGAGGCGATTTTCCTCTTTTCACTCTTGACTACCAACAATTCGGACAATCCTCCCTGACGATACTTTGGCCGCCACGCCCGTTACCGTTGAACCATCGCGTCCCAGGCGTTCGGCGAGGGTTTGATGCTGAGTGATTTGTCGAGTTTTTAGCCACCACAACATTTGCAAGCGTTCTTTCTGACTGGCGGTGCGGCTGTTTTTTAGTTGTTGCGAGCCTTCTCTTTGCACTTTCTGCGATCGTCACAATCAGTTGACGTGCCATAACTAATGACTTCTAAACAGCATCTTCATTCTATGCAAATTCATATAAAATTGGTATTATTCCTGAGAGTTGACATCTTCATGTTTTTTTACTTCTCTCAATTTACGACCCAAATATTTAGCTGCTTTACGACCGACAAACTTAGCTCCTGCTGATAAAATGGTTTGGTCTTGTTCCTGAGAATTGTTTAGGTTTTTGAGATCTTGTTTGTCTCTCCCAAAACTAGCAATAAATTCAAAAGCTGGCATCAAGCATACTAGCAATATTAGCACCACCAAAACTATCGGTATCAGCAATAATCCCAGTAATAGTACAGCACCCTTACCCTTCAGACTAACCAAGATGATGGTGATAATGTTCTCCCACCAAGAACAGCCCCAGCGTCCACAAAATTCTGCCAAAATTAGTTGCATTAGATTTTAACTCCTTAAACTGTATGTCCCTAACTTTTTTGTTCCAACCGCGCTTTGTGCTTTCCTAAATAAAAGTAGCGATCGCACTTTTGTATCTAAATAAAATCAGAGCGATCGCACTTTCGTAGAAATAGCGATCGCCCTGTTAAATTTAACTAAGTGTCAATCACTTTGGCTAAAGAAGGTGGTGCTGGTGGAGACTGAGAGGAGCGGGGAATATAGCTCGGTTTAGGACGACAAGCTTCTATAACCGCATTTCTAAACTGTTCTACCCGTTCAGTTTTTCTATAAAACAGAATTACATTGGTTCTTGTGGTGTAAATGGCAATATAGCGCTGTTTGACAACAAAGGCTAAAACAATGAAAATAATGCCAATGAAGAACCAGAGGGTACAAATTCCTAGCCAAAACAGCCACCAAGTGCAGCCTTCTCCAATTTCAACTGCTTTGACATCTTGAATCGGAACGACAATTTCTTTAGTTTCTAATCCAAAAAATTCTTCAGATTTAGTTTGTAAGGTATCGCCGACAATTTTAATAGTCAGGTTGCCACTGGTTTGGACAGCAATCACGCCGACAAATTGGCCAGAAGTACCACTGATTTGCGTGATTGAACTGGATTTCATGTTGTTCAAAATAACCTTTGATTAAATTGAGTAGCATTGCCTTCATTTAGGCATAACAAAGGGTATAGAAGTAGGCTCGTCCTTCTTGACTTAATTTTGAGGTTTCGACATACTATTGGGACACTTAGAATTCCATTCGCCGCCTTTCCAAGGTACATCATGAAAGTAAACTTTCGAGCCATGTGAACACTCAAAATACCAGGCTATCTGACCACACCATTTGCAAGTAACTGGACAAAATACTTGACGACACCAATCTCCATGACTACGACCTCGACTGTCAATCCAACCGTAACTCTGCATATTAGACAATTCCTGATAAAGTTTATTTACCGAAACCCTTTTGAGATTTGCTTGGTGGCTGATGTTCCGGCTCTGAAGATTGTGTAGAGGTAACATCCTCATCCTCTTTTTGACTCGCGAGCCGTCCTGCATATTTAATTTGCTCTAGACTTTCTTTAAATTGCTCATAGTCATCTATAGGCTTGCTTGGATCAGACTCAAGTTTATAACCCTCCAAAAGCTTCTGAATGGCTTCTTTAGCAGCATTGCTTTCTTTACTATCTTTAGCCTCCTCCAAAATATCTTGCATATCGTAAAGAAGATTTTTGGCTTCTCCACGTTTAGCAGAGCTAGGTTTGTCCATAATAAATACTTTCTTACAAGCATCAATTTTCTGGGAGATTTTTTGTTCTTTTAACTCTTTCTTTGCTCGGCTCTGGTAACGGTTTATCTGCTCGAATAAATGTTTGAAATTTTGTTCAAAGTCTTTGATTTCCTTGGTAGATTTTTTCTGCTTCTCTAGCTCATAGATTGTATCAATTACATTCCTGGTAAATCCAACTTCCTCAATATATAAACCTGGTTCGGAATATAAACCTGGTTCGGATAGATCATTGAAAAGTTGCTCTATTGCCTTAAAAACTGTTTTGCATTCCAGCAATTTTGCCTGAATATTAACCTCTGTAATCAAATCAAGAATATCTTTGCTAGCTGAACATATTTTTTCTGCATATCTTTGAGCAGCCTTGACACAAATTGGTAATGGGATGATATCTTCAAGCTTAATTAGTTGAATTGTTTCATCGAAAGTAAACCCTGATCGGATGTCACTAATTTGCAGGATAAATTTTTCGTTTAACAACTCATTTTCTTTTAGTCTCTGCTTTGCCTTATTACCCTCTTGGTCGCTGCCCATCAGTAGAATTACTGGTGGTAGATCAATACCTTGCCCACGAGCTAAATAAACAAGGTAAGGTATATGAGATGCGCCCTCTGTCGGAATAATAGTTATATGGTTCAGATCAAGTGTTTCTCCATCTGACACATCACCAGACCGCAAATATGTTGCTGCTCCTGCAATTAGTATTTGCTCGGCAAGACCTTCAACCATTAAGTTACAGTTACCAATAAAAGTCGTTTCTCCGACGAAAGCTCCAAAAGCTGATCTGAGTGGTTCATAGTGATTTTGATCTACATCTTTAACGACCCGTGTTCCCTCATCCTCTACACCTTTGTCCACAACGCGAATCCGTTCTGGGTGGTTCTTATCGAGGAGAAAAGGAGAGTGAGTAACATAAATTACTTGAACGGGAGGTCGGCCATTTTCACCTTTTGAAAATGCCTCAAATATTTTCAGTAAATCCTGTTGTGCTTGACTCGATAAAAAAGCATCTGGTTCATCCATTAAAACAATTTCAGGATTTTTGCCATGTGACTCATAGGCGCGATACTGGATATAGTAGCTTAGAAAATGCTTGAGTCCTTCGCTTCTTTCCCGAAACGAATACTTTGTACCAGTTTTATCGAGTATAGCAAATTTTAAATCATATTCGCTGGGTGATACTACCAACTTGAAATCACTGTCTTGAACCCACCACTTAGGAAAATTAAGGCTTTTTTCTAGGGCTTTATTTATCGTTGTAATCATACCCTCATTATTTCCTACCTCTCCTCGGTTGGAGGACTTGGCTAATTCTTCCAAAAATTCTGGGGCAATGTTGGCTACTTTACAAATAAGATCGTGAGCTAGTTTAACCTCACCTTTCCGCTGATCAGCTTCTTCTTCACTCATTCCAGATTTTGTCATTACATCATGAATTCCTATGGATGGATCTTCCTCTGCCTCTGGTCTGTCAGGACGGGGTGTAGATGACCGAGGCTTAGCAGCAATATCATTAACCAGTTTGTCTACTTTTATTCTTTCCCGACGCTCTAGAGTTGCAACAACGTTTGGAGGATCAGATTTTGGGTTTTTGGCAAAATTAATAATTTTTTGTAGGGGTACTGTTTCTGGAAGTCCGACTTTTGAATCAATCCTAAAAATGTGTGGTAGATAGTCTTGAAACTTGGCTGAATTATCGGAATTAACTGGATAATCCGTAAATTTAGATTCACCATCTGGTATATATAACTTTAAATCATCTTTATTTCTGCGAAACATCAGAATCCGATCGAAGACAGTTGTAGCAGGGATGTTAGGAACAGCAGAACGAATATTTTTTTGATCTTCAGGTGTTAAATCTGACCATTCGTATCCGAAATCGGGAAATTTTAACTCGCCTTGTTTTCCTGAACGAAATTGTGAATAACGACAAAAATCTCCAAGTTCAATATCTTGACCAGAAACTCCTTTTTCGATGGCTTTTAAGAGATGTGACTTGCCAGACTCATTTGCTCCAACAATTGTCGTTATTTCGCGATCGATCAGAATTTGAACATAAGGGTAGAATTTCTCATCCATATAATCCCAAGGTTGAGGCTTTGGATTTGGCTGGATCTTTCTGAGGTAATCGTAATTGAAAGATTTGTAGAACCGGATGAAGAGTTTTGTAAGACGCATTGATTTTTTCCTTTTTGTAGTCGTTCAAAGATTAACCAGGGGAAAGTCAAAAAATTATGCAGACCCGCACAGGAAAGTTTGCCATCTGCCAGAGTATCTGGCCCTCAACCGCCCCGATCGACCGCTAACTCATTTAACTGAGGATTAGCGTAACAGGTTTTTCTGCACAGGTCAAGTATATGAGTTTACTAAATCTCAGTAAAAAGAGAAAAACGCCCAGAGGGATGGGTCGCTTAGCCACTTCAGCATTCTGATACAGCGAAGTCAAACACCCTCAAAGGCTTGATAATTCAAGGCTTCGCCCCACAAATATCCCATCTTTGATGCCAACCCAGGAGTGAGCTAGCAGCTTTGTCATTGACGAGAGTCTAGCTATTCTGCTCTCCCTGTCGCAAGATAGATTATTCAGTTTTCTCAGTAAAGTGAGATAGGGCGGATACAATGAGAGAGCAAGGCGGAGAGGTTGTGGACACCAAGGGCGATTGCAGTCCTGGGCGCATCAGACCAAAGAAACCGGGTTTTTTACTTGAACTGTCGGCTTTGAGCGGAGGATTTGCGTAAAAAAACCCGGTTTCTGACTACCAAGGGCGATCGCAAACCTCCTGTTCTACCAGCAAAACCTTATATAAAAGGATGTTTTGTAGTAATCTAATACAATAGACATCGCAAGAATTGCAAGCTTTGAACAGGCAAGATGCCTGTTCCACAATAAATATGGTCGATGTCTAATGATTCCCCAAAACTTTTTAAGAAATCTAGCCACGAATTTAGGTATTTCCGACAACGAATTTGAGGCACTCTCCAGAGCCATCCAAGGCGAACCGATGGATGCGATCGCACAAGAACTCGGTGTCAGCAAAGAAGCGCTTCAGAAAAGACTCGGTGAGGTTTACAAAAAATTTCAAATTGTGGGCCGAGGGCCAGGAAAGCTGGCTAGATTGCAGCAAATCCTCATTTCACAGTATCAACAGCAAGTCGCTAATTTTAGTAATGCTACAGCCAGCGATGGGATTTCTGTTAAAAATGACACGGTACACTCTAGCGTCAGTGCTGACACTACCCCGCCCCTGAGCGAAGTTATTCCTTCACAGACAGCGGCGAAAACACACCCCCGGATCGATTGGGGTGAAGCGCCCGATGTCCCTATTTTCTACGATCGCAGTGCTGAACTTGCCACTTTAAAGCAATGGATAGTCAACGATGGTTGTCGATTAGTTACACTACTGGGAATGGGAGGAATTGGCAAAACTGCATTGGCCCTCACCACACTACAACAAATTCAGGGTGAGTTTGATTATTGCATTTGGCGATCGCTCAAAGAACGCCCGCCCATGTCAAATATCTTATTCGATTTAATTCAATCCTTGTCTCCCCAGCCAGAAACCCACTTACCAGAGAATACGGAAAAGAGAATCTCTTTATTGCTCAAATACCTACGTTCCTCACGGTGTTTGTTAGTATTCGATGAACTTGATAGCATCCTCCTTCAGGGCGATCGCTATCAACCAGGATACGAAAATTATGCAGACTTATTCCAACGAATAGTAACATCCCGCCATCAAAGTTGTTTGCTACTCACCAGTTGGCATCAACCCCTAGAACTTAATTCGCTCGTAGAAGAAACTTCACATATTAAAGTATTACAACTAAATGGCTTAGACGAGCAAAGCGCTCTAAAAATTCTCTATTCAGCCAAAAGGTTTTCTAGTAGTACCGAAAACAAGTCATTTTCAGAAATGAGCCAATTATACGGTGGCAATCCCTTACTTTTAAAGATTGTCACCGCTAACTTTGCTGACTTATTTTCAGGGAATATCACCCAATTTATCCAGCAGACAACCTTAGTTATACAGCCGATTCTGCGAGATTTTTTGCAAAAAACTAGCGCTGATTTATCAGATACAGAAATTTACCTAATCGGTTGCTTAGCCTTGAGAAGTAAACCCGTCAGCACCAATGATTTGAAATCAAATATAGCCTTTGCTGGAGAAATATCTGACTTGCAACCCGTTTTAGAATCACTCATCAAACAAGCACTTTTAGTGAAAAGTTTTGAAGCGGCAGAAGATAGTTTTACCCTAAATCCAGAAATAAAAAAATACATAATTCATCAATTGATTGCCAAATACCTCAATCAACTGGGTCATAAAAAGTATTTATCAGGAGAGTTCCAAACTGCCAAAGCTTACTTAACCCAAGCCATCAGATTTAATCCTGACTTAGCCGCATCTCACTATAACTTAGGAGCTACTTACGAACAGTTGCAAGATTTATCTACGGCACGAATTCACTATCAAATCGCCGCCGGATTTAACAACCGAGGTGCTTATGCAGCTATTAGTAATTTAGCACGTTTGGAAATTATATCGGGAAATGTGGAGACAGCAATTAACCTGATATTGCCGATTTTAGAGAAAGTCAAAGACGATCTGGTTCTAGCGGCTTTGCACAAAAACCTGGGGTGGGCTTACTTCCTGCAAAATCGCTATAACGATGCTGAGTTACAGCTTTTAAAATCGATCGAACTCAATCATCTTCACCCAGCGACTTATTATATTTTGGCACAAGTGAAAGAGGCTCAAGGCAAGATCCAAGAAGCATTAGTTGATTACGATCGTTTTTTGAAGTGCGATCGCGGCGATCGGAAACCTCAAGGAGCTCATTGGAGACTGCCAGAATTAGATATTTGGAAAATCACAGCACGCCAGCGCTTGAATTATCCCCATAATTCGCAGTCTCCAAAATTAGAGATTTAGTTCGCGATCGCATCAATACCAAAGAAACCGGGTTTTTTACCGGGATTAAAGGCTCAAATCCAGTATTTTCGTAAAAAAACCCGGTTTCTAGGTGCCCATGCGTCCAGGATTAGATGACTAGCGAAGGTTAGGTGGAACAATAGGACCGTCATCTTCATCCTCACCTTTTTTGGTTTGAGGCTGAAAAATCTCTCCTAGCGAGGGATAGGATAGGACTTGATAAAATGCTGTCATTGCTCGTTTCTCCGTTAAGGCGAATCAGAAATTTTGGGAGAAGCGAGTTGGCCAACTGCGCTTTTCTATTAACCAGGGCCAAGTCGAAAAATTATGCAGGTTTTTGGGGGGAAATGAAAAAATTTTTGGTGAGAAAGCCGGTTTCTCACCAAAATAGTGCGTTACAGCCCGCCGAAACGATCGAAAACCGGGTTTCTTCCCAGACGCAGGGGTAGTCAGAAACCGGCTTTTTCACGAACAGTCCAGGAATGCTTGAGTTATATCGTTTCCGGTTGCATCGGAATGATTTAACCACAGAGAACGCAGAGAACACAGAGGGAGATAAGAGAGATGAATAATTCCGATGCTACCGGCTTTGATATTACCGCAAGCCGGAACAGGTGAAAGCGGCCCAGTCGGAGGGGTGAGAGAAGGGAAGAGGTTTCTCGATCGCATCTTTGAATTGCTTCTTCGTTCTCAGGAGACTTTCTGCTACCTTTTTGTGTTGCTTGTATTGGTCATACCAGTTTATATAAGTTTCACTGCCTTTGACTTCGCGATCGCGACACTCTTTAGCTGCTTTTCTTGCTTTTTCGGCCGCCTTAAATTTACTCTCAAGTAATGGTATTAGCTGCTGCTGGTATTCACTGAGTGCTTGACCGCTGAGCGATCGCAACTTTTCTTGGGCTTGTTGCAGAGAGACAATGCGACTTTTTCCTTGCTGTCGGTATTGGTGGTAAAAAATAGAAAATAGTGCGGTTGCTAAATCGTCAACAGCCCAAAGGGTAGCGATAACACTTCTCGCACCAGCACATAAGAAACCAGTGGAAAGAGTCAGAACATCATCTGTTATTTCAGTTAAACCAAGATTTGTTTCACAACAAGAAAGGAAAACATCCTGCAAATTGGGAAACCTCCAAGCCGGAGTTAAGAGTTGCCCAAGGGTAATCGATCCATCACCTAAAAATAGCTTTGATTCTAAAGGATTATCAAAGCGAGATTGGGCATGATGACTAGAATGAAGACCGGAAACTTGCTCTACCAAGCGCCGATAATTACTGACAGTTGCTTGACTGCGACCGCGTAGCCGTCGTTCTTCAGGAATGCTATATATTTGAGCGAGTTGAGAACATTCAAAACTCACGCAAGGTAGGTCTTCTGTCGCATCTTCCACCGTTCCGTACCTCAGTTGAACGTTGGTTTGAGGGCGTTTATGACAAAATTCTAAAACTTGGCAACTTGGAGCATAGCGTATTAGAAATCTATCTCCTAGGTATTGGTCATTATCAATAGGTAAAGCGCTAAATGGAATTGAATGTAGGTAAAGATGAGGTACTACAATCAGTTCTTCAATACCGCTTAGGTGGTGTTCAATTAGTTGTTTCAAATCAAGAGAATTTGCTAATTGAGACAGAGTTGATTGCAGAGAGTTTTGCCATTCCGCTTTATTCTGCACGTAGGGAAGTAACCAGCGATCGAAAATCCAGGTTTGCAACCCTTTGTCTTGCTCTAAACAAGTATGACAAGTAATTCGATCGCGTTTGATGACAAAGATGTGAGTATTTTGGTAAGTTGTGTAAAAACTCAGGATAGCTGTTGTTTGATAATCAATCAATTGCTGAATATGAGCTAAATTAGGAGCTGCGACTTTCATTTCTCCGGCCAACACAGGATCTAAGCGCCTGAGTTGTTCCCAAACTTGTTGTTTCTGAGCTTCTAATTGAGCGATCGATTCATTAATAGCAGCCAGAGCAGCACGGGAACGAGTGCTAATTTTAACCGTCGCGAATTCTGGCTGACTTTTAGATAACTGAGGACAGCGGTAAGAGTCTATTTGTTGTTGCAAACTGTCATACTGCTGCAAATAAGTTTGAATTTCAGGAGAAATTGATTCAGTTGAGTAAAGGTCATTGCTTGCCATGAAATCTACGAGGCGTTGGGAGCGCGATCGCTCTACATATTCAATGGCTTTATCTAACTGTTTATTGTTGACGCAAGCCTGTATTGTATTAGCGTATACCAGAAAAGATGACTCTAAAATTTCCTGCCGCCGCTGTTCGCTAACAATCCAAGAACGGCTAGTTTCTACCGCTTCAATAGCTTGACTGTTAGCTTCAATAGCTTTATCCCACTGTTCAGTTGTGAAAGCAATATTTCCGAGGCTTCTTCCTACTCGCAAACAATCGCTGGGAAAGGCTGCGGGAGTGTAAATTTCCAAAGCTAATTTAAAATGAGCAATAGCTTTTTCAGTTTCTCCTAGCTTTTCATAAGCCACTCCTAAATCGTTTATAACCATAGCCCAATTTTCAGGTAAGGCTTCGCGAGTATTTACTTGTAAAGCTTTATGATAGCAATCGATGGCTGCTTTCAAGTTCTCTTCCCGCACTCCCTTCACTCGATCTGCATAAGCATTTCCCAAAATTACTTGTGCATTAGCCCAATAACAAGGGTCTAATTCTTGACTGTAGACTTGCAAAGTTGCTTCACATGAGCGAATAGCTTGCTCTAAGTTCTCGGCTCGATCGCCCGCAGTTATTTGCCGATAAGCATTGCCCAAATTTTGTTGAATTTTAGCCCAATTTAAAGGATGTGCTTCGCGGGTGTAGACTAATAATGCTCCTTGATAGCACTGAATTCCCAGTTCTATATTTGTGGCTGTATCGCCCAAAATTATGCTAAAATAAGCATTGCCTAAATTCATTTGTGTATCTGCCCAAGACTGAGGTGTTCCCTCGCGAGAATAAACTTGCAATGCACCTTGGTAGCAAGTAATTGCTCGATCGATATTTTCGGCTCGATCGCCCCGAATTCTGTCAAGATAAGTATTTCCCAGATTATTTTGAGTTTGCGCCCACAGTTGGGGCAATGCTTGATGAGTCCGAACTTGTAAAACAGCTTGGTAGTGTTGAATTGCCTTTTCCAAATTGTCCGCGCGATCTCCTCGAATGCGCCTTAGATAAGCACTGCCTAAATTATCTTCAGTTTCCGCCCAGTCGATCGGCAATTCTGAAAGAGTTCTGATTTCTAAAGCTGCTTTGTAGCACTCAATTGAACGCTCCAAATTGTCAGCTTTTTCTCCGTTAATTCGTTGACTGCAAGCAACGCCTAAATTGTTTTGAATACCCGCCCATAGCGGCGGAGATTCCTGTTTGGTTAAAACTTGTAGAGATGCTTCATAACAAGTAATAGCTAACTCTATGTTGTCAGCCTGTTTCCCCAGAATTCTCCGAAAGTAAGCAGCCCCTAAATTCACTTGAGTATTTGCCCATTTATAGGGGAAAGCTTCGCGGGTATTTACTTGTAAAGTAGATTGTAAGATAGCAATCGATCGTTCTAGATTGTCTGCGGGTTCTCCTTGGCTTCGCTCTTGATAGGCGATCGCTAAATTACCAGATACTCTCGCCCACTGTTCGGGAAATGCCTCATCGGTAAAAATTTGCAGTGCTGCTCGATCGCATTGAATTGCTTGCTCTATGTTGTCAGAGACATTACCATAAATTCGCTCTTTATAAGCCAAACCCAGATTATTTTGTAGGTGCGCCCGCATTAGCTGATTTTCAGGCTGGCTTAAAATTGGTAAGGCTGCTTCGTAACCGGCGATCGCAATTTCTAAATTATTCGCCTTGGAGCCTTGAGGGAATTTTTGAATTGCTTCGGATATTAGAGTAAGAATTGCTGCTAATGTTAAACACTGTTGAAATTCATATTCCTCATAAAACTGATTGACTTTAATTCGCAAATAGAGAGCAAATTCTTCATTTAATAGCTCTATATTTTCTAGAAATAAGGGGTAAAACAGCTTATCATTACCTTCACTTTGGGCCGCTACCAGCAGCAACTTCATTAGAAAATCGAAATAAGCTTGTTGTCGCTGTTCATCAATTTTTTTAGCGCTCATCGCCGATCGCCTCTATTTCAAATTGCCTGCTTTCTAGTATTCTCAATTAACCTGTAGGGGCGGGTTCGCCAACCATCTCAAAGCTTGCAGATAAGTTAAATAAACCCGCCCTCCCCCACTTGTAATATCTCGATCGGGGCGGGTTTATGAGATTTATTATTTGTATTTGAGACTAAAGCGAACCCGCCCCTACAGGAATTATATCTATTTAACGTGACATGATATTAGCTCCAAATCTCTCTTAATTTTTCCAGCAATTCTTCAGCCAATTCCAGTAATTCAATTTCCCGATCGCCCTCATCAACATCTTCTCCCAATTCCCGATCGCTCCCTGCATAAATTCCCTCACCAGTAAAAACATCTTTAACAGCATAGGCTCTTTCATCTTCCGGTTCGTTGCAATAAATCTGTTCCAGTTGGGCAATAATCTCGGCTATTGGTCGAGTGTTGAGTACATCTCTCACTTGCACTGCTACTGGATCGTCACCGAGCAAAAAACTATTAGCTAACTCCAGTCGCTCTAAATAATCTACGAAATCATCGAGGGTTTGAAGATTAGCAATTTGTATTTCTAAAGCCTCTACTGATGGTACAAATCCTAACAGTTTGGCTGAGTTTAATTGTTCCTCAAACTGAACTGCTACATAGCCAATGCGATCTTCTGTTGCTTCTAGGGGAATGGCGATCGCACTTTCCCCGAACCACAGAGGACGGCACTCCAATTTACCGATTCCTGGGAGTACCAAATCGGCGACATCCCATCGAGCACAAATTATAGGCTGCCAGCTATCCCCTTGCTCTAGCTGGGGCTCGTAGGCTTGCCACTTCAAGTAACTGTAAACGGCATAAACAGCTAATGTATTGAGGTAAACTCGCTTAGCCACTTCTCGCTTAATTGATGCGGGAGCGAGTTGCAGGGTTTCTGTTGCTAATTGCTTCGCCAGACGGTGAGCTTCGGTACCGAGGGGAACTGTCAATCGGGGGGCTTCTGTGCTGTTCATTGTTCAAACCTCTCTTTGGTATCCTAGCTCTAGAGCGATCGCCTGGAGTAAAGGGCGACAGTGCCTTTCCCAATGAGATTTTAGAGTTTGATAGTTGATATTATGTTCTCTGGCGATCGCGCTAAATTTATCTGGTGGGTTTTTTAGCAGCACTCTGAAACTGAGTAACTGACAGTTACAATTTGGATAGGTTTGAGGATGGCAATTCCGCAGTTTTTCATCAGGATCTTCCTCCACGTACTGTTCCAATTTTAGACCAACCTGCTGTTGTTGTTCTCGTTCTATTTGTTCAATATAAGCATCTAGTCCGCTGCGCGTGGGAATCTCAAAATTTGTTGTCGGTAGAAGTTCTAGCAGGGAAGTTTCGGTTTGACTGTCTGTAATAGGTGCGTCTAAACTGCGATCGCCCTTTGCTTGTGAGTATAAATCTTTAAGTCGCCAGTAGAGGTAACTGTTGACCCATTGCAGCAAGCGCTTTTGAATCAAAGGTCGATCGCGATCGAAGCCTTGACATAGTTGTCGGTTTATCCATTCAAAGGTACGATTCAAAGCATCTAAATAGTCTGGGTGAGAGGATTTACCTAATCCCGGTAGTTGTTGAATTTCAACGAGCAGCAGATTCATCGCTTTTCGCCTTTTCGGGCTTTTCAAAGGGTGCTGGCACACCTGTGAAATCAGTCGGTACAGTTGTTCATCCATAGATACAGAAACTAAAAAAGCAGGACTTAATATAGCAATCCTAAATCATTTGTGAATTTCTTACTCCCTCCCCTTAATAAGGGGAGGGTTGGGGTGGGGTCAAAAACTTTACGACTCCTGCAAGGATTGCTATATCTTGCACCAGTTGCAATAAAGGGCTACCTCGCGGGGTGGGGGCGGGTTTATTTAACCTGTCTGCTAGCTTTAAAGCTATTGGTGAACCCGCCCCTACAGGATGGGTGACAATGATGTTGTCATTCGCTAATTCTGATTCTTCCGGGCTACCTCGCGGGGTGGGGGCGGGTTTATTTAACCTGTCTGCTAGCTTTAAAGCTATTGGTGAACCCGCCCCTACAGGATGGGTGACAATGATGCCGTCAGGTGAATTTTACCCCTTTTATGGGGTGTTCGCTAATTCTAATTCCTCTTCCGATTCATCCCGGATTCTGAAATAGTAAAAAAGATTAGCAACAGCCAAATCAGAAGCTTTTTCCAAATTCGACGATACTAAACTTTTATGACCCGCTATTTCCCCTTGCTCAATGATATAATTTTCGTAATCTTCACGCTGCTGCCGATCGAGCATTAATTCCAGTTGAGTGCGAAGCGCATAAAAATGAGACTTCGGCCGCAAATTTTCATAAAATAACTGTTCATCGGGTATCGCTAAAGCTGTTGCGGCTGAATTTTTATCCACCTTAACAGTCGAGTCAGATTTACTTAAATCAGCACTTTGTAACTGTTTTAATTCGCTTTGTGGCAAAGCTTTCATCCATTCAATCTGATTTTGCCAAATGTCTAAAGCAGCTAAATCGTGATTGTGAATTCGCGTGATTTCTGGGAAGATAAAATCTAATTCGTCCTCAGAGTCGCAGCCGGCAATTACTGTTAAGCCATCTTGACGGATTTGTTGTTGAAGTTGAGAAATGCGATCGCCCGCAGCACCAAATTCATTCTGCACCTGATACGTGCCAATAATACTTTGCTCGATCGCCCAACTGCACTCTAACCGACGCAACTGTCCCGCCGCACAAGTTTCTGCTAACAAATGCGGGTTTCTGTATGTTGCTAAAGCTTTAAACAGCATCTCCCGCGCTGCAACAATTTCAGCGTTGCGGTCGTTGATATCTTTCAGTTGCAAAGCCGATCGCCTACCAACTACCACATGATCTAATTATTACATTTTCTGTTAAAAGCAGATCTCACCTTTATCAAACTTTGCTTGAAGTTTTTCCTTTACTGCTGTGGTAAGCTTTAGACGCAACGCCATATCTTCTATGTCATGATAGATTTTGGTATTTCTATAGTCGATCAATTTATCAATAGTTTTCTGCTTGATATAGGTTCTCTCGAAAGCCTTCGTTAGTTCGGATTTATCGGCTTTATTAACATTAATAGGTAATGGCGTTGTAGGTGTGGGTATCGGTGTGGGTATTGGTGTGGGTGTTGGTGTGGGTGTGCTAATAACCTTATCAGATTTGATAAATTGAATATTTTTAAGTTCCAACTTTCTTTGCAGGAGAGGTGGACAGGAAGGAGCAATCATAAAAGATAAATCTCCCGGTGTCCCATCTGGTTTGAAACTGGCATCTTCTAACCATTGATTAAACGTTTCTAAATGGCTGCTCAACAGTTCATAGTTTTTAGCTTCCCCAAAGGCTTTAGCAACGCAGTGGCTGTTGTGCAGTAATTCTACACAAGAGTCGAAGGCATGACGTGCAATCACTGTTGTAGTTGAAACTGCCGATAGAGTGTATGATTTCTGCTTGAGGTAACTTGCCCAGTGTTGTCTACACTCAGATTCTACTAACTGGCGTGAATTGCCTTCAAATACCTGCTCTGGAGCTTCTTTAAAATATTTTTGATGTATTTCTAAGACAGACCCAGCATAGTGTTGACAAAACTCCCTCAACGTATTAACAGGATTCAATGGTATATCTTTGATTTCTTGCCATGCTTGAGCAAAATTTTTATATCCCTTATAAGCCCCTTCAATACGCTCATCTATTTTATTTCTAATCAGTTCAAATTCATTGGTATAACCCTTACTTAGATTTATAACTGATTCACCTAAAAGACTTTCCATGACAGAATCTTCAGCAATAAAACTTTCTACGTTATTTGATGTACCTACTAAGTAAATTAATATGCGAATCTTTGATTCAAATTTGTCTAATGCTCTTCTAATCAATTGCTTAAAAAGCAATCTGGTTTCTTTAATTTGATTAGGAAATTGTGCTAAAGCATCTAACTCATCTGTGAGATACACAAAACTAAACTGAGTATCGACGGCTGATACTTCAGATACTATGTAAAAGAAAAATTCTTCAAGACTATCTACTCTATTAGCAATATACGTTTTAAATTTGTTGCGAAATGGTATTATTTTTTTTGCACCATTGAGTCCATTGACTTGATCATCATCTAAATAATCCCTTAAAACTTGTTCAGCTACATTTTTAACTGACAACAAGAGATTTGAATTGTGTAACAATTCATAAAATGTATGAGCTAAAATGTGGGAATACAATTTTTCCTTAAAACCATTCTCCATAGGTAAATCAGCAAGTTGGAACTCAACGACTACAGAGTGATTCTGATACGTTGGTTTAGTTTTAGTTAATTCATGCAAGTAAGTTAATAGGGAAGTTTTACCACTACCAACTAGGGCCGCAACGAATCTAAATGTAAAGTAACCATCATCAAATGTATGACTTAGATCGTCCTCAATAAGCTGAGTTAGGTTAGATATTTGCTGCCCCGACAAACTTTTGGCTGTACATCCTTCACCCTCTGACCCTGGAAGTCTAACAACGCGCTCTATTCTAATATCATCAACAAATCCTGTGCCTGACTTCACTTGCTGAAGGAAGTCTCTTATGTACCTTTTTTTTCCTGCGTCTTCTGGCATGGCTTACTCTACCCACTGAATAAGTTCATCTTCTTTTTCGATAACTGCAAAAACTTTAGCATTTGATTTAAGCAAAGCAAAGTTTTTATTCAAATTTGATTGAGATATATCATTCTGTTCCAAGAATTTCTGACAAATTTCTCGGCTACGAATAGCAACTACTCCCCTTAACTCTTGACGCTTTCTTTCTTCAAAATAAAGAGCCTTAAACTTTTCTACAAATGTCTCAAAGTCCATCTCTTTACCACCATCGGAAGCCTGAGAAGCCACAACTCCGATTTGACAGTAGCGCCAAAGAGTATTTATAAGTTTAGCTCCTTTTGCTGAATCAAACTCATATTTACTGGTTTGCAGATTAACAGCTAGAACTTTCTTGCCTTGCTCTGTCACGAAAAGCTGACCCTTTTTAGGAGATTCGAGCAATTGCTTCTGACACAAAGCATCACAGATAGCATTCGCATCCTTCTGGTATCCTTTAGATAAATGCTTTTTCACATCGCTTTTAGTCACCTTACTCTCTAAAGAGTAGGCTACTGCGTACAGCAAGTAAAGTAGTTGTTCGGTAGAAAGCTCGATCATAAGTTCCTCTTGTCCATTGGTACTGGGCTGAACGTGGGTGGTACTTTAGAGAATACCACGCCTCATACTCCTAAAGCAGTCATATTGATTACTTAATGGTTGGGGACTTGACAAGCGAGAGCGGACAATCGGCAAATATTGAGTCTGTAAGCTAAAGTTAGATTTTACCAGAAGCGATCGCCAATTTACTACACCCCTTGCCCAAGTAAAGTCTTCCAGCATAACATCAGCGTTGATCTACAGTTTAAAATCTCAAACTAATTTAAGAACTGCCAAATCTCCACTCACCTAGTCAATCTGCATTTATCTGCGGTTAAAAACTCCCAAATCTTCTTTTAAAAAAAGTAAAAGACAAGCTAACTTTAACTTAGCTTGTCCTCAACTTTCTGGATATTTTATCAATCCCAACTAAAGCATTGTTTAGTCTAAATATGGGTAGAGATTAGTAAAAAGTTACTCACCCATATCACTTGAGGCGTTTCGCCTGTTTCTACGCCAAAACAGGCACCGGTTGCGGCCAGCGACCCATTACTTTACCAATCACCGCCAATTCT
>Ga0316608_1000562_pt1 | contig 17069 bp, 33 predicted proteins | sample MIS2016152B_MG_FD_207673 | JGI IMG/M metagenome (GOLD analysis project Ga0316608, IMG submission 207673) | Microbial mat bacterial communities from Middle Island sinkhole, Lake Huron, Michigan, United States - MIS.2016.152B | ecosystem: Environmental > Aquatic > Freshwater > Lake > Sediment...
ATGAAACCGAACAAGAGAGACAATACCTAAAACTATACACGGAATGGAAAGAACAACAGCAAAATATAAAATCAGAAGATAACACCTATATCGTTCGAGACTTAAATAACTCTATCCCCGAACAATCCTTTAAAACACCTAACATGACAAATTGATGTTTATTCAATTTATCTGAACTCGCTTATAAATGGCTTCGTCATGTTATCTGAACTCGCTTATAAATGGCTTCGTCATGTCACCCAATGGAACCCCAACGCTAGACCAATTATTCTTCCACTGAATGATAAAAATAACTCCGCTACTTAAAATTTAACAAAAATCTGTAAGTATAAAAACAATTATTGAACGAATTAAACTATATGTGTATTGCGACTCTGTTTATGACATTATCCAATATAAAATATGCACAGAATGGGGTATTTATGGACGCCCCTCTAATTTATGTGTAAACCAAATAGTAAAAATTACTTTCACAAAATTTGAATCAGAAATTAAATTTGACTATAATATGTGTAAATCTTTTTAGTTGGTCAATTTTTGGGTGATTTAACTTACACATAAAGATTACACATATATAGGGATAGGAGTTAATAGATAAAGAGTGGGAAAAAAGGGGGAAAGTGGGGGAAAGTGGGGCTAAATAAACTCTTTGAATAGTTTATTTTGGGCAAATAGGGCAGGAAAATGACCAAACCAATTATATTGAAATTAAAGCTTGCAATTAGGTATAATATCGCGTATAGTATTCTTAAATGATGACAAATATATGAGCTAAATGAGCAGATTGGATAAGAAAGCTGAAAATAGTGGGGGTTAAATACATTTGTGATAGTCGGATTGGATAAGTGTTAATAGGGAGGGATGAATTATGTATGAGTTATTTGCAATGATTTTGACGATGAGTTTACTTGTTGTTGGATTTATAGTTCTAGGTGCAGGAATTAATCAGAGTAATTCTAATAATGGTGGCACATGGACTGGTTTAGTTATGATGCTTATGGGTGTAGTATTGATATATGTTTTTGCTGCTACGCCAATACCTGAATATAAGTTAATCGGGAGTTATGATTTATTTGATGGGAAAACGTTTATAGGTTGTAAAGTAGATACAGATATAATTAATGTTACTTCAAGGACTGGAAGATCAGATATAACAGTAGATGGCTATAAGTGGGTTGAATATGAATCGGCTGGTAGAGTTGGGATTATTAAATGGATGAGTCGTAAGCGATATGAGCTGAAGAGTGTAGAGGAATTAAATGGGCTTACGGTAAATACGGTAAATACGGTAAAAGTATTATGAAATGGGTTGTAATATTGTTCTTTAGTTCTATTGTATGGTATGGCTTAAAAGTTCGTTATGGATTATTGTTCTTTACAATCATGATGAAGTCTAGTATCATATTGGGGATATTGTTATTGTTTGGTTATCCTTTATATGCGATGATTGGGAATATATATCAGCGGGTTAAGAGATATAGGCGATATAAGGCATTAAAGAAGATGAGGAAAATGCGAACATTGAATGTGGTTTAATTATGAATATAGTGGAATGGTTTGACATAAAGAATCCTGATCATATTGAAGCGTATAAGTATTTAAGGAATATGGGTAGTTGGCCTATTGGTTTTATTCCTGATGGTACTGAGTTTCCTCCTTCATGGCAAATAGGTATAATTAATAAAATGGCAGAAGAGTGGATTAGGATTTGGACGGCGATGATAAATTATTCGAGACCGGCTAGTATGCCAAGAATGGAGGAATGTGATGATAAAGGGTAGATGTTTTACTAATTTGGATGGGTATAATATTGAAACGTGGCCGAGGTATTTTGTTGCAGTTCCTAGGATTGGGGAATGTGTTAAGGCTAAGAGTGGCAGGGTATTAAGGGTGTGTCGGGTTACGCATTGTTACTATGTTGTGGGTGAGGAATGCGAGATAGAGATTGAGTTGATGAATACGATTTAATTCATACACGGAATGTTGTTTTGAATAATTAGAAAGGAGCTAGAGAATGGAGAAAGCGGTAAAGAAGGTTTTAGATAAAGTGGTAAAGAAGGTTTTGAAAGTTAATCCTATCAAAACTGAGAAAAAGGTGAAAAAGGTAAGCACGGAATGTTCAAAGGCTAAGAATGGAAAGATTTCTTCTAAGGTTTCCAAGTATTCAGTTAAGCCTATTAAGCAGAAAGTTTTGAAGAAGTCAATCACGGAATGTTCAAATGTTAAAAAGGATAAGTTTCCCAAAGTATCCAAAGTAATTGCCCCTGATATTCCCCCGATAATTCCCCAGATAGAAGTTCCTATTAAATCTGAAGTTAATGTTAAGGGATATAAGAGTAAAAAGGTATTCACGGAATGTCTAGATACGAGTAATTTGAAGGTATTGAAATTTTTGGGATGGTGTCCTACAGATGGATGTAACTGTTCAATTACTTCAGCTGATTTAGTAGGTAAGGATTTATTATATAGATGTATTCGTTGTAGGAAGGAATGTTTATCCACGGAATTATTAAAGGAGGAGAAGAAGGGTAGGGCTAGATTATCTTTACGTGAGCGGAATGAGTGTTTAGATGAGATGAGTGAGGGTATTAGTTTTCATGATGTGCCCGATATACCTGAGACATTTAAGGACATTGATTTAGGGGAGGATTGGAATTAAATATGAAACAGTTAAAAAGGCTTCAGTTTTCTACATTAGATATTGAAAAAGATTTGAATGATTTGAATGATTTGAATAATAATTTAAAGAGTTTGGCTATATTTGCAGATGATATTATATCTATACAGGAATTTCGTTCAGATTTGTCAGATAGAGTGGATGTAGTTATTTGGTATAAGGTTGGTAGATAATTAATAAGGAGGTATGTGATGATAATGGAAGTTAAGTGTAAGACTAAAGAGACGACGCATGAGGTATTGGCATGGAATCCGCCTATGAGTTGGATACGTGAGACGATAGAGAAGGCGGGGACGACGATTGGTTCTGTACATTTTCGTAAGCGTTCAGATGGGAAGTTACGTAAGATGTCGTATCGATTACATGTGAAAAATCCATCAGTTGCATTAGCTCCGAAGGGATTGAAGGAAGTTGGGGAAGATAGTTCAAAGCATTCAGTAACGTATAAGATCTCTCGTAAGATTATAGATAGGGAGAATAATCAGATGACAGTATTTGATGCGAATAAGGTAGTTCGGGGGGATGATGGGGCGATTTTGGGTAGAGGGGCATGGCGGTGTATCTCTCTCGAAAATGTAATTAGAATTGCTAACAAAGGGATCGTATATACTATTAAGAGGATGGAATCTGAGGTTACTTCCAGATCTAGTAATAGTGATAATGGTGAGGATTATCCAAGAGTAAGTCATTTGGGTCGTAATCGTCTGTTTTAAAGGTAGACTAGTTAATTAGAAGCCGTTTCTTTCTTTTTTAAGGGGAAACGGCTTTTTTGTTTTCTGGCTGAAATATATTCTGGTTGAATATATTTCTGGCGTGGAGTTTAGACATATTTTATAATTGTCAAGCTAATATTTTCTGGCGTGGAGTTTATTTTCTGGCGTGGAGTTTGAGTTTAGTTATTCTGGCTGAAAACATTCTAGTTGAATATTTTCTGGCGTGGACTTTAGGATAACTTTTTAAACTCCACGGCAGACATTTTTGTAATGGTTACATATTTGTAGTTGTCAAGCTAATAATTTCTGGCGTGGAGTTTGTTTTCTGGCTGAAATACATTCTGGCGTGGAGTTTGGATATGATAGAGATTTGTTTATTTTTTTATTGCAATGGGATTTGGGATGTGATATATTGGATCTAAAAAGGTGGGAAAAGTTATGGTAAGATATGTATATACGCATCATTTTTTGAAGAGATTTGATGAGAGATTTCCTGACATTATATTATTTGACAGGTTGAAGCGTCCTTATGATTTTTATAGGGAGCTGGATGAGATCATGGATTCGAGTACAATAGAGAAGTCATTTTTGAATGATACTTCTTTGAATGGGTTGAGTAATTATATGAGAGAGCATCATATAGAGACCGATTGTCGTTTTGAATTTTTGGTAAATAAGGAACATAGGATATTGTTTAGTTGCCGTCCTCAAGGGGAAAAGAAGACAATAATTACTTGTATGGATATTAGTAGTGATTATTTTCGTCGTTATTTTATGCCTAAGGTAAAGTATAAGAAGAAAGGAAAAGTGTCTGTTGAGTTATTAGAGCTTGACAGATATGGTTCGATGTGATAGAGTATTGTTAACGATTAAATAAAAGGAGTTGATTATGTTGGAATTGATTTTGGTGATTGTTATTGGCATTTGTCTTTGGGCAGAATGTTATGGAGCTATTAATTGGATTGGCAATAGGACTTTAAAGAGGGATATCATTTTTTGGTCTGTTTGTTTGGTTGAATTGATTGCGTGGGCTTTGTTACTTATGGTAATATTTATATAAGGAGATGGTATCATGGGCATGTTTGAATTGATTGTTGGTTTATTTGTTGGGTGGTTGGCGTATAAGTTATGTAGTTGGATACAGAGGGGTTGATTATGAAACAGTTTGATGGATGGAATAAGAGTGCGCAATATTTGACAGATTTCAATGGTTCCAAGTATTGGCGTCGGAATCTTGAAGATAATGGTGATATCGGCATTTTTGTTGAACGATATAATTTTAATGGTTGCAAATATACATTACGTAAGCGTCCTGATGGTGATAGTTGGGGACATGGGCTTCCTTTTGGTACTATTAAGGAATGCAAGGAATATGCGGAAAAATATTTTTTGAAAAAAGTTGAAGAAAGTGTTTGACATTTGGTTGTGGTTGTGTTAGAGTATTGTTGACGATGGGGGAAGGCACTTTGATAATTGAGATTGAGTTTCTGAAGACAGTTTGAGAATGTCTGAAAGAAAGTTTAAAAAAAAATAAAAAAGTGCTTGCAAAGAGAGAATAGATGTGGTAGAGTATAGGCAACGGTTGAGAGAGGGTAGTATAAACAACGGACTGACTGAAACAACAGTACAGTTCAAAACAAAGAGAGAAAGGTGGGTTAGAGTCATGGCTAGTAAGAACAAGAATCCGTATCGTGAGGGGTGTGCGTACAATCAGATTTTCGCGTTCATTCGCAAGAATCAGGTTGTAACGAAGAATCAGTTGGTTGAGGCTGGTTTCAGTGTGTCGGACATTACGGTGGTTCTGTCTCCTAGGGCAGAGGGTATTTCGACGCGTGGTGGTGATTGTCGCGGTAATCTGTCGGCTCGCGGGGAATATTACTTCATGGATAAGATTTCCAAGAAGGAAGTTGGAGAGGCGCAGCGGTTCCGTCTTCGTTATCGGGTGACGCCATTGGAGAAGGCGACTCGTCATCTGAAGAAGGAAGTTGTGGCTGTCAAGGAGACTCCTGTTCAGACGGCGGAAGTGGTTGAACCTGTTGTTGTTGAGTAAGGGATATGAATTGTCAAGATAATTCAGAGTGTTAAAGCTTTGGGTTATCTTGACAATCATGTTTATTTGAAAGAAAACCATGGGTAAGAATAATAAGAGTAAGCGTCATTTCATGGAAGATTCATTCGAAACTTATCGCAAGATACGTAAACCTATGCCTAAACCGTCTAAGGTGATTTTGACAAAGGTTGATGATATTGGTAAGAGTCGTAAATTTGATTGGAGAGACGCCCTAGAAGATAATGATTGACATTCATATTCTTCTCTGATATATTATTCAAACATAATTAAATCGGGTATGGGGGTGGGTTTGCAAAAGAGAGATATTGTAAGATTGGATAGTTTATCGTTGTCTAGATGTCCGCATAGTCCAGAATGTAAGGGAAAATATTCTTTACGGGATTTAGTAGATGAAGCGACGGTAGCGAATCATAAGCGGGTATATTGTCCTCATTGTGGTAAGAAAATAGCGACATTGTAAGGAGTTGGATTATGAGTAAATGGGTTGTATTAGGTTTATTTTTTTGGGGTTCGTTGTTTTTGTTAGCTCTTCCAATTTATCAAGATATTACATTTGGTATTAATTGTGAGAGTTATTTAAAGAGTGCGTCTGACGATCCTAGCATTGAATTAGCTAAGACTGACTTGGATATTGCTCTTAAGTATTTGGAGGATAATGATTTAACTAATGGTTATTCTTATTATTTCATTAAAGATAGACAATCGGACATTGGGTTTTGGTATACTCGTTTGAAGACTGCCAGATCTGATTTAGATGCGATTACGGTTGATGCGAGTGGATTAGAGACTAGTAATATTTTGATGAAGTTGCGAGAAACGTTATTGGATAGAGAAGGGGTTGTAGCTCCTGCTGGTATTGCTGGATATCCTTATCAGCGTTGGTTTGCGTTTTCTGGCATACTTAGTTTTATTGGGTTGGTATTTTGTGGGATATTTTTGATAGCGATTCTAGAGTCTTATTAGGAGCATTATAATTGTATAATGAAGGATGACTAAGGAAAAGATATTATCGGATTTGCAGAATTTAGTATTGACATTAAAGAGTCCTAACATAAAGGATATAAATGTCAAGAGTAAATTTGATAAGCAGGTTGTATTGTTTAATGAATCGTTAAGTGGTTTATCGAAAGAGGATTGGGCTTGGTTGGATGTAGAGTATCGGTCATGGTTCAAGGGGAAGTTTGGGGAGCTGGTAAGTAAGAATGTTTTTGTAGACGATGAAATATTTTTGTAGAATCTGAATTTAGGGCTTGATTATCGTAGAGGGTTGTGCTATAGTATTCAATAACAGTTCTGAAATGTAAGTAGGAACAACAAACAAGAAGAGGTGACGAGAATGAAGGGTGACGGAAGAGTGAAGATGGCTGGGGTTAGTACTGGTGGTATGCGTAACAAGCGTAAGCGGAAGGTGCGTTTGGAGCGTGAGGCGATTGCGATGGAGAAGATGATGAAGGAGCGGGAGAGGGAGCAGCGGGAGCGGGAATTTGAAGAGGATTGGGGTGGTTACGTTGAGGAGAATCGTAATCATCGTCGGTAATATGATTTAAACATTTAAACGGTAGAGAGGCAAGAAGCCTAACTAGCAGAAGTGCATTATTTATCGTGGGGGAAATTGATTGAAACTGGCTTGGTTGTTCTTGAGAAGTCGAGATAAAGTACCCCGAATTTTTACAATAAGGAGATATTATGAATGAAGTAAAGATTAATGCAAAAGCAGAGAAGATTTTTGACGCATGGGATTTGGATAGTCATGAAATTGATGATGATATTCTTCAAGATATTAAATCTGCCATTCATGAAGCATATAATAAGGGTTATAACAAAGGCTTTAAGAAATGCGAAAAGGCAATTCAAAAAGCAAAAGAATCAATTAAGTATTAATTTTCAAAAAGAGATTACTTGATTTTTTAAAAAGATAAGGTATAATATAAAAAGCTGAAGGTGGCTAGTCCCTGTCTTTAGTAGCTTGGATAGAGCTTCGTTCTATTACTTATGAGGAAGTATAAACCTCTACCCCCTTGTTTCGCAGGAGGGGTATTCTCGTGGGGATGCAGGATTCTTCAGCTATTTCATAGAACAATTGATGGTATGAAAGACAAATATTCTGAGAAGCGATTTCCTGAATTATTGAATGAGCTAGCTTGTGAAGGTTGCTCTAATTATTGTTTTTTGAAGATTTTCGTAGAGTCATTACATCCCGAATCATTTGTCCTGATACAATTGAAATGTATTGAATTCTTTAAATGGGAAGAGAGCGAACGAGAACGTAAGGATATTGGATGGAATGAAGCTGGAATGCGTTGGGCTACAAATGGTTATGCTACTTGTTTCCGAGAAGTATTTAATGAAGAATTGACTCCCAAAGAAAATTATCGTTTGACGTTGCAATGCATGAAAGCAAAAAAGTCTTAATTTCTTATTGACATTTGCTGATGAATGTACTATCATATTGAAAATTAAGAAAGGATGTATTATGCATAGTAGTTTTACAGATATTGGTCAGTTTCGTGATGTTATTAAAGCCGTCAAACAATCAGCTCAATTTGTTCGTATTGATGAAAACGGAGATGTTGTAGTTGATCGTTTTGCTCCTATGCCTGTTGTTAAGTTTCGTGGTACTTGTAAATTGCATGGGACTAACGCTGGTATTGCTATGGATAAGGATGATTATATTTGGGAACAAGGTAGAACCCAAATTGTTACCATTGAAAAAGATAATGCTGGCTTTGCCTTTTTTGCTGAATCCAAAAAGGATATTTTCAAGAAGTTTTTACTTGACATTCGAGAGAAGAATGGTTTTAAGGATGAAACTTTAATCATCTTTGGTGAGTGGTGTGGTGGCAACATTCAGAAGGGTGTAGCTATCAATGGTTTACCCAAGATGTTTGTTATCTTTGCTATCAAGGTTGTAAATGGTGATTCTGAAAATTATTATTTGCCATATGATAAGGTTTTGGGATATAGTGATCCTGCCAATAACATTTACAATATCAATGACTATCAGGTTTTTGAGATGGACATTGATTTTTCCAAGCCAGAGGAATCGCAGAATAAATTGGTTGAAATTACAAATGCTGTTGAAGCGGAATGCCCTGTTGGTAAGGCGTTTGGGAATATTGGTACTGGTGAGGGTGTTGTATGGGAAGGGTATTACAAAGGTTGCCGATATATCTTCAAAGTTAAGGGAGAGAAGCATAGTTCGTCGCTTTCTAGGGTGAAAACCTTAGCCAGTGTTGATATCGAAAAGATAGCTTCCATTAATGAATTTATTGAATATTCTTTAACTGGAAATCGCCTAAATCAAGGAATCGAGCAAGTTTTTACTAGCAACTCTATTAAACCAGAAAGGACAGGGACTGGTCAATTTTTAAAATGGATAGTCAATGATATAATTAAAGAAGAGTTAGATACTATGGAAGAAAACGGACTTGAACCATCTGACGTAACGAAAAGTTTAAGTGATAATGCACGTAAATGGTTTTTTAATTATTTAGACAATGAACTTTTATCGTAATGATGTATGTTTTATTGATTCATGTTGTAGTTTTTTAACATACCACCCTTTGAATTCTTTGTGTTTTATTGCTATCCCATCATGACGATATGAGTATCTAAAAGAATTTTCAGGATAGCCATAGTCGGCACATAACTTTTTAAAATCTTTGTTGTTACAATTGTGAATAAGTATATCGTTATTGTCATAAATTTCATATGAATAGCTTATATCTATGTATGGTGAATATTCAATGATTTGAACTTTTTCTGTTCGTTTATGATCGTCAAATAACGCATACCACCCTTTGAATTTTTCAGATTTATGTCTGTTGTTTTTACTATACATTGGAACGCCATCTCTCTGCAATGAGAATAATATCATTCTTATAGGCGGTAAATTGTCATGGTGTTTGTTTTTTAATTCAGTTAGAAGCATGGAACAAATTTTGTTATCATGGTTATCGTAAATTGTAAAAGTGGTTAATTTTGCATTTTTATTTTTCAATCCTTTATGCGACCCGTTTTTTATTTGTGTAGCACTTGATTTCAAACCAATATCTTTTAGTCCGTTTGGGTTGTTCTTTGTTATGGTTTCTGTTCTTTTTTTATACGCTTCCATAGCTATAGAAATACCATTTTCATCTTTTTTATTCTTTGTTTCTGATATTTTTTTAATTATTTCGGATCTTTTTTCTGGAGAAAACCGAGCCAATCCGCTATTGCCGCCCATAACCATATTGTAAGTGTCTTTTCTTTTTATAAACGCTGGATCTACAAGTTCCATTTCTTTATTGTTCATTTCGTCAAAAGTATCAAAAATAAATAGTATTTCTTTGTTGAAATTATTTTTCCCATATTTTTTAATCGCTTTTCTGAGAATGATACCAGAACCATAATAATCATCATTTATATTGTCGGTTTCATGTTGCCCAATGTAAATTTTCCCATTGATTAAATTTGTTATTTTGTATATTATATATTTCATAATTGTTTATTTCTGATTGTGAATGTTTTTCTCCTTTAAAAAATAACTTGATTTTGAATTTAAAATATAGTATGATTGAAATTGACATTGGATAAGAAGATTGGATTGTAGTTGACATTTGAAATAGACTATGATACATTGATATTTGAAAATTTATTAGCTAGCATCTTTTGACGACACTGAGAGTACAGCCTATTGACCGATTACCCTATTATGGGGCGGTAGCTAAATTGGTGACGGCGTCTGTCTTATAAGCAGAAGATGTGGGGGTTCAAGTCCCTCCCGCCCTACCATTTTTAATAACAGTGAAAAATTTGAGCGTTGATAAATAGGTTTAACTCCTATAGCTGCCAATCCATGAAATAAGGGACGCAGTTGGCAGGTGGGTCATCTGTAAAACGCTATTTATAGAAAGGTATATTATGAAGAAAGTCAATGATAGTACATCTCATCCGTTAATGTATATAACTGAAGAGGGTAAGACATATGGTCAGTTTTACAATTCTATAGATAAGATTTGTCATTTAGCTGAATATATTCCTTATGAGAAGCGTCCTACTAAGTATGTTTGTGGTGGGACTGGTAATTTTTCTAGTTGTAGGACTGAAACTTTGAAGAGATGTTCGAAATGTTTCTCAATTATTCCAGAGGAGGTCAGATAATGAAAGATTACGAATCGCCGTTTAGTAATGATTCTCAAGGGGAACAGAATGCAGCGTTATGGAATGCTCTACATGCTTGTGCTGATGAACAGGGATATCAAACTCCATATTTCAATACAAAGGTATATAAATACTTAGATGAGACTCCAAGAACGAGTTTGATTGTTGAATTGGTCGATAAGCTAAATGAGATGGGCTATCAAATCGTCAAGAAATAAGCAAGGTAGACAAAATGATTAAAAGATTAACATTCAATTGGCAGTCTAAGCGTTGGGAATGGAAGGACAAGTATGGTTCCAAATATGACGATATAGAAACTTTTAATACCGTAAAAGAAATAATTAATAGTCTAGTCGATGAAGTTAATTCGTTGCGTCAAGAAGTTGATCGTTTATCATTAAAGAAATAATCATTGACATTTATTATCCGTTCTGATATATTAGTAAAAATTACTATTTGGAGTATTTATGTTAGAGAAGCGGATATATGTAGGCGATTCTAATCTCAAGTTAAAACCATTACGTCAAACGGTTCCTTATTGTATCGTAGAGGGATGTGAAGCTAAATTTGTTCAATTGACTAATACAAAGGGAGTTAAGTTGTTTTGGGATCGTCAATCAGCAAAACGTTCCTTTAATCGTCAAAAGAAAGCATCTTTACATGGCTTGGGACCGAAAGTATTAACTGAATCTATTTGTACATATGGATTGACGGATGATAATGCTATTTACATTCAATGGGGATATTTGACAGAAGTTGTAGAGACATTTTCATCTAAGAAGGATTTTTATTTTTGGAATAAGACTAATAAGAGCTTAGATGTTGTTGATGTATTGGAAAATATTGAAACATTAGGCAAGCAATTGAGGAAATTGAGAGTTGGCGGATATGATTTGCATGAGTTTAATGTTGGTGTCAAGAATGGCAAATTAGTTTGTATTGATTTTGGAGATCAAAGTACATATTGAGGGGTATATTATGGAATTAGTTACATTACCAGAAATGTCCAAAGGAGAATGGAAGATAGAAAAGTTTACTACTGATAGGATGGATTACAGTAGTCAATGGATTGGTCGTGGGGTTCCTGTTGGACAAGTCTTTACGAGATTGATGCGAGTAGGAACATCTTGGGATAAATTAGTAATGTCTGATACTCCTGCTGAACAAAGAGACCATTGGGATGCTTTGTATAATGCTAAAGGTTCTTGTTTGATTAATGGTCTTGGCATTGGGATGTTATTGAAGAACATTTTATTGAAAGATAATATTACGGATGTTACTGTTGTTGAGATATCGCAAGACTTGATTGATTTAGTCTCGCCCCATTATTCTGATGCTAGGGTTACATATATTTGTTCGGATGCATATCTTTATAATCCGCCAAAAGGTAAGCGATATGATATGGTATGGCACGATATATGGGATGATATATGTTCTGATAATCTTGCGGGTATGGCTAAATTGCATAGGAAGTATGGAAGACGGACTGAATGGCAGGGCAGTTGGTGCAAGTACGAATGTCAACGTAACAGATGAAAATAGTTATTGACATTTGAAATGGATTCTGATATATTAAGTTTTTGAAAAATGTAATAAAGGATGTTGGCTTAGAAGCAGCCATCATTTAAAGAGTGGAGCGAAGCGCGAGTCTCCAATATCAACGACCAGCAATGGTGACTGTGATAATATATGCGAGTAAAAGTCAGATATTGACGCATATGTTGGATATCGTCTGACCGTGGAAAGTAAAAGTGCCCCCGTAATGGCAAGGCGCAATTCTCCTTTGGCGTAATAGCACACTTTATTACATTTTCTTTTAAAATAGTTATTGACATTCATTGATTGTTATGATAATATATCTTTAACAATTAACAAAGGATTTCAAATGAGTCTTAAGATGCCGTCTGCTAAAGAGTTGTTGAAGATTGTTACATTTGGTCAAGGGAAGCGTTTATATAAGTTGAATGCGTTGTTGGCAAATGGGAATACTAAGTTGCCTAGAACGACTGCTACATTCAATATTACGCCAGCCAAATTGTGTCCTAGTCTTGCGTTGGGGTTATGCAAAGCGTATTCGCCAGATGGTAAGCATGTTTGTTATGCAAAGAAATCTGAAACTAGTAGGACGCCAGAAGTATATCCTTATAGACTTAGACAGATGAAATATTGGGAAACTGTTACGGCAGAAGAATTTGTAGGGCAATTTTTATCTATTAACGCATTGAAAGAGTCTCCTTGGACAAAGTTAAGGTTTAATGAGGCTGGTGATTTTCGTAGTCAGGAATGTTTGGATAAGGCTGAAAAGATTGCTACATATTTGATACGGTTTGGGGTTAAGACATATGGATATACTCATAGGTCTGATTTAAATTTCAGTAATGTTAGGAATTTGGTAGTTACTGGTTCTAATTTCAAGAAAGAGGGTATAACTAGTACATTTTGCATGGTAGAGGATGTAGTAAAGGATAGACCTAAGGGGTGGAGTGTTTGCGGGGGAAGTTGCAAAGTTTGTGATAGATGTAGCCGTAAAGGTCAGAATATTGTAGTAAAGAGGCATTAATTATGGATATATATATGATAATATGGAAGCTAGTGGTATAAAAGTAACGGCAGATGTTCTTTTTGGAATTGCTCAAGATATAGCTAATTGTACATTTCTTCCTATTGAAAAGAAGAAAGATGTTAGGCGTCTGATATTAGAGTTTATGGTTTTAGGGATTCAACAATATCGTTCTAACAATTTTATTTTGGAAGAGATTAGAGCTGCTGCAAAACAATAGCTTGACATTTTGATTTAGGTATGATACATTAATATTGTTTTAAATGAAGAAAGGATGATTATGGAAAAGGTTGCAAAAGCTGTAAAGACATTAAGTTTGGAAGAGACTGTTAATGAACTTAAAATTTGTCTAAAAGATTTGGCATATTGGGCGGATAGGGTAAATAGTCTTAATCATGCTGGATTGGAAATTCTTCCCTCGACTTGGGGTAATTTATGGTATGAAACCAATCGTGCCAATGCTTTATTGACGCAGGTTTAAAATAATCCTATGTTACTGTGCTTTAAATGAAGAAAGGATGATTATGGAAAATCTAAGTGGATATAATTGGAGTAAGAGTCATGATTGAAGTAACAAAGAGACATGATGAGGTTTATCCTGTTAGTTTGCGGATTAGCAGAGAATTAGATGTAAAGGACGGTACAGTAATTCGTATTGGGCTTAAAGAAGCTAGGAAATTGCGAATGGCATTGAGTGAGGCGATTGATTGGGCAGTAAACATGGAAGAACTTCGTAAAGAAAACAAAAAGGAGAAAGTTGTTGATTTTTTGAAGAGAAGATGATATACTAATTGAAACAATAAGAAAGGATAAAGCATAATGAAAGTGGTAGTATATTCAAATGATGATGATGATGCGATTATTCTTCCGTTAAAGTTAGAGGATAGTAAAAAGGCACTTTATTTTAGTGAGGTTGGGGGAAGAGATATTGAAGAGTATGATAGGACGGTCATGAGATTAGATGAAGGTCTCATTATTACTCTTAGGGGCTTTAGAGTTTCTGGAGATATTGTCGTTTAGAAAGATTAGGAAAATCTGTTCCTAACCAGAAGCAGAACTGGGGCAACAGACTGGAAACGTAATCGTTGCGTTTCAGGGGGACTGTGGGAAACAAATGCATTAGAGTAAACAGATGCTCCGTGTGCCTAATCTTGAACAAATGGAGGGGCTAGAGTGGGCTCGTCGTCGGAGACGTTGGTTGGGGTCGTCCGATGAAAGGTTGAATGAAATATTTCAACTTGATTTTTGATTTTGATTTGCGGGTTAGCCTAGGTGGTTCAGGCGCGAGGCTCATAACCTTGAGACATTGGTTCAACTCCAATACCCGCTACCATTTTAAAAAGGATAGATGCAAGAGGATGCGTCTAGTAAATTTAGGCATACACTCCTAATTCCTTTTTCAGTCCCATCCTATTAATTTAGGGGTGGGTATGTTGCGAGTTAATCTTAGGTAATTCGTTACAGAGGGAGAATTAACTCCTTATTATGCTTAAGATGCTGATTAACTGGGAGTCGGTTAATCTTAAGACAATGCTTTCCTTTGACGGATTGTATAGGGCTCCCCATTTTTTTGTTGACATTCATTTGAAAATGCTTTATAGTATGTCTTTTAATTAACAAAGGAAGAAACAATTATGGAAATTCTAAAGTTGTTGTTAAAAACTTCTATCAAAATAGTTAAGTTTGTATTTTTTATCATTAGTCTTCCAATTATTTTTATTATTGGTTTTATTATTGGTCTTACAAGCGGTTTTGCGAAGGGGATAACTGGACAAGATGAAGAGGATGAGCCAACAATAATAACGATCTATGATGAACGCACAGAAACAATTAGCAACAATGAAAATCGAAAATAACAAATAATTAAAGGAATTTAACGTAGTTTCAAAGAAATGGTATTTGTATAATATTACAATATCATTTTGGAGAAACTATATGAAAAATGGATTTGAAGCTTATTTAATAGGACTTGCTCAGACAGATGGACATTTAGCCGATAGCTCTAGAAATAGAGGTAAATTTTCGTTAGAGTTAAAAATATCCGATATAGGTATATTACAGGATATAGCTAAAAACATAGGATTTAATTATTCTATCAGGACTAGAACTCGTGATACCAATTTCAAAGACCAATATGAATCGGCTACATTAACTGTTTGCAATCAAGAATTTAGAGATTTTTTAAAGTTAAATGGTGTCCCTGCTGGAAAAAAATCAGAGATAATAAGACCACCTTTATCAGCTAAAGATCCGTTAGCTATAGATTATTTAAGAGGATTAATAGATGGTGATGGCTCTGTTGGGATATCTGCCCTAAACAGACCGTTTCTAGGAATTGTTACATCTAGTGAATATATAAAAGATTTTTTCATCGAATGGGTTCATTTTAATTGTGAACGTAAATTCCAAAAAGTTTCTAGGACTAAAAGAGATGGTATGTATCAACCTACAGTATGGAACGAGGATGCACAAAAAATAACTAATTTGTTATATTACGAAAATTGTATTTCAATAGTTAGAAAATATGAAAAAGCACAAATGGTTAAAGGATGGGAACGGGATTCAACTATAAACAAAATCACATTCGCTAGAAAATATTGGACACCAACAGAAGATGATATTGTACTTAAAAATACTATTGAAGAATCTATGACAATTTTAGGGCGGACTAAGAAATCAGTTCAGATTAGAAAACTTCGTTTAGAAAATCCATTGAAATATAATTCTAAAATAAAGCTTGCAAATTGATCTTAAGTATGATACTATATTGGCAACGATGTAATTAAGGAGGAGTTATGGAAATATATAAGGTTGAAAATGGTTGCGATATATTTAGCTGGTGTCCTGCGATCAATATGGAAAGAAGTACCGAAGAACAAAGGTCAAAGAACAAAGACTTTAAAACGGCGATTGAACAAATGGAAGATATCGCCAGACTTCCTTATGTAAATCATTGCGTCATGGCTCCAGACTCCCACTCCGGATTTGAAATGCCAATCGGTGGGGTTTGTATGACCGACTTAAATGTTGTAGTCCCAACTTTTGTAGGATTTGATATTTCTTGCGGGATGGCTGCAATGCGGACAAACATTAAAAAAGAACAGATTTCCGACAGAGATATAAGAGTTGAAATACTGAAAGAAATGCACAAAAGTATTCCAGTCTCTTTCCATCATAACAACGAACAGCAAATTGAGTGGTTAAAGGAACAAGGGTATTCGGAAAAATTAATAGAGGCAATGTACGAATCAAAGATCGTTGATTATTTTGATTTATCTCCATTGGGAAACGATGAAGCGACTTTGAAAATCTCTTTAGAACAAATTTCAAGTATGGGAGGTAATAACCACTTCATTGAATTGCAATATGATACAAACGGTTATATATGGGCAATGATTCATAGTGGCAGTCGTGGTCTTGGCAAAAAGATTGGGGAATACTTCAATCAGTTGGCAATTGAAATTAGTAGAAAATATTATTCTTCATCTGCCATTGGGTTTCTCCCGTTAGATACTCGCGAAGGCAAGGCGTATTGGGCTTGGATGAACTACGCCTCTACGTTTGCTCATCTTAGCCGTGAAGCTATGATGACAAAAATTAAGATTGTTTTGTCCAATCGTTTCCCTGAATTAGAAGTTACTACCGATAGTTTTGTGAATGATTCAAAAGATGGTATTATTTCAATTCATCATAATATCGCATCTATAGAAACGCATTTAAATAGAACTGGAATTGTACATAGAAAAGGTGCGACAAGAGCGTTTGAAGGTCAGACCGGCATAATTCCTTCATCAATGGGAACCCCTTCATATATCGTTAAAGGCAAGGGTAAAGAGATTGCCTTAAGGAGTTGCTCTCATGGTACGGGTAGGAAGTGCGGGAGAAATGAATTTAATACAGCTATGA
>Ga0316608_1000563_pt1 | contig 17050 bp, 8 predicted proteins | sample MIS2016152B_MG_FD_207673 | JGI IMG/M metagenome (GOLD analysis project Ga0316608, IMG submission 207673) | Microbial mat bacterial communities from Middle Island sinkhole, Lake Huron, Michigan, United States - MIS.2016.152B | ecosystem: Environmental > Aquatic > Freshwater > Lake > Sediment...
TTACTGTACTTACAGCAACTTTACCGCTACCGTTACTTATTAATGCTCTATCAATAGTTAAATTCGATGTTGTAATCGTAGTTGCTGCACCAGTTATCGTATCTTGTTTTGTTCCAATAAGAATTGCAGTTGCCCCACTATAAGTATTAAAATTGTTGATAGTTAAATATGTTGCAGGTACTGTTGTACCACTATAAGTATTGAAATTACTAATAGTTAAATAAGTATTTGGCACAGTTGTACCAGTATATGTATTAAAAATGCTTTTATCTAATTTTAACACATCAACATCATCAACATATTTTTTTGTGATAATTTGTAAATCATTACTAAATGTAGGCTGGGATTGATAACTTTGTATACCAGTCAATGCTCTTGTACCATCAGTTCGTAAATATTGTAAATGGTCATCATTACCCAGACCAGTTAAACTACCATGATTTGTAATTGTCGTACCTCCACCACTTTGTCCACCTTCTCTATCATGAAAAGGTAATGGTCTAATATCATATATTTTTCCAGTTAAATCCAATTCTTCAGCAACGTTAACAATATATGCCATTTTAATTGAATTTTGATTTAACTGAGTTGGAATTAGTGGTAATACACCATTTAATGCCTCATCTTGGGTATCATAATACGTTTGAGCAGGAAAAAATATTAATTGACTATCAGTAGTTCTTACTACCAAAGACTTTACATATTTTCCGCTTGGAATTTGTGGTAGTGAAGCATCGATAATTGCAGTACCACTACCTGTTGAACCCAAATACGTGAAATTCGAATAAATATTGGTTTGACTACCTGTCCAAGTAACATCAGTAATAGGTATACTATATGTGTGACTATCACCAGATAAATATATAAAATTATCTACAGATATTATCGATGTTAAGTCTGAACTACTTGTCATTATCGTGCTTCCACTGGTGAAATTAACAGTATATCCAGTCAAAGGAATGTGACTGTTTTTAGTCACATCATTCCATCTACCCGTTGGTATGATACCACCTGAACGGACAAATGCCCAATTTACTTCAACTCCTTGGTCAGCAGAAATATAGATGTATTTATATTGAAGATTACTTGCCTGATTTGCACCGATTTCTGGTAAATCAATATTAAGTAATCCAAACTGTACTTTACATGGTGAACTAATGATTTTACGAGTATTACCACTCATTAATTCAATATTACCTCCATCATCATATATAAAATAACCTAATCTTAGGAAGAAATTAATTGTTCTTGCAAGTGAATTCAAAATAACACAACCACATTGAATAATACCACCAATTATTGAGCCACTCCAAAAGAATGAACCTAATCTTATATTGTGAATACCATCAGGATTACTTGTTGAAATCTGAATTTCTGAGTTAGTATCAACATATACGTAATACGTACCTTCAACATATTCACTAACATCAATAGTAGTACCACTCCAAGTAATAATACTATGATATCCAGTATATGAAATATAACCAGTTCCACTGAAAACAATTAAATTTGTCGTATTTAACCCACTTAATACAATTTCTGGACTAAGCCTACCACTGCCTTGGGTGTCTTCGATATAGTCTGCAATTTTATTTGTAAAATCATCGACATTTGTGCTGTCCCAATGCGGAACACTGATATTAACATCTTCAGCATTACGAGTTTCTAAATCAGCAAGCGTTGAACCACTAAAATCAATATTATCCCAAGGAACAGTAGAACCAGTAAACGTATCGAAGTCCGATTTAAGTGTTAATAATGGATTATTCGTTCCACCAGAATTCCATATATAATCATTAAGCACAACATTACCCAATTCAGTAGTTAATGGTAACACAGGTGTTCCAGTGAATTCTGGACTTTCTAAGAAAGCAAATGTATTTCTGGTATTACCAGTTGTAGTACCATAATATTTATTACCTAAAAATTCCACTGCTCCTGTTTGTGGACTACTAAGAAGTGTTCCACTTGTGAATTTCAACGGAGCATTACTACTTGTACCTGCTTTAAGATGAATTACTGCTGTCGCTCCGCTAATGCCGAAACCAGTATTACCACCTGCTGTGATTCTTACTTTCTCAGTTGGAAATGAATTTGTTGCGGTATTAAACAATAAATCTCCATCATATGAACCAAGCAAACCAGTACCTGTATATTTACTTACAATTGAATTGTTTGTAACACCAGTATCTGCTACACGTGACCTAAACCAAATATGTCCGAGTTCATCACCTGTTTCAACACCATCTGTTGTAGTTAATTCACCTCTGGTCTTAACAATTGCAATACCAGTACCACAAGCATCATTAGATGTTAATTTAATTCTAAGGTCTGCAGCACATGAGGTATTTGAATCCATTTCAACAAGACTTGCACTACCAACAGCAACGTCAAGAAAATCAACAGTACTTATTTGTAACTTATTTAATCTTGTTATTGCACCTCCACCGATATTGGTTCTACCAAGACTATCAACATACATTGCAGGTTTATAGTCAAAAGGTGAACTATATATCGATAATCTTTCATTACCATTTCTACCAACATTATTTAAAAGGGGTTGCTTAGTTACGCTACTTGAACTTCTAAATCGAACCCAAAATAGTTCCTCGTCAGCATCAAAATCTGGTATATCTGCTCGAATCCAAGTAGTTAATTCATTAATACCCCATTCAATCAATCCAGATGTACTTAAATTATTAGTAAGGTCAATATAACCAACATTACCAACTGAAATATCTGTCCAAGTAGTACCGTTCCAATATTCTGTAATTAATGTAATTCCAGCACCACCAACATTAATATTAAAATTTATTGAATTTAATTTTGTTGTGCTACCAACATAAAATGCACCTGATGTGCTACCAGAAATTAATATCGGAACACCTTCGATAATTCTTGATGAATTAAATTCACCAGTATAATTTCTATACTCAATTGTACCTGCACCAATATCATCAACCAACAGTATTTCAGAAAAACTATTTGGATGAATTGAAAACGTGCCTTGCGGTAATTGTGTGAATACTGGTTTTTCCCATGTATTTCCTAAAGTATGACCAGTTTCTGATAAGAAATACACATATACACCACTTTCTAATAGTATTTCTCCTGTTGAAACAGGTACTGTTGATGTCCAACTACCAAATGTTTTATCTTCATTATAACTAACTCTCCATCTGAAAGTGTCTGGTGTACCAACACCATCAATCTCAACCTCAAAAATACTAATAAAGTTTTTATCATAAAGACCCGTAAATCTAATGTCATCTAAACCACTATTAACATTTAAAAATGCGTATTTATTAACGATGTTGTTTGGTGAATTAATACCAATTTCACCAGTATTTGCTACAACCAATGGCGTTACATCACCATCCTGATTATATAAATACCAGAACCTACCTTCTTCATTTCTATATATTTCAGCAAGCCATTTAACCACACCGTTATCTGCCCATTGAATATCTTTATCTGCGCCACTAACACCATCAAGTCTTATTGCATTTGTTTGTAAACCAATTAATGAATCATTACTGGTATCAGTTCCATATAAATGAACTTGGGTTTCTGGTGCATTAATACCAAAACCAGTGAACCCACTTACGGTATCAATATTAATTATTGCTGTTGTACCATCTGTTTTAGTAATTTGGATAGCAGTTACTGTATCACCAGTTGGTTTTATTCTGTTTGTAATTAAACCCGAACTAAAAGTGGACTCAACATCGGTTGTTGAACCAAATTCAGTAACTTTTTGTAAATTAGTACTACCAGTAAAAACCGAAGTAAGCACATAATCATTAATATTTTTATCATTTCTATAATAACCCAAAGCACTATCCCATGTTAAAATCTGACCTGTTGTTGTTGCACCAGTACGGCTAACATCAGCCATATCACTGATTTTAAAACCAAATTTTGGTGAAAACATTATAACACCATCAGTATTGCCTTCAACTAATACAACACCAATAGGTACTACATAATATGGTGCAATAGGTGGTATTGAAGAATATGCGCCAGCATCAGTGTCAAGATATAGTAATGTACCGCCACTATATCCATTAGTATCAATACCTCTAACTTTACCAAAACTCGTAACAAAACCAAAACTATTATTTGGTATGGTTTGCGTAGCCATACCAAGACTTCTTGGACTCTTGGTGGCATCAGTCAATTCAATTGTAAGTACTTCAACACCACCAAGAATTTTATTATCTACAATACTTACAAGTTGACCATTTAAAATTTCAACACCGCTTTCATTATATGCATTATAAACAAGTTCTTGCCCTATTTGTAACGAAACCTCATCATTAACATCAACCTCAAGTGTTTTATCAAAAGCATTCCAATGAAGTCTACCTACATCATGAGTATGTGTAATTCCAGTGCTCGTATTAAATCTAATTCCATCAAATTGGGGACTACCACCACTAACTATTTGTGGATTAGTTTGGTCTAATTTAAGAAATGTGCTTGTAGTATATCCAGTAAGTTCACCATACGTCACACCATCATTAGATGTCGGTGGTGGTGCAATGCTTTCAAAATACTCATCAATATTTTCTTGACCATTTAAAACAATTAATCCATTATCCTCTCTATAAAAATAAAGTGGTTGAAGTTCAGGGATGAAATAATCGATATATATTTCACCAGTATTTGGTGGTAAAGGAGCGAAACTACTGTCGCTTCTTTCCACCAAAGTATTGTTATATAATGTATTGTATAAATAATATTGAAATGCCATTATTGTAATTTATTTTTCTCTTTAATTAATATCACACCATTTGCTACAGTTGTTGATACTCCAGCCAAACCTGTTCTAAATGCGACTAAATCCAGTATATCATTAGCATTTAAAGACAATATTGTATTAGGTAAGACTAAACTGCTAACAACACCTGCTCTTGCTGTACCAGAAGTACCTACGGTGTTATTTAAAATCGTAACTCCATTAAGTACTAAATTACTCGCAATACCTCTTATGTTATTAGTACCAGTATGTCCATGAGGAACGTGATATGAAACCTCATAATCAGCAGTTTTATTTATTACAATATCAGTACCACCAGTCCACGTAAAGGAATTACCACTATGTGAAACCGAATGCCATTCAATGCCCGTTGCAACAACAGTATTAATGTCAGTACCACCAGTATGAATTAATTGAATTTGATTTGTTGCTGTACTTGCAGTATAACCAGTAAATATTTCAAAATTATTGTCAGTAACCCCTGAAATATAGGTAATGTCGCTTTCAATACCATTGAGTCTTGTATTAGTTGCGCCAGTATATGAATTAAATGTTGTTGTAAGTAATCTACTATTAATGTTAGTTAATGTACTTCCAGAATATGAATTAATTTGAGTCTTATTATAATAATTTGCAGGTAATGTCGTACCAGTAAATGTATTGAAATTACTAATACTCAAAAATGTTGCAGGAACTGTTGTACCACTATATGTATTGAAATCAGTTATATTCAACTTAGTACCTAAAGCAGTTGCTAATGTGCCACTTGAAGGATTTACATTAAATGTGTTGCCAGTCCAAGTAATTGAATTACCAGCAAGAGTTGAACCATTTACTGAAATTTGATTTGCATTGATTGTAATACCAACACCTGCTTGTAAACTCTGTGAACTTGAGAACAACGAGAATGCAAGTGAAGTTGTACCAACAACAATTGGATTTAATGTTGTTAATACCCAAATCGTATTATGAAGTGTAGTTCCACTTTCAATAGGTACTAAGTTACCACTTGTAACTTCACCAAATACTGGCTGACCATCAAAGTCTGCAGCACGTGACCAAGTACTTGCACTTGCAACATAAATACCATTCTGTGAGCCAGTACCTTGATTCTTAACCAAAACTCTATCACCGTTTGTAAGTGTAACACCATCAACTGTACTTAAACCACTGAGTACTATCACTCCTGTTGTAGCTACTTTTACACTTGCTTTCGGAACTAAGCCACTTGCAATTGCATCAACATAACCCTTATCAACCAATGAACGAGTTGCAAAAGTTGTTGCATAGTCTGCAGCATATTGTAAACCTAATTGTGTTGCTCTACTGTCGGTAATAAGTAGATTAGTATCACTTACTTCCAATTTTGTTTTTTCCGCACCAACACTATTGTTACCAATAATTGCAATTGTACCACCATCGCTTTCAATATTAATACCACCAACACCATCAGTATCGATAATATTAATTCCATTAATTGCTTGTAATGTAATATTCTTAGTATTTGCAGTGAAACCAAATGCAGTACCATTAATTGAAGTATCTTTTGTTAACGCACCACCAAGTTGAGCATTACGACCCGATTTACTTAAACCGTTTGTTGCACCAGTAATTGCACCACTAAGAATAGATGTTGAAGTACCTGTGTAATTATTAAATGTTGATTTAGTTAAATATGTATTAGGAGCAGTAGTGCCAGTATAAAAGTTTACTAATGCTTTGTTTGCAAATGTGTTGGGTGCAGTAGTGCCAGTATAGAAATCTACTTTAGCAATTGTTTGATAAGTTGCAGGTGCTGTTGTACCAGTATAGTACTGAACCAATGCTTTATTCGCAAATGTTGCGGGTGCAGTCGTACCTGTATAAAGGTTTACTTTAGCAATCGTTGCATAAGTATTTGGTGCAGTAACACCAGTATAATTACTAACAAATGACTTACTTGCAAATGCATTAGGTGCAGTTGTACCAGTGTATGTTGCAAATGTGCTTGTATTAAGTTTTGTATTTACTTGAGCAGTTAACCCAGTTAATTGTCCCCACAAATCTGTTTGATTTGAAAGCGTACCAGTTATACCACCCCAAACAGCACTTGCATTAGTTTCACCACTAATGATTAAATTATTTGCATCACCTGCAAGTATTTTCACACCGCCAATGGCTGATATGGATTTAAGTGTTACTTTTCTTGCAGAAAAACCACCTAAAGTAGTTCCAGTACCATTGTTAGTAACACCAGTTAATGCCTTATTTAAGATTGGTTGTGTACTACCAGTATATCCATTGAATACGCTGGTATCAAGTTTACCAGTAATTGAAGCAGCAGTTAGATACTGACTATGACTATGCGCAGATTCGAATGCACCTAAAGTCGTACCACTTAACCATGAAGGTTTATCACTAACGTCAATCCATGCGATTGTTGCACCACTTGGCATCGTAGAATAAACAGTAATATTATTACCTGTTTTAAAAATTTGTGTACCACCGCTACCAGTAAAGTTATATGTGGTCTTACCTGTGATTTCAGCAACGCTAAATCCACTACTTTGTAGATTTCCACCTGCATTGAAAACTGGTACTTTATTACTTGCACCACTAACCTTATCGATTTTGGTGTTAGTCATACCAGTAACCTCACCATAAGTAATTAAGTCCTGTGGTGTTGGTGCAGGTGCTGTTGCACCTTCATAGTTAGTTATTTTCGTATCAGTATTTGGAATTACATTTCCCAAACTTACCTGCCATAAATATAATGGTTGTATTTCAGGAATAACGAATTCTGAATATAATGATGCTTCTCCAACGCTTGGGTTATTAGTTGCACTTTCTCTCAAGATTGTTCCTGAATATGTTGTGCCTGTGCTGTAAATTAAATATCTAAATGCCATTTTTCTTGTTTTTTATATTTTATATTATCTTTTTCTGTATTTTTATCCATGAACCATTTGGTACTGTAAATACACTACCAGAATTTCCAATCCTAAATGCCTTAAGTTCTAAATAATCTCCGTTTACAAGAGTTACAAGATTTTCTGGCATTACATTAGTGCTCGAATCATTTACAAAATTTAAACCAATTGAGGCACTGCTTAATGGTGTTATGTCGGTTGTACCATTCTTTCGTATGATAGTTCCAATATTTTTACCACTATTGGAATCATTATAAACGTTAAGTAAGTACGAAATTCCATATGTACCATTTACTCTTACATAAATACGTGACCCACCTGTGAAACTCAGACTTGTTCCAGAAAATGCCTGAGAAGTCCAAACAATTGAAGGTGCTGTAATTAGATTCACATCAGTGTTTCCACTGGTATCAAGTAATTGCAATGCGGTATTTGAAACACCAGAAGTATTACCAGTAACACTAATAACATTTCCTAATATCGAAATGCCTTGACCTGCAACCAATGTGTCTTGTTTACCCTGAATCAACAATAATGTACTACCAGTATATGAATTAATCTGAGACTTATTGTAGTAAGTATTGGGTGCAGTAGTTCCTGTGTAATCAGAAAAGGTGGTTTTATCGAGTTTCGTATTTAAATCGGTAAGATATGCAATTGTACCATCGGAGTTCTGTACCTTCAATTTTCTGAATTGTCCAGCAGTAACCCCAGATGTAATGAACATCATACCCTTTGAGGTATCTACACTATCATAAACCTGAAAGTTGTCTGATTTGAAAAATGAGGGAATATCACCGAGTCTTCTCCAAGTATTACTTACTGAGAGATACATTCCAGCTTCTTTACGATTTAAAACATATGAGCCACTTGAAGTTCTAACAACATAGATTTGTCCACTATATGCACTTGCTGGAGTCGGTAAGTCTGAATAAAGGTTGACTTGTGGATACGTACTACCAGTAGTTGGTGTACTACCACTACTTGTAAAATCTCCACTGAATAAAAATAGGTTTCCAGTTAATAAATCTATTGTAAATGTTGCCATTAAAAGACTTTTTAGATAAATACTAAATGGAAAGTATTTCTACTTAAAAAAAATAAGATTTCTCGATTTAATATTATACGATATTGGGATTCTTAACTCACTTAAGCAGAATATGTATAATCGTATCTGTCATCCCAAACAAATTTGAAACTCTGGTCACCATTAGGAAATCCGAATTTCCAAACATTACCGATTTTCCAAATTCTTTTAATACGCCAATTTGCTTTACCTTCGTTTCCTGTATTCTTGGAAACCCCTACATAATATTCGGTTGCTGATGATTCATCAACAATAGTGATTGGGTCAACGTTATGTACCTGTATGTTATAATCGCTTTGATTTAATGGCATGACTATTTAGTTTAATATAAATACTAATTATTTACTGAGTTTTTCTTCCAACGATTTAATTCTAATTTCTTGTTCTTTTACAATATTCCAAAGAATTGGAATAAGTTGGTCATATTCAACCTTCTTATAGTCAACATCGTTGATTAATACACCGTTTTTAACTGCCAGTGGTAATTCGGTTTCAACTTCTTGTGCCATAAAAACATATTCGCAACAGCCTTCACAATTTGATAATTCATTAAATTCTGCGGAATAACCACATATCTTATTTAAAAACATTGAAGCATTTGTAATTGGCTGAACATTTCTTTTCAATCTACAGTCAGATGCAGGTGTCGCAGTAAATAATTTACCAGTAGAATCAATCCAAACAACACATGTTGCACCACCATTTGAAGGTAAATTACATAGATACATACTACCATCAACAACACCCGTACCCGCTATTAGTTTTATATTACCACCATTACCACTACCAGTATTGTGAGAATTCCCTTGACCACCACAAATACATACATCACCACCACCGCCATCATACGAAGTTCCACCACAAATAAAAGTAGTACCACCTAAACCTGTCGATGAATTGGTAGCACCTTTAACAGTACTACAACGTGCAGCAGTTGCAGATGCTGAGTCACCACCTGACAAGGTAATATCTCCATAATATGACTGAATTGAGCCAGAACTACTTATACAAAGAAATGATGTACTTGCAGCATTACTAACTATAAATCCACCTGAATATATTGTATATAATCCATTTAAACTCATACAAGTTTTCACACCAGTACCATTATCCATTATAAAACTATTAGCAACACCATTAGTTGTTGATTTCAAATATGCACCAGTATCCCAGCAAAAACATCTACTCGTACTCAACTTAATACCTAACGTACTCGATGGACTAATATCAGCACCACTTACAACCCAATCATTAGCACCACAACTTACATTTCCACTTGCATCGATATAAACCAAATTAGTTTCAGTTGATTTTGCAGGTAAACTACATAATGCAATTCTACCTGTAGTAGTACCTGCACCAGCACGTAATACAATACCACCACCTGTACCACTAACACTATCACCACCACAAACTTCCGCAGCACCACCATTTTGAGTAGCTGAACTACTACCACCAATTAATCTTGCAGCACCACCAGCATTAGCACCACTTGCAGCACCACCGCATATATTAAAATTCCAACAAAGATTATTTCCAATAGTAGTAAATTTACTACCAGTATTGACACTAATCCATGACGCATTTAAGAGTCCACCAAGATATATTTGAGGTGAATTAAGTATAAGACTACCACTTGCGCATAAATTAATATTATTTCCACATGCAATAATTTGATTACTATTACTGGTAATACAACTACCATCAGACCATTTAATCAAGTCATTTGCAGGTAATAAAATATCGTCACCAGCAGTAGTTGGACATAAGTCAGTTCCAGTTTTTGTCCAATACGATGCACCACCAGCAGCATTAATTGCAATATAATTTCCATTACATGTTAGCGTAACATTTGTTCCACCACTTAATGTCTTAAATTGTAAATTACCACTATTTAAACTCGTATAAATCGTACCATTACCAGTACCCAAATTTGCTCCACCAGATACTGAACCACCACCTGTTGAGCCAGATATTAAAATCTTGTCACCAACCTGATATATAGTGATTGAACTACCAGTTGCAGCAATACTTTTGAACTGCAATAGATTTCCACCATTTTTACCTTTGTAAATACCTGCACCACCACCAACGTTTTGACCTTGTGTGGTATTGCCGACTAAATTTATGTTTGACCTGTTTGACATATTATCCTGTTATTAATATTTTATATTGTTGACCAGTTGAGGGTGCAGTATCGAATGTAATGTAAATACAATTTGCATTTGTTCTCTGAACATCAGTATAAACTGTTTGATATGGACTACTATTTTTTACGATTTCAACACCAACAAATTGTTTATTCTTAGCGTGGTTAACGGTAAATCCAGTTGCACTACTATTACCAGTAATTGTAAATATTGATAATGACGAACCACCACCTGCTTGCCAAGTAGCGTTACCAGTTGCATCTGCAGTTAACACATATCCAGTTGTCACACCGCTTAAAACTTGTAAATTACATGTTATTAATTTATTATCAATACAAACAATTTTATTAACAAATTCACCATAAATAAGTGAACAGGTATCACAGTTTGCAATATGTAATCTATCTGAACTTCCTTCGGAATATCCAGCACCGCACCCTATTGCAACACTACGATGAATATATTGATTTTGACTAAGTGAATATCGACCTATTGCAACATTATTATTTCCATTAGTATTTCTTTGAAGTGATTGATAACCTAATGCGATATTAAAATTACCAGTGGTATTATTCACCATTGCACCATTTCCTTGTCCAATATTTTCACAACCACTTTCATTACTAAAAACTGCACCATTACCTATTGCAATGTTATTATATCCTGAAATATTATGTACCATTGTGGTTGTACCGATTGCGATGTTATTATAACCATCATTATTACATATCAATGCACTCCCACCTATTGCAATGTTTTGTGAACCAGTTAAATTACAATTAAGTGTACAATAACCAATTCCAATATTCATTCCACCAGAAATATTTTTCCTGAGAGAATCATTACCTATTGCAATATTGTCAAATCCAATCGTATTGGCATATAGTGCACTACATCCGATAGCAAAATTCGTATTTCCAGTTGCATTACTATAAAGTGCTTGATGACCAATTGCCACATTACCACAACCTGTAGTAATACTACGAAGTGCTTGATATCCATTTGAAGTATTGCCAGTACCACTTGTGATGGAACAACCAGCATTAACACCATAAAATGTATTTCTACAAATACTTGAACCACTTGCAACTGTTCCACAACCTGCAACGGTTGAGCCAGCAGCAAGATTTGACCAGCCTATGCCACTACCACCTATACCACTACTACTTTTAACAACCAAATTACCATCAGCAATACCGTTTTTAAACCAATATTCAACAATGCCTCCTGCCTCAATAATTCCAACAGTTAATCCAGATACACGTGTACCTGCAGTGTTAGTGAGTGCTGCACTCGTATTTGCCCACGGTCCGTATCTCACATCGAGATTAGATAATGCATTTACTGGTTGAATTCCGAAAGGGAGATTTAATGCCATTTTTTTATTTCTTATTAAGCTACTGTTATTACATGTGACGTAGATGTTGAATATGGAATCGCTGGTTGCATTGCATATAATTTATATGCACGTGCATTGCTTCCAATATCATTAACATTAAACGAACCATTAATTAATATATACTGTGATGTTACATTTAAATTTAAGTTACCTGTATCGATAACCGAAGTAATTGATTTTGTATTAGGAATCGCTACCGCAAACACAGTATTTACTGTACCAGTTGTTAGTGTAAAACTATTTGTAGTTGCAAAATTGTTACTACTTAAATTTCTAACATCTGTCGATGTCGCAGGCACTGCTGAAGAATTACCCCAGAATTGTTTTAATACTGGTGTAATTGTTCTTGTAGGACTACTAACCGTACCTGCAACAATTTTACCTGTTGTATCAGGAATTCCAAGATTATTATTTTTTGTTGCACCACAAGCATAACTCACTTTTCCAACATAGGATATCGAAGAAGTAACATTACTATCAGTTACACTATTGTTTTGAGAAGTTGAGTAACTAACTGCATTACGACATAATTCATATCCAGTTACTGCACCTGCATCACCTTGTGTAAAACTTATATTTGCTGTTGCATTTGTTATAGTAGTACCCATTTCAACTGTCTGAGCAAGACCTGCAGTTAGATTCGCTGTTGGTGCAGTATAAGTTGGAGCTACTGCAATTACTGACATTATTTGATTAATAACTGTTGCTACGGCTTGATTTTGAATCGCATTCGTACTTCCAGTGCTTAAAACAGCATCGACAGTAACGGTATTACCAGTTATTGCATCCCATAAATCTGTTTGGTCTGAAAGTGTACCTGTAATTGTACCCCATGTACCACCACCTGATGAAGTTCCTGTTGTTACAACGTATCCTGCATATGGTAATACCCAACCAGTTGAAGTACTATCGGCAAAAAATATTGTTTTGCTAATATGTGTGTCTCCAGTTGGTTCGGTTGAAGTTAATAAACCCGCAGTCACATCACTTAAAAAGTATGTGGTATTTGCAACCAAGGAAGTTAATCCAGTTATATAACCAGCTTGAGTTAATTCAAATGTTCCACTATTTGGAACTTTGGTTACAAGTCCTAAAATTTCACCATCATATAACCCATTTGCAATTGGCTTATTATATGTACTACCACTGAAACCCACAACATCTTTCACGCTAAATCCATGAGAAGCCTGTGAAATTGATTTTGTTATGTTCTCACCACTTGCACTTGTAACGGGTGATGTTCCACCACTCATTATTATGTCATATAATTGTTTTGATATATTCATACAATATATTATTAACTATAAATTCTATTATTTAAAACTGGTTCTGCACAATAAATCCCCAACTGTACCAACTGTGGCATAAATGAAGTATTTATCATATCTTTGAATAAATCATATTCATCTACAATTTCTTCTTCATTCAATGGATTTACAATCATTATTCCTTTGTCTGCACGTGTCCAAGTTACTCTGTCATAAACCCTATTTCTACTTCCATCTGCATTAAAATGCAATACATGTAAAATAACTTTAAAATATTGGTCTACCACATGTTCCTCTCCTACCCAATATATTTTTCTTTTTAAAGTCGGGTCAACAGGACAACTACTACTCATTACATATTCCAATATTGGATTTACTGGAATTTCTAACATGTCGTAATCCTGCCAATTGGCTTTAACATAAATACCATCGGCATTGGCTAAGTATTTTCCTTCTGATAAATAAATATAAAAATCTGTCGGTAGACTATCTACTATGCAAGTATAGACTTGAATTGGTTCATTAGAAATTACTTCTATTTGATTTTCTGCGTTGGCTCTGATGTGTATCATAACTTATTAATATATATTTGTGTTTAGTATTGAAATGGTATTAGAATTAGAACTTCCATTAACGACATAAATTTTATTATTTACATTATCTAATGAAATACCTGTTGGGTTTAAAAGACCAGTTAGTACAGTAATTTGAGTATTAGTACTGTATTGCATTACTCTTACAATACTACTGGCATAATTAGTAACATAATATCTGTCATTAGGAATGTCTAAAACAATAGCTGCAGGACTATTAAATCCTGTTACAATTCCAATTTGAGTATTATTACTATATCGCATTATTCTTACAGTATGGGTATAATAGCAACAAACATAATATCTATCGTTCGCAATATCCAATGCAATACCAGAAACACTGCTACCAAATCCTGTCACATTTACAATTTGAGAATTGTCACTATATTTAAATATTCTTACAGCACCCACAGTATTCGAAATTGTGTTAGTAACATAATATCTATCATGTTCTATATCTAAAGCAATTGTTCCTGCAAATGTGAATCCACCAACTGTTCTTAATTCGGTATCATCACTATATCGCATTATTCTTATAATAGAACTATTAGTACCCACAAAATATTTATTATTAGGAATATCTAATGCAACACTAACTGGAACATAAAATCCACTAACAATTTTAATTAATGAATTCGTACTTTTCTGGATAATAGTAACAGTACCATTTCCGTAATTCGGAACATAAAATCTATCATTTGCTTCGTCTAATGCAACATCATACGGTTGGCTAAACCAAGGAGCAACATAATTACTCAATAAATTCGTGGTGTAATTCATTATACTAACAGTATGTGTACCATAATTACTCACATAATATTGGTTATTTGGAATATCTAATGCAATTCCAGAAGGATTACTTAATCTTCCCATCGCAGTAGTTACTGTGGTAAATAATGTGTTTGCACTTGCACCACTATAATACATGATACTAATTGAATGATTATTAAAATTAGCAACATAATATCGATTATGTTCAATATCCAATGTGATTTCACCACAGGCATTAAAATTACCTGCTGCAGTAAGTACTTGTTGTATTAATGTATCATCACTATACCTCATTATACTAACCCTACTACTTCCATAATTACCTACATAATATTTATTGTTTGGTATATCCAATGCTATTCCCACTGGCTGACTAAAAGTACCTGCAACTTGAGTCACAGTTCTTTTTAAGGTATTTGCACTTGCACCACTATACCACATAATACTAATAGTATTATTACCCATATTTACGACATAATAACTATTGGTTGGGATATCCAATGCAATTCCATATGGAGTACTAAAACCACCTGCTGCTTGTGGTACTAAATATAATAACGTATTTGTACTATAATCCATAATACTTACAGTACCATTACTATTAGTAACATAATATTTATTATTTGGAATATCTAATGCAATATTTCTCGGACCTGAAAAACTACCTGCTGCTGTAGATACTATTGTGATTAACTTATTAGTACTTTTACGCACAATACTTATAGTATTATTTCCTAAATTTGGAACATAATACTTATCATCATTAATATCTAATACAATATCGTTTGGATTCCAAAATCCCTTACCATTACCGTCAACCACTTCAACAGAACTACTTACCTTATCCTTCACGTTAAAGACATTGTTTCCAATTCTCTGAACACCATTATTCATTTTAATTATGTGTCCCATTAGTATATTGTTGTGTTTAAAATACTTATTGAGTGATTGCCAGCATTAACAACATAAATCTTATTATTTGAAACATCTAATGCTATTGAAGTAGGACTACTAAAACCACCTACAGCAGCACTAATTGTTGTAATTAATGTGTTAGTACTTTTTTGCATTACACTCACATTATCAATAATACCCCAGCCACTATTATTAACGACATAATATCTATCATTTGCAGTGTCTAATGCTATTCCTTGTGATATATTAAAATTACCTAAATTATATGGTACTTGATAAATTAAAGTATTTGTACTATATCTCATTATACTATTAGTACTATAATGATTGTTAGCATTAACAACATAATACCTATCATTTGCAATGTCTAATGCAATTGAACGTGGATTACTAAAAGTACCAGCAACTGCAGTAACTACCTTATCCAAGGTGTTAGCACTTGCTCCGCTATAATACATTATACTTATTGTGTAATTCTGATAATTAACAACATAATACCTGTTGTTTGGAATATCTAACGCTATTGCAATAGAACCACTAAAACTACCAGCAGCAGTACTAACTACCTTATCCAAGGTGTTAGCACTTGCTCCGCTATAATACATGATACTTATTGTAGAGTTACCAGCATTAACAACATAATATCTATTGTTTGCAATATCTAACGCTATTCCATAAGGACTACTAAAACTACCTGATATTACCTTATCCAATGTATTAGAATCATAATTCATAATACTTACTGTACTATTACCATTATTAGTAACATAATACCTATTATGTTCGATATCCAATGCAATTCCACATGGTGTACTAAACCAAGGAGCAACCAGTTTTTCCAATAAGTTTGTTGTATAATTCACTATACTTATTGTGGAATTAGTAAAATTACCCACATAATATCTATTATTTGCAGTGTCTAATGCCATTGAGTAAGTACCACTAAAACTACCAGCAACTGCAGTAACTACCTTATCCAAGGTGTTAGCACTTGCTCCGCTATAATACATGATACTTATTGTAGAGTTAGTAGAATTACCCACATAATATCTATTATTTGCAGTGTCTAATGCAATTGAGAAAGTACCACTAAAACTACCAGCAGCAGTACTAACTACTTTATCTAATGTATTAGCACTTGCTCCGCTATAATACATGATACTTATTGTAGAGTTAGTAGAATTAGCAACATAATA
>Ga0316608_1000564_pt1 | contig 17025 bp, 8 predicted proteins | sample MIS2016152B_MG_FD_207673 | JGI IMG/M metagenome (GOLD analysis project Ga0316608, IMG submission 207673) | Microbial mat bacterial communities from Middle Island sinkhole, Lake Huron, Michigan, United States - MIS.2016.152B | ecosystem: Environmental > Aquatic > Freshwater > Lake > Sediment...
CAATGCCTTTCGAAGAGGTTATTTTGACTATAAAGAAGACCCTGGCTCAAACTGAAAACATTGTTGGATTCGTTTCTCCCTCCCATTTTATTCCGCATGTTAAAGCCATCATAACAAAATTAAGGGAAGATGGCCTGAATCCGATTTTTGTTTATAACACCAATGGTTATGACAAAGTTGAAACATTAAAAAGTCTTGAAGGGCTTATTGATGTTTATCTTCCCGATTTTAAATATGCTAACCCCGAGTTATCGTTCCAATATTCGCAAGCGCGTAACTATCCTGAAATAGCGAAAGCTGCCTTAAAGGAGATGTTTCGTCAGAAAGGAGCCACACTCAGCTTAAATGAAGATGGCATAGCCGATTGGGGCATTATTGTCCGTCATCTGGTATTGCCAAATGCTCTCGAAAATTCAATTGAAGTGCTGAATTATATTGCCAGAGAAATATCTCCCAAGCTTCATATTTCCTTAATGGCCCAATATTATCCAACTGACAAGGCGAAAACAATTCCTTCGCTTACCAGAACCATTACCCAGGAAGAATATAACAGCGTTGTTGACGCATTTCACAAATTTGGCTTTTACAACGGTTGGATTCAGGAATTAGAAAGCCAGGAACACTATCGTCCCTCCTTTCGCGATGAACATCCGTTTGAAGATTAGCCGCTTTTTCAAAATACTTTAGTAATTTGCAATCGATTTATAGCAGGTTGTGTTTTAAAACCCGATTCATATAAGCTTACTAACTTCTACTTTCATGAAAAATATTTTGTTCTCCCTTGCCTTTGCATTTCTGCTGATTCCGATTTTACCAGCACAACAAAAAGCCAACTCACCATTTGTGAAAGTAAATGGTACCCAATTGGTTTTAGATAATGCACCCTATTATTTTTGCGGTACCAATTTTTGGTATGGCTATTATTTAGGTTCCAAAGGAATTACCGGAGACAGGGAACGGTTAAAACGCGAACTCGACCAACTGGTTGAATTGGGAATTAACAACCTGCGGATTTTAGCGGCCTCAGAAGCCTGCGAGTACGATGGCACTTTAAAACCTGCCATTCAACCCTCCAAAGGAGTTTATGATGAGGAACTGCTCGATGGCCTCGACTTTTTACTTGCGGAAATGGGCAAGCGTAAGATTTATGGGGTACTGTTTTTAAATAATTTCTGGCAGTGGAGTGGCGGAATGTCGCAATATGTCTCGTGGATAGATGGATCAAAATTGGTAGACCCTACAAAAGGCGAGTGGAATAAGTTTTACGATTATACTTCCTCCTTTTACTCGAACCAAGCGGCTAACGAACTTTGGCATCGGTATATACATATGCTGGTGAACCGGGAAAATAATTATACCGGGAAATTATACAAAGATGACCCCACGATTATGTCCTGGCAGTTAGCAAACGAACCTCGTGGTGGTGAAGGAATGAATGGCATGAAAAACATTGAGTCCTTCTACCGTTGGGTTGACCAATCGGCTGCTTATATTCATTCTCTCGACAATAACCACCTGGTATCGTCGGGAAGCGAAGGTACCATTGGCACCAAAGGAAATACTGAAATTTTCGAAAAAGCTTACCAATCGAAAAACATCGATTATTTAACATTTCACCTATGGGCTAAGAACTGGGGGTGGTTTAATGCTCAAAAATATGCCGAAACGGTAAAGACCTCTAAAACAAAGGCCGCGAAATATATCACCGATCACATTGAACTCGCCCGCAAAATGGGGAAACCTATTGTACTGGAAGAATTCGGCCTCGACCGTGATTTAGCCAAATGCATGCCCGGCACGCCAACAACGGCGCGCGACGAATATTATCAACATATTTTTAACCTGATAGCAGAAAGTGCCAAAACAAACTCTCCTTTAATGGGTTCCAACTTTTGGGGATGGGCTGGTGAGGCAATTCCAGCCTCTGCCGATGGTAAAGTTATCGCGACCAGTCCATTTTTAGCCGATCCCTGGCAGGAACCACAAGGATTGAACTCGGTATTTAAATCGGACACAAGTACTGTGAGCATTATTAAGGAACATGCAGAGAAGATGAAGGGGATGGGAAAGTAAAGTTGTCCCTATTTCATGATCCCAATATTAAAGAATAAATTCCTAATTTATTTGTAACAATGCTGAAATGAAAAACAAGCTTACAAACAGGACAAAGCCTTTAACAGAACTGAAAAAAAAGGAGTTTTTAGATCAACATTTAAAATACCGTCTAAAAATAATGAATACATACAAACTAATTAATAAAGATAGCCCCGACTTTCAAAGCAAAATTCCATTAGAAATATTAGGTAGAATAAATGATTGTAGTGCTGAAGCAGCAAGAATTACGTGTCGTATGTTTATAGAATTTATGGGACTACGAACTAGTAAAGGGAATCTGATATCTGACAAAGACTATTGGGCACTCGATGGTAATTCTTATGAGGTAAAGATTGTTGACCTTGGAGGAAAATGGGTTGATCCAAATGTCTTAACTTCTAAAGAACAAATATTATTAACAAAAACATATGAAACAGGAAATAAGGCTACAGCACATCTAACCCATAATGCACCATTTGGAGGAGACCACGAAATAATTTATGAAAGTATTGATTTAATTAATAGACTTTTAAAAACAAATTTGTTTGAAATTGTTGGACAAAATGTAGATTATCAATAGAACTGTATATACTAATCACTACAATTAATTTGATTGAAAAAAATAGAATTAGTTAGTTGAAAAATCTAATTTTAGATATGACCGAAAGCTTAAAAAAATATAATACCATCGGATGTTGCGGGATTGATTGTGGATTATGCCCACGGTTTCATACAAAAGGCGATTCGGCCTGTCCCGGATGCGGGGGATTGAACTTTAAGGAAAAACATCCTTCCTGCGGATTTGTAACGTGTTGTGCTATTAAAAAGGGATTGGAGGTATGTTCCGAGTGTACCGATTATCCATGCAGCAGGTTCGATTCCGAGCGAAATGGATATGATTCATTTGTAACTCATCAAAAAATCTTTTCAAATCATGATTTCATAAGGAGCAATCGGATAGATACATTTATAGACCAACAAAAAATTCGAATGAACATTCTGATAGATTTCTTAACGAATTATGACGATGGACGTTCAAAGAGTTTTTTCTGCCTTAGCTGTGCTTTGCTACCTCTGGAAAAACTATTTGAAACTCACAGATGGATGGTGAATCTTAGTAATTCAATAGAAATTAAAGATAAAAACAAACAACTGAAAGATCGTTTACAGGAAATAGCAGAGGACTTGAAAATAATGTTGAAATTGAATAATAAGAAATAATGAACTAGATTACAATCAAATATTTATAACAATTGTTGTCCGGTAAAAAGTTGTTAATTCTTACAAAAACATGTAATATAACGGATTACAAACAGGTCGCCCCGCTGGGGCTTATTTTTGACAAGTATATATTTTTACAACAAACAGGACGTCGCTACACGACTAAAAAAAGCAGCGTAGCTGCGAACTGTTTGTAGACAAACGAATACAACAAATGGCTCTAAGCCGCATAGCGGCGACCTGTTTTTTACCGGACAATAGTGAATAAGAAATAAAAAAGTAAATTTCACTCAAATATCATCCAGTGTCCAGTTGGAAAAACTCAGTCGCTCTTGGTTTTTTTAATACATTTGTAACAAACACATAAATCATGATAATAGAGAGGACTAAAAATGAGGTTATTATAAGATTGGCTGGGGCAATAGATATTATCGATTTGCAAGAAATGGTAAATTATATGAGATATAAGGAATTGACCCAAAAATCAAAAGTAACTCAAAAACAGGCCGATTCCCTTGCATTAGAAGCTAAGAAAGGTAGATGGGCAAAAGCGCGTAAGCGATTAATTAAATGAAAATTGTTGTTGATAGTAATGAGGAAAATAAATTATTACTATCGTCTAAAACAATCAATTTAATTTCTACCCCTTCCCAAAAATCAGTTGAAACTCCGAACCCATGCCCGGATTGGATTTCACGGCAATTTTGCAGGCTATCGATTTTGCCAGATCACGGATTAAATGCAGTCCCAATCCTACTTTTGAACTAATTACCGATTCTTCGGTAAACAAGGTGCCGAGTTGGTGCTCCGAAATTCCGGGACCATTGTCGATGATTGCCAAAACAATTTGACCGCTTTCGTTTCGGGCTTCCCAGCGGATACTGCTATTTGGTCTGTTTTTTAATGCTTTAACAGCATTATTGGTAAGGTTTTGCATAATCGTTTTAAGGTAATCTTCGTCCGATACAACCCTTATATTCTCCGGATTGTCGAAGGTGAATTCAACATCGGAAATATTTGCAAAGAACTTTTGTAAATACTGAAAAATTTCGGAAACCTCAATTTGTTTTACCTGGGGTTTAAAATTTTGCATTTGCCCTTTACTCCATAGCAGCATCGATTCCATGGTATCTAAAAGTGTTTCGGCCGATTCAGTAATTCGTTTTTGATGCATTTCGCTACTTTCAGCTGAAAGCAGGTCGGGGTCATCTTTTTGCAAATGCAAAAAACTAATAAGATTGGCTACCGGGCTTCGTAAATCGTGACTTAGTATAGCAAAAAATTTGGCTTTTATTTTGTTGGCTTCGTCTAACTCATTGTTGAGATGCAACAAGGTAACATTGGTTCTTTTTCGGGTTTGGTTCTGCCAAAACAACAATCCCCCGATTATTGCCAGAAATCCAATGCCGGTGAGCATTCCAATTTGCTGTTTCTTCTTGACTTCGAGCGCCAACTTGTTTATTTCAATTTCTTTATCGCGCAGGGCAATTTCGCGTTCGGAGGCTATTGTAGCAATTTCGTTTTTTGATTTTTGCGAATACAGCGAATCTTCTATTTGGTGGTAGGTTCTGAAATTTTTATATGCATTGAGGTAGTCGCCTTTAAAAGCTTGTATTTCTGATAAATTGCCCAAAAAAGAATTATTGTAGGCCAACTCTCCATTATTGTGGCTTAATTTGATGGCTTGTTTCAGATAATTTTCTGCCTTCCGCAGCATTTCTGCCCGCTGAAGTTCAGTAAGTTTTGCGCTGGCCAGGGTATCGGCCCTTACCCAATCGAAATAGGCAATACCCAGGTTTGCAATATTATTAATGGATCCAATATAATTTGTATTGAGCTCGTCGTAAAGTTTTTTTGCTTCTAAAAGAAAATGAATTTTCTTTTCATAATCTGATTCGTAAAGGATACTTAAATTGGAATAACATTTTGCCAAACCTTGCTTGTTTTGTACCTCTATATGTATTTTTATAGCTTTTAGCAGATATTCATTGGCTTTGGTATACTCTTTCATTTCGGTATAAATAGATCCAATGTTCGAAAGATTATTGCCAATTTCGCGCGTTAGGTTAAATGCCCCGGCTTTAGTTTCCCTTTGCAGGAGGTTCAGACTCTTAAAGCTGAATTTTATGGCTTGCGGGTAGTTTTTCTGTAAAAAATAAACCGTCGAAATATTGTCGTAGCAAATGGTTATCAGATAGATGTCGTTAACCAATTCAGCTTGGTGCAATGCTTTATAGAAATATTTTATTGCCGCTGGGAAATCAGATCTGAGGTTAAGTTCTAATGAGCCCAGGTTATTCAGGACCGATGCAATGTTGAAGTGGTCTTTACTTTCGGAATGTATGGCCAGAGCTTTTTGGTTATAGGTTTTACTCGAATCGTAATTGCCCAAATCGGAATAAGCGCGGCCAAGTATTGAGTTGAATACTGCAATTCCGCGTTTCCAGTTCATGCCGGTTACATGGGTCAAACCTTTGTGGCCATATTCTAAGGCCTGTTGTGTATCGATAAAAAATAGTTCTTCGGCAATTGTTTTGTATAACCGGCCTTTGACGGTATCGTTTTTAATATGGGGCAATATCTCCAAGAGCGAATCGACTTTTTCCTTCCCCTGGTTTTGTGCAAATGCTGCAATATGTAATCCTAAAAATACAATCGGAATCAATAAACTTTTCATTTTAATCCGGTTAAAACATCTTTATAACTTCGGCCAATGGGCAAGGTGTAATTTTGCAAATGTACTTGCTGAGAGGTTATGCGATCAATATAGTTAGGTTGTACTGCAAAACTACGATGGATGCGCAAAAACGACTGAAAACCCGATTCCATTAATAAATTACCGATGGAAGCAAGCACACAATGTTTTTTGGTAGAAGTAACTATCTGCGTATAATCTTTGAGTGCTTCCAGATACACTATGTCGTCCAGGTTAATTTTAATTTGTTCGTGCCCCGTTTTGATAAATACGGTATTCCCCCCCAGGCTATGCTCAAAGAGCTCCGCTTTTTGTTTCAGTTCAATATATTTCTGAATCCGGTCCATGCAATTAGCAAATCGTTCGGCCTGAACCGGTTTTATCAGAAAATCCAGGGCATCGACCTCAAAACTCTCTGCTGCATAATCGGGATAAGCCGTAATAAAAACACAAACCGGAATATGCCGCATTTTTGCCCTGAATTCCAGTCCTGTCATTTCGGGCATATCAATATCGGTGAGCAATACCTCGGGTGGAGAATTTTGAATAGCGCCAAAAGCCTCTTCGGCAGAGGAATAAACACCTGTGACATTTAAAAACGGATATTTTCGGACATATGCAAGTGCTGTTAACCGATCGATTTCATCATCGTCGATTATTACGCAGGAGTATGTTTTTTTTAATAACATAATCAAAAAAAGACTTGTTCGGATTCTAGAACCTTTTCAAATAATAACCAAACAATTCTATCCAAATTTAGTTCTACGTCGATTTAAAACGTCGTTCGTCTATTGGTGCTTGATGCTGTATTTCAGGGTTTTTAGTTTGCTTCGTAATTAGAATATTTTAAGCTAAGGCATAAGAAAATATAATCCAAAGTATTATTTTATTGCCGAAATGCATCAAATCAGATCTGGAAGCTGAAAAAATAACATGAATCTATCGTACTAATTTGATAAGCTTTTAGCAATCAAAAATTCCGCATCAAAGAATGACAGGGAAGTTGCTGGTTAAGTCTTTTGTAACTAAATAATCTTTGTCTCGTAAATACGATTGCTGTTGTTAACATAACCCTTAAACGTTATCATTTTGCCTTTAGAATCTATTTACCCAGTAAGCAAACATATTAAACCTCCTTTTGCTGAGATTAATTTTTTCATTACCAGCAATAAACCAAATCCCTGCAGGCTCAAAAAATGCAAAAAATATTTTTCATCCTAAACCCATTCAATAACATTTCTAACCAATATCTAAATAATATCGCTATGAATGCAGGTCAAATAAAAATAAATAACCTTACCCAAAATGTTAATATTTACAATCATATGTATAAATTTTACACACAGGTAGTCGCAGTTATTACAGTACTTTTATCTTTAGTATTTCCCTTAGAAGAATTAAACGCACAAATATTTGCTGAACAAACGGGCATTTCGCTCACAGGGGTTTCGGGCAGCACCCAAGCCTGGGGCGATTACGATAACGATGGTGATCTGGACCTACTCATTGCTGGCTATACCGGCTCGGCAAACATTGTGGAGCTCTACAAAAACAATGGCGACAATACATTTACCAAAACCACAAATACCTTTGCCGTTAACACCCTGTACGATGCCGCCTGGGGTGATTACGACAACGATGGGGACCTAGATCTATTGCTGGCCTCTACTCTAAACTCCAAACTTTACGATAACAACGGAAATGGAACATTTACACTAAAAGCCAGTTTACCCGAAGTATTTATGGGAAAATGCACCTGGGCCGACCTTAACAATGATGGGTTCTGCGACATTATTTTAACTGGATCGGGTGGAACCCATATACTGAAAAACAATAAAAACGGAACTTTCACCAATCAAACCACTTCGATACCTACAGTTAGCAATTACAGCTCTGTAGCTTGTGGCGACTACGATAACGATGGCGATTGGGATATATTAATTGCCGGGCTTAGCGGCACTTCTGAAATAACCAAAGTATTCAAAAATAACCTCGATTTTTCGTTTGCCGAACAAACCGATATTGTTTTGCCGGGGATTGCCAATTGCTCCGTTGCCTTAGTTGATATAGATAATGATAGTGATTTGGAAATTATTCTTTCTGGTGGAGCTACCAACGTTTTTACTAAAATTTACGAAAATAAGGGGAGTAATTCTTTTGTTGAATTAACAGTTACTCCTTTGCAGGAATTGTACAGAAGCTGCATGGATATTGCTGATTACGACAACGACGGATACCGCGATATTATAATTACCGGTTCTAACAATGGCTCGGATTATATTACCAACATCTATATCAACAATAAGAATAAAACCTTTAGCAAAATTGCAGGAGAAAGCATTCCGGGTGTACAGTTTGGCACGGTTAAATGGGGTGATTATGACAACGATGGTCGGCTCGATCTTTTTATTTGCGGAAATGCCAGCGGCGGGAAAATAGCTAAAATATTTAAGAATAGCACAACTATTGCCAATTCCGACCCGGCCGTTCTTACAAATTTAAAATCCGCCATCAATAATATAACATCAGTGGTATCATTTGGTTGGGATAATGGTATGGACGAAGGGGTAACTCAAAACGGACTTACTTATAATTTGTATGTTTACCTTTTAGGCGATACTGATTTTGTGCGTTCTCCGCAAGCATTTAAACAACCCGATGCTAAAAATGGACGTAGGTTAGTGGCTCAGATAGGGGGTATTCAACGAAGTATTCTTAGTACTTACCATTATAACCTCCAGGGCCTTACCGATGGAAAATATATGTGGAGTGTACAGGCAGTGGATGCCGGGTTAAGGGGAGGTGCATTTGCGGCTGAAAACTCATTTATTGTTGCTGAGAAAAATATTTACACCTATCAATCGGCAGTAAAGATGGATTCGGTAGGAAGCAGTGCCGTAGCCTGGGGCGATTATAATAATGATGGCTATCAGGATTTTTTGATTACCGGGCAAACAAATTCCCGCCAAAATATTTCGAAAATCTATAAAAACGATGGAAACGGCAATTTTACCTGGCAACAGGGTATTGTATTGCCAGGAGTATTTTCCGGCGCCGTTGCCTGGGGCGACTATAACAACGATAACTATCTGGATTTTTTACTTACCGGTTATACTAATGCCGGCAGAATTTCGAACCTCTATAAAAATAATGGAAACGGTACTTTTAGCGAAGAAACAAAAGCCGTTTTAACTCCAGTAGGAAAAAGTGCCGTTGCCTGGGGCGATTATAATAACGACGGATACCAGGATATTCTTTTAACAGGACGTAACTCATCGGACATAAAAATTTCGCGGATACTGAAAAATAATAAAGATGGCTCGTTTAGCGAATTAACCTCTGTTACACTTCCAAATATTACAGATGGAGCCGTAACTTGGGGTGATTACAACAACGATGGGAACCTTGATTTTATTTTAATTGGACAGGATGAGAACCAAAAAAACATTTGCAATCTCTATAAAAACAATGGTAATGGCACTTTTACCTTGCTCAGCCAGTCATTCCAGGGATTGAATGAAGCAGCCGCAGCCTGGGGCGATTTCAATAACGACGGGCTCCTTGATTTTGCTGTAAGTGGAATTAATATAAACATTCCTGACTGTTCAATTTTTAAAAATAATGGCGATGAAACCTTTACCGCTCAAACACATATGAGTATGACATCCAGTAAAGACGGCACCTTGGCCTGGGGCGATTACAACAATGATGGGTATAGTGATTTACTTGCATTGGGAGGCAACAGTTCAATAATATACAGAAATGATCATGGAGCAAATATTACCAAATTAAATGCAAGCATACCAAGTGTTACCGGAGGTAAACCCAACGGTGGTTTTAGTGATTACGACCGGGATGGTAAACTCGATGTTTTATTAACAGGTAACAATATAACAATTAGTAAAACAATTGGGGGTGTTTATAAAAACGTTGGTCAATATGCTGCCAATACACCTCCAATGGTTCCGTCAAATTTGCAGCAAACAGTTCAGCAAAACGCTGTAACACTTTCGTGGAATAAGGCTACCGATTTGCAAACACCTCAAAATGGACTTTCGTATAATATTTATATTAAAAATGCTGCAAACGGCAAATGGATAAAATCACCATTAGCTATTGTTGATGGCCCATTGAATGGCCAGAGGTTGGTTAGCCAAAAAGGAGATGTACAGTTGGGAGCAACCTCATATGTATTTCGCGATTTACCTACTGGAAATTATTCATGGAGTGTGCAAGCAGTGGATGGCGCTTTTGCTGGTAGCAATTTCGCAACCGAATCGTCATTTACAGTGGTGTTAGGTAGTGAAATTGATGTTAATGTAGCCAAAAACGAACTTACCAATACCCGTACCGATCTTGAATATAGCATTAACAGCACCAATGGTGCGGATGGTAGCTGGCTTGTATGTACCTCGCCAAATACAACAGTTAATTTTGGTAATGGCGGTTTTGATGTTTGGGTGCGTGTGGCTTCAAGTACATCCAATGTTCGGAAAATAGCAACTATTGCCCCTCCGGCGGCGGCACCGGTTTACACAATAAACTATCCGGGAGAAAGCACCTATGAAATTGCTACTCCGGGAGCCAACTATTCTTTAAATGCCAACATGTCGGGCTATTCAACTGTTAACGAAGCTAAAGTTCCTTTGGTGCCGGGCAAAACCAATTACATTCAGGTAAAAGCCACTGCAACAGCTGTAGCATCAGGTATTCTTACATTATCAGTTCCTGAAAGGCCAGCCAAGACTTTATTTAGTATCGATTACAGAAATGAGTGTACCAACGAAAATGTACCTGCATCTATTGAGTATGCTACCGAAACTACAATGGTAAATTCAAAATCGGGTACAAACGGAAAAGTTCAATTGGTTCCCGGACAATCTGTATATTTTCGCATCAAAAGCACTCCGTCAACTTTTGCTTCTGAAATACAAATCCTGAAAGCTCCGGAGAGGGTAGCTCCTCCTGTTTATACCATTGATTATGTGAATGAGAGTACTGGTGAAATATTTGAAGATATGTACAACACCGATGGATCCATTCAAGTATGGTATATTCTTAATTATAAAATTAGTTTAGCATTAACCCCGGGGAAAAACCTGTATTTTGCTACGGCTGCTACCAGCTCATCTTTCAGGTCAAATTTAACACTCTTTAACGTCCCAGAGCGACCACTAACCCCTACCTCCCCAATTGGAGATGATGCAGCTAATACTTTCGACTGGACAAACAACCCTTCGTTTACAAATGCCAGCGATTATGAGTACTCGGTAAACAATGGCAGCTCATGGAATGTATGTACAGCTAAGCCAGTTACTATTGGAAACATCAATGCAGCAATAGGCGCAGTAAGAGTGAGGATAAAAGCTTCGTCAACCGGTTTTAGGAGTAATGAATTGGTCTCTGTAAGCGCTTTCACATCCACTACAGGTATTAATACAATATCTGAAGCCGGAATAACCCTGTTCCCAAACCCGGTTACTGATATTCTCTATATAAGAGATGCTCCCATAGATTCAAAGATTTCCATCTTAACAATCGATGGTAGTTTGGTAAAGGAAATCCTATCGGTAGCCGACAAAGACAATATAACAGTAACCGACTTACCTTCGGGAATTTACCTGATAAAGATAAAAACAGACAATGCTGAGATACAGGGAAAGTTTGTGAAGCAATAGATTTGATCCAGAATAAATAGAAAAACGAGGCAGTCAGGGCAACCAAGACAGCCTCGTTTTTTTTGTTCTTCCGAATACTGGACTTTCCAAAATAAAGCAATAAGATTTCCCGATTTCTAATTTGGATCCTTTGCAAAAGCAATCGAAGATCTAAAAGTCCATTCAATTAAACTTACAATTATATTATTTTAAAGTAGTCACTTTTATAAGTGGCTGCTTATCTTTTATTAGCGCTTACTCTAAAAAACACTGACTAGGTAAAGCTTCCAACAAATTCGATTTAGTTCTCTGTCGATTTAAAACGCCATTCGTCTATTGGTGTTTGATGCTGTATTTCAGTGTTTTTAGTTTTCTTCGTAATTAGAATATATAAAGCTAAGGCATGAAAAAAGTAAAAATCCTAAGCATTATTTTATTGGCGAAATGCATCAAATCAGATCTGAAAACCGAAAAAATAATATGAATCCATCGCACTAATTTCCTAAACTTTATGCAATCAAAAATTCCACATCAAAGAATGAGAAGATAGTTACTGGTTAAGGCCTTTGTAACTAAATAATCTTTGTCTCGTAAATACAATTGCTTTAGTAAACATGACACCTAAACGTTATCTTTATGCCTTTGGAATCTACCTACCCAGGAAGCAAACACATTAAACCTCCTTTTACAGCGATTAATTTTATCGATACCAGCAATAAACCAAATCCCTGTAGGCTCAAAAAATGCAAAAAATATTTTTCATCCTAAACCCATTCAAAAGTATTTCTAACCAATAACTTAAAATTACCGCTATGGATGCAAAACAAATAAAAAACAACCTGTATACACAACACGTTAATAACTATAATTGTATGAATAAAATTTACGCACAAGCAATCGCATTTATTCTAGTAAATTTACTAGTACTATATCCATTTGGGGAAATAAACGCACAAATATTTACTGAGCAGGCAGGCATTTCGCTCACAGGGGTTTCGGGCAGCACCCAAGCCTGGGGCGACTACGATAACGATGGTGATCTCGACCTACTCATTGCTGGCTATACCGGCTCGGCAAACATTGTGGAGCTCTACAAAAACAATGGCGACAATACATTTACCAAAACCACAAATACCTTTGCCGTTAACATTCTGTACGATGCCGCCTGGGGTGATTACGACAACGATGGGGACCTAGATCTATTGCTGGCCTCTACTCTAAACTCCAAACTTTACGATAACAACGGAAATGGAACATTTACACTAAAAGCCAGTTTACCCGAAGTATTTATGGGAAAATGCACCTGGGCCGACCTTAACAATGATGGGTTCTGCGACATTATTTTAACTGGATCGGGTGGAACCCATATACTGAAAAACAATAAAAACGGAACTTTCACCAATCAAACCACTTCGATACCTACAGTTAGCAATTACAGCTCTGTAGCTTTTGGCGACTACGATAACGATGGCGATTTAGATATTCTCATTGCCGGATTAAGCAGTGCTGCTGAGATAACTAAGATTTTCCGTAACGATCTGAATTTTCTGTTCACCGAACAGACCTCCATAGTTCTCCCTGGCATTTCCAACTGCGATGTTAAATGGGCCGATATGGACAATGATGGCGACCTTGACATTGTAATCTCCGGAGCTGCCTACAACTTTTATACGAAAATATACGAAAACTCGGGGAGCAATTCATTTACCGAACTAGCAGGCACTTCGTTCCAGGAACTTTACCGCACCAGTATCGACATTGCCGATTACGACAACGATGGATACCGCGATATCATTCTTTCAGGCTCTGAAGATGGTGACGATCAGTATACCTGTATCTACCATAACAACAAAAACAAAACCTATACTAAAATTGTTGGAGAAACTATCCCCGGAGTACAGTTTGGAAGCGTTCGCTGGGGTGATTACGATAACGATGGCCGCCTCGATCTTTTTATTTGCGGAAACGCCAGCGGTGGGAAAATAGCCAAAATATTCAAAAACAACACTCCCAATGCCAACACAGCCCCTGATGTGATAAGCAACCATAGAAATACCTATAATCCCAAAGACATGTACATTTCGTTTGCTTGGGACAAAGGCACCAAGGGGGGCGTGAGCCAAAACGGACTTACCTATAATTTATATATTTACAGGGTTGGCGATACCAATTCGACTCGTTCTTCCGAATCTTTTAACCCGGGGGATGCTAAAAATGGCCGGCGTCTGGTTGCCAAAATGGGAAACATACAATACAACAGCTTTAAATATCGTCTTTACAACCTTACCGATGGGAATTATGTCTGGAGCGTTCAGGCGGTAGATGCCGGTTTACAGGGAGGCCCTTTCTCTTCAGAAACTACCGTTCCGCTCATTGCCCAAAATATATTCAGTTACCAGGCAGCTACCCCAATTGACTCGGTATACCATAGCGCTGTAAGCTGGGCCGACTATAACAACGATGGATATCAGGATTTCCTGTTAACCGGAGGAACACTGAAAGGAGAATACCTCACAAAACTATATAAGAACAACGGTACAGGCGGATTCGCCTGGCAAGCAGACATTGTTTTGCCAGGTATAGCGGTTGGAAGTGTCGATTGGGCCGACTATAACAACGATAACAACCTCGACTTTTTGCTTACCGGAAATACCAAAACCGGCCCCATTACAAAACTATACAAAAACAATGGCAATGGCACTTTCAGCGAAGAAACCAAAGCTATCCTTCCGGCAGTGGGCTTTAGCTCTGTAGCCTGGGGTGACTTTAATAACGATGGCGCTCCCGACATTCTTATCACCGGTAGTAATGCCGCCAGTAAAAAAACATCGCAACTGTTTAAAAACAACAAGGATGGTTCTTTTAGTGCATTAACTTCTCTTGCACTCCCTAAAGTAGATTTGGGCGCTGTTGCCTGGTGCGACTATAACAACGATGGAAATGCCGATTTTATTTTAACCGGGAACGACGAAAATGAGGTTAAAACATGTTACCTCTATAAAAATAATGGTAATGAAACCTTTACCAAAAACGACCAGTCATTTCCCGGTAAAGCGCGAAGCACAGTGGCCTGGAGCGATTATAACAACGACGGCTTGCCAGATTTGGCATTGGCTGGAAACGACGCTTTGGATAACAATTGCTTATTGTTTAAAAACAATGGCGATGAAACATTTACCCAACAAACCAATGTTAATTTTGCCTACCTCGCTAATGGGTCACTTTCGTGGGGCGATTATAATAATGACGGCTACTCCGATCTTTTGGTGTTAGGAGACTACACAAGTGTAATTTACCGAAACAATGCAGGAGCAAATTTTAATTTCATACTCGATAACCTTCCCAGGGTTAACTTTGGAAATCCGTTGGGAAGCTATAGCGATTACGACCACGATGGCAAACTCGACATTGTATTAACCGGAGTAAACAACATGGGCAAAACCATTGGCGGTATATACAAAAATATTGGCCCTTACCCCGGCAATACTGCACCTATAGCTCCATCGAATCTACAGCAAACCGTTCTGGCAAGCACCGTAACATTATCGTGGAACAAAGCCTCCGATAAGCAAACTGCCCAAAATGGACTTTCCTACAATATCTACATCAAAAATGCCGATAACGGCACCTGGATTAAATCACCTTCCGCAATAGTTACCGGCCCTATTAGGGGACAGCGTTCAGTTACCCGGAAAGGAGATATACATACCAACACTCCGTATGTTATTTGCAATTTACCATCCGGTACCTACAAATGGAGTGTACAAAGTGTGGATGGGGCTTTTGCGGGAAGCGAGTTTGCTGCCGAGTCTTCGTTTACAGTTGTTTTAGGCAGCGAAATTGCAGTGAACGTAGCCGAGAACAAACTTATGAACACCCGTACCGATCTCGAATATAGCATAAACAGTACCAATGGAACCGATGGTACCTGGCAGGTCTGTACTTCTCCCAACACCAACGTTAATTATGGGAATGGAGGGTTCGATGTGTGGGTGCGCTCAGCGTCCTCGCCGTCTGTTTTTACCAAATTAGCAACAATAGCGCCTCCAGCTGCTGCACCAGCATTTACCATTAATTTCACTGGCGAAAACACAAACGAAATTGCCTCCCCTGGCGCCAGCTATTCGTTAAAAGCCGATATGACAGATGCAGTAACTATTTCTGAAACAAAGGTTCCACTAGTGCCAGGTAAAGTATACTATATCCGTATAAAAACCACTGCTACCGCCCTGGCCTCGAATATTCAGGAGTTATCAGTTCCTGAAAGGCCCGCAAAACCATCCTTCAGTATTTATTTTGGAGGTGAGACAACAAAAGAAGTCGTTCCTGCTACCTGCGAATATTCCACATCGGCATCGATGACCAAACCGACAATAGGTCCTAACGACGAGGTACGGGTTACACCGGGGCAAGCACTTTACTTCCGGGTAAAAAGCGCTGTCTCGAATTTTGCTTCTGAGGCTCAAATCCTGGACGTTCCGGCACGACCAGCCCCTCCAGTTTACACCATCGATTATGCCAATGAGTGTACTAACGAAATTTTTGTGGACTATTTTAATTCCAATGGAGCTATAAACAGTTGGACTTCTACAAGCAAAAACTACAAATTTGCTTTCACCCCCGGGCAAAACGTATATTTTGCAAAAGCAGTCTCAGAAATTTCTTTCCGATCCGATTTTGCGCTTTTCACAGTCCCTGAGCGACCACTTCCCCCCACCTCCCCAATTGAAGATGATGCAGCTAATACTTTCGACTGGACAAATAACCCTTTGTTTACAAATGCCGGCGATTATGAGTACTCGGTAAACAATGGCAGCACATGGAATGTATGTACAGCTAAGCCAGTTACTATTGGAAACATCAATGCAGCAATAGGCGCAGTAAGAGTGAGGATAAAAGCCTCCTCAACCGGTTTTAAGAGTAATGAATTGGTCTCTGCAAGCGCCTTCACATCCACAACAGGTATTAACACATTCTCTGAAGCCGGAATAACCCTGTTCCCAAACCCGGTTACTGATATTCTCTATATAAGAGATGCTCCCTTAAATTCAAAGATTTCCATCTTAACAATCGATGGTAGTTTGGTAAAGGAAATCCTATCGGTAGCCGACAAAAACAATATAGTAGTAAGCGACTTACCTTCGGGAATTTACCTGATAAAGATAAAAACAGACAATACTGAGATACAGGGAAAGTTTGTGAAGCAATAGATTTGATCCAAAATAATAAAAAAACGAGGTAGTCAGGGCAACCAAGACAGCCTCGTTTTTTTTGTTCTTCCGAATACTGGACTTTCCAAAATAAAGCAATAAGATTTCCCGATTTCTAATTTGGATCCTTTGCAAAAGCAATCGAAGA
>Ga0316608_1000565_pt1 | contig 17002 bp, 11 predicted proteins | sample MIS2016152B_MG_FD_207673 | JGI IMG/M metagenome (GOLD analysis project Ga0316608, IMG submission 207673) | Microbial mat bacterial communities from Middle Island sinkhole, Lake Huron, Michigan, United States - MIS.2016.152B | ecosystem: Environmental > Aquatic > Freshwater > Lake > Sediment...
CAATGTGCTTATCATACAGGAGAAGTAAGATGGGAGAAGCTGAGTGGGATTTATCACTGTATCTGTCCTTGTATACCCTACCAAAGCAAGCATTGAATGTGGCATCATCTTCACCATTTTTCCTTGGAATCTTTTTGTGAATAGTGGCTGTGAGTAACAGAGATTATTGCTCATGGAATTTTTGACCATAAATATACACTGCTTAATAACTGCAATATATTTGATGACCACAGGTGATATCTTCTTTGTAAGTAAATGATGAATCAAGCTGTCTGTGTATTCTGGGTATACAACAGTTGCAACAGACACACTGCATCAAGTTGGTTTAAAGTGTGATCTTTTTGCTGCATCAAATGCATCCTTGTCCTCCTGGTCTTTCTTGATATCATTGTTTGCAACTAGATCTATAGAGCATAATTTCTATTTGCTTCCATGGATTGAATCTTCAGAGTCCTTGATACATACCTTGCATACCACCAGTTCCTCCATAGCAGTAACTGTGGTCCATGCTTGCTGCAATTTCCCTTGTGGTCTTTCTCTGCTGCTGTGGATGCTTCAAAACACTCATCAAAATTGTGTGCTTCATCAAATGCTTCTGCATAATCATTTCCATCCTTGTCTATACTATTGTATCTACTCAGACCTTCTTCAAGAAAGTGGTTGTGGTTATTGTCCATTAAAAAGAGAACAATAGATCAACTGCTATTGGCTTTCAAAGCCTGAGTGAGCCATGGATGTTATGAGATTATTAAAAACTCTCCCAATGAGGCTTCTGGCATGATCAATATGCTGCCACAATGCTTCTCTCCTGGTAATTCTTTCTTCACAATGAAAAACTTGGACCCAAGATGTTTTCTTATATCTTCAATTCTTCAGTTGTTTTGCACATTTCTTGCTAATTAGACCCCTTTCCTTTAATCCAATACTGCACTTTAAAAGCTTCTTCTTCCAGATCATTTTCTGCAATCAATGTAAGGAACTTGGGCTTATCATGCAGGAAGAAGTAAGATGGGAGAAGCCGGGTGGGATTTATCATTATATCTGTCCTTGTATATCCTACCAAAGCAAGCATTGAATGTTGCATCATCTTTACCATTTTTGATTCTTTTTATGAATAGTGGCTGTGAGTAACAGAGATTATTGCTCATAAAATGTTTGACCATTAATATACATACTACTTAATAACTGCAATATATATTGATGACCACAGGTGATATCTTCTTTGTAGGTAAGTGATGAATCAAGCTGTCTGTGTATTCTGGGTATACAACAGTTGCAACAGACATACTGCATCAAGTTGGTTTAAGATGTGATGCTTTTGCTGCATCACATACATCCTTATCCTCCTGGTCTTTCTTGATATCATTGTTTGCAACTAGAAGCTGCACTCTATATAGCACAATTTCTATTTGCTTCCATGGATTGAATCTTCAGAGTCCTTGATACACACCTTGCACACCATCAGTTCCTCCATAGCAGTAACTGTGGTCCATACTTTCTGTAGTTCTCTTGTAGTCTTTCTCTGTTGCTGTGGATGCTTCAAAACATTCATCAAAATTGTCTGCTTCATCAAATGCTTCTGCATTAGTCATTTCCATGGTTATCTGTACTACTGTAGCTAGTCAGCCTCTTGAAGAAAGTGGTTGTGGTTTATTGTCAATTAAAGAGAGGACAAGAGATTGGAGTGATTGATAATGAAAACCATGAGTGCTGAGTCTTGTCGAGCCTTGTTGACTGTTGACTGTATGCAATTGGATTTGCACTCCATTTGCACTTGGTAAATGAGGTTCAAATCTGGCAAACATTCACTGAAAAACCAGGTGCAATTTTTTTGATTTATAGTTCCAGATGCACATAAAATGCACTTCACATGTGCAAGAGTTTTTTCTATTTGGAGTGCAAAATGGGTTATTAGCCTTCATGTACCTCATATACACTTTTTTGTACTTCATGTGTGTGCATGCTCTCATTTGCACTTCATCTACCAATAGCTGGCAAGATCATGTTGACACCCTTTGAAACTTGTCCCATTGTAGCTAAGCATTCTTCTGGAGCATGACTTTGATGATCTCCTGTTTGTCTGGTTTCTTCATGGCCTGCTGCAGATACATGATGTCTGGATCAGCTGATGCAAGAAAAGCCATGGGCTCTTAGTATATGCTCAGAAACATGGCTTCCAAAGTAAAGGAACTCACCAGGGATATCTGAGTACTTCACTTAACTCTGCTGGATAGCATATGTTAATCTATCCACCAGTTTCCAGATTTGGCTGATTGTCCCAGCAAAGTAACATGATCAGTAGTGTTTCCTATTGCTCTGGTGCAGAAGACATCCTCCAATTATGTGAAGGGTCCTGATCTCTGGGACTGTTCCCTCTGAGGCTAGTACTGGGTTCTTGTTACAGAGAGCATGTAGTGTGTCTGTCAGTTTCTGGAACCAAGTCTCTGAGATAGCCTTTGGCTAATGGTGCCTGGGCAACACAACATAACTGTTCTACCAATATGATTGTGACACCTGGATGCCTTTCTACTTCAAAATCTGGAAGATGGTCTAACCTGTCATAGAAGTGGGTTGACATCATGCCATTTTGAGCTTTAGGATATACATTTCTACCATAATTACCATCCTAGGTATACTCCAACTGTAGGCCTAGCTTTTCACTTGTGATAAATTCTTGTGCCAGTTTGGAGTTCTTGTGCTAAATTATAGGCAGATGACAACCCAAATGATGCCAGTATTTTGGATTACTAGCTATTCTAGTATTGCAAACAACTCTAATGGGGTCCTTCAACCCTTGAACTTGAGATTGGAAGTGGCATTGAGTGAATCTGCCATTCCAAGAGCATAATACCATATGTTGGCTGTAATAGCACTGGGCCATTGATGCTGAGAATGGATCAACATCATCTGAATCTTTTTTGCAATGCTTAGATTTTTCTCTGTGCAACACCATTTTGGGTGTGCACCAGCTCTTGCAAAGAATAGTTCTAGGGATTGTTCTTGCCATGACAAGCTCTAAGCATTAGAAGCAGAGCTACCAAAATCTGCATGGCAGTACTAAAACTGGCTGTTATGGGATTAGCAAAAGTATTCAGATACTTGCTTGTCTCCATAGTGTGTTGAATTTTGATTGACTTTTGGAGCCAAGTAAAAGCCCAATGACCTTGTGGCCTGTTGCATATGGACTGTAAGGTGTTTCTATCACTTGCAGGTGTGCTTGCCTTATGTATAAGTTACCTCTTCATCTGAGGTATTGTTTCTCCATAGTCTCTTAATAGCTTTGCCTATAGAAAGCTGTACACACTGGTACAGGGCACGTAGCAAGTTATATTGGGAGAATGCCTGTCTCTGTCCCAGCCTAGGTCCTCATTGGGTTGAATGTGCCCATATCTCTGATGAAACCAAGGAAATTCAACTGAAGCATTAATTTGTGTATCCTCGGCTTTGGTGGTGAATTCCTGGCCTGAGATTGTTGGCCCCAATAAAATCAAAGTTGGCTGGTATGGGCCTTTTCATTATTACTCCATAAATGCTGGTATGCAAAGTGGATGCATGTCTTTCCTACTAAAGTCTGCTCTGGCTTCAGTATAGAATGGCCAGGGATTTGAAGTAACCCAAAGCTAGTGAAGAGTTCCAACATTGCTCTTGTGAAGGGGAGCAGACAATTGGAACTCATTCTTCCACATGAGTACTACATCATCATGGTAGGCTACACAGCAGCTCAAATGCCTTTGAGATCCCTTTCTGGTCATGGTAGAATGCATCCATTGCTGGGGAGACAGTCATAGTCTGACATCTATCTCTGGGGACATAATAAGAATTAGGGGTGGTTTGATGATGCACCATTTCATTGCCATCTTCCCATCTCCATTTAATGGTTCTTAGCTCTATAGATGAATTCATTGCCTGGAACCCCCAAGGCCCTTGATTCCCCTGCTGGCTTCTTTTGTGGCATATCAATTAAGTCTTCTATGCAGTGTGAGATGTATGTGAGCACTGTGCACTTGTTGTCAATACCACACCATAGAGCCAGAGCCAGTGTCAAAGTGTGGCATACATCTATTAAAACAAAAAAGAACAAAAAGGGCCCCCCTCTTATGGAGTCCCTAGTCTGGACTGAACAATTGGTTTATAGTTTGAAATTTTCAGTTTTCTGGGCCCCCATCAGAGAATGTGGAGCTTCCTATTCAAGAAGGGATCCCATTCAGTGTAAAAGGCCTAGACTGGATGAAAAAGGGCCCTGACTGAATGAAAAATGCCCTACAAAAGGCAACAGAGAAACAGTAAGTGAGCACTTAAGCATTCTATTTATCTTATAAGAAAGAAAAGAAAGCTAGAAATCTAAAATGCACAAGTCCCCACTTTCCCCATGTATTTGAGGCTATGGAAGAAACTCATCTCCACAGCAATCAACATTGCTGAACCACTATGGTGGCCCCTGATCAAAGAACACACGGCTCTTCACAAAAATATGAGATCTGCTTTTCTTTTTCTAAGAATTGTTCAGTACATGTAACCAAGCAAGCCAGTGAAGAAAAAGAAAACAGTTAGTTTTTGAATGAAAAAACATTGTGTCAATTCTAACCAAAAAATACAACACAAAAAAGTCACTCAACTTACTTTTCTTGACAGAATACGTGTTCTAATGCTGCAATCAATTGCATATGGTCTACTTTGATCCTCAACACAATGGCACAATAGAATGATAAAGAAAAAAGTGATTTTGGTTGAGTTCTTGGGTATTTTCAGTGGAAAAATTGACTGCATACAAAAATACAAAGATCAACAATCAAACATACCTTCAGACCTTGAAAAAGGTCTGAAACTTCATGAAAACAAAAGAAAAACATGCTGTCTAGCTACCTGTGATGAATAAATAGACAAGAAAGATGCTGTCTACCTGTGATGAATAAATAGACAAGAAATAAAAAAGGGCAAGTGAGTGAAATATTTTTAACAAAGTGCAGCATAGCTTAACCATCATCATGGTGATTTTATAATCTGTAAGCTGTGAGCACATTTTTTCTGCTGTGTGCATTAGAATTTATTTGTAGTACAAATATCAGCCATCCTTTACATGTAACATTACATAGTGTCAGTCCTAACCAAATAGGAGATGTTTCACAGAGCAGGGCCCCTCTCAATGAGTCAAACTTGACTCACTGAGTTGGCACCCTTTCAAGTTGTGAATTAGATAAATCAGTGAGAAAGGCACTCTCTCATTTAGTGGGGGGTCATTTTCAATGAGTGCACCCCATCTCATTGAGACCTTTTCCAAATAAACAGTATTTTATCAAATAGAATAAGCCTTGGAAAACAAGTAAGGGTCACTTTTCACTTGACAAGGGGTCATTTCATTTAAACTCTGCCCCCTGACTGAGAGAAAAAGACCAACTTTCTGGAAAGTGATCAATGGACTGAAACATACCCTTTCTAAATGAATGAGGCCCTTTTTCCATGACTAGGCCCCTTTTATCTTGGCCTATGTTCTGGTATGCTCTACCATATATATATAAAGACCCAATATAATTAGTCAGGATCTTCATGTTTCAAATGAAGATGGAGTTCAATGACTTTCCAGCCAGATTATTTTGATAGGGGGCCTGACTGTTTGGGTGATTTTCTGACTGAATGAGTGATTTTCTGGCTCAGCAAGTGAAATTCTGACTCATTCAGCAATTTTTGCTAAGGCCAAAATTTGAACAAGCATTAATGTCTGTGCTTTTAGTCTTGATTGCCAATGATGTATGTGTTGCCATATAAGAATCTTGTATGATTGATGTCACCAAGATATTCTAAGTACTTCTCCAATTGTTCAAAGAGCAACCCTTCCTTCCTGATTAATGTATTGAAAAGCTGGCTCCATTGTGCAATGAGTTGCCAAAAGATAGGCCTTTAGGACTCTTGCACATATGTATGGGCCTGGTATGGAGCCTGATATCAAATAGCAATGTACAATGGCTGGAGGGTTGCAATAATGATCAGACACAGTGCTTATGTGATTGTTAACATCTTAGAGAACAGAAAATGCCCTGGGTAGAATTGCCTTCCATGACAGTGGACAACATCTTGCTGATTCCCAGAGCACTTTATGGTGGCTGAAGTGGTAATTTTGGGTTGTAATTAGGTTTGGGTTTGTTAATTTCTTTACATTGACATGCCACTTGCTTCTATGTGCACTCTCTGACCTAGTGTTTGGAGTACCAACAAGACCCCACCATTAGCTTCTTGCTTGTATTTTTCAGATTCAGGGGGGCAGTGTGGCCATCCTGGCTGGTTTTGAGTGACCTCTATCTTTCCTTGCCTTACCATTTTTTCAAGATTTGTATCTCTTCTTAGGTTTCATGCTTCTTTGGCTTCTTGAGCCAGTTGCTTCTTTGAGCCTCTAGAGCTAGGATCTTCTTCTTCTCTTCTGGAAATGGTGCAGTCTTTTGTCCAACCATGGCTGGGCTTAGGGATAAAACTGTAAATTGACATTATTCTTCCTTCTCTTCTGGAGATGGTACATGATTCCAAGATCCTGTCTGTACTATGATTTGTTGATAATTTGTATTTTATAGTGTTATCTCTAATTATTGTACTGCATGGTTACTTGCCAAGATAGAAAAGACCTGCACTGTTTTGGATAGGGGGTTGTTACTGGGGTATGACAAAGGTTTGGATATTATGGGAGTGGGTGCATTGCTGCTTTGCTAGGATTGAGTTTGATTTAGTTTGTACTGTTGGTGATCCAATTTTCAATATATATTGTTTTGGTTTGATGAGGAGTTCTTCCTTGGTTGAATTAAAATCTTGGTCCTAGGTGTGCTTGGGAAGTTGTATGCATGCTGTGTAAATTTAATTTATATTGGACAACATATGAGGTGAGAAACATTGTGGGCAACATTGTTGTATATGTTTCTGAACTGCCATATCTTGAGAACTGCTGTCCACACTGCTGTCAGAAGGTGGGCATTGAACTTGATAGGACCAAGTGCTGGTTGCATGATTGCCAAGAAGTGTGTCTATTGCTTGGTTATTTATCTATAATATAATTGTTTCCATCCCAGCTAGCTCTGACTTTGGAAAATCAGTTGAAATGGAGGGGGGTACATCTCTAACATGTGGGTGAGTGTGGTTGGTCTGGAATAATCAAGCCTAAACACTATATTTGGTAAAGGTAGGGGTCAATGTGGTACTTTGTGCACAATTTGGTGAGTACAATATGAAGTGAGTGCAAAATCTATTGGTAGTTAGGGTGATCACAATAAAGAAGATGTATCAGTGCTTCTATGCATTGGTGGCATGAGGGGTAATCTGCTACTGCAGTGGGGCTGTTGCCAAATCCTGTCTGTACCACAAGCTTGTACTTGTTGCTGTCCACAATGTGAGCATGGCTACCTCTTGTCTTCTCTTTCCTCTTCATACCCAACCCTCTTTCTGCTTGACATAAGGTCCAATGTATCAATCTTTGACAGCTTTGTTGTTGACTAGTAGTCCATGAGTAGTTTATCCTCTTGCTACAAGAGAGTATATGATATCTATGACAGATTATTTGAACTTTATAATACAGGTAGTAAAGATGTAAATATCCAGGCTTTTTGCTGCTTTTCTCTGATGTGGACAATTGTGGTTCTGGTGTCAGTCTGTATAACTCTGATGGTAATTTTTAATAGACTTTTTAACTGGTGCCATTTTGCCATTTGGCCTTTTGCAATTGTAAGCTATACTCCCTGGTAGATTGGTCCTTCAAAGTGCAGATTTGGATACTAAGAAGGCATATGGTAAAAAACTTCCATCTTACTTGTCATTCCAGGTTGTGATATGCAATACATTTAACAAAGGAAACAACTATTTCTGGATCCTTAGCAATGTAGTATCATCAACTGAACTCAGGATTTCTAATCAGATTTACAAATTGATAGTTTGTCCACAAACCATCACATAAAAATATAGCTCATTGACAACTGTAAGAGTGAAGATCCAGATGGACACCTTATCCTTAAATATGAGGGAATATGGTATAGTCCTAGAAATAAACAATGGAAACTGGTTGATCAAATGGAGCCTGAACAAATACAATTTTGAATTCACCCTAAGTAAATAGTATGTGATGCATTGATAGATTTTTGACTCTATAATTGGAAACATCAATTTTTAAATGAACCTTGATTAAGACAACAAGTTGATATCCAGACTCTTTTACACCATTTGCATGCATGAGAGCATCATCAGGAGGATACTAAACAGTCCAGTGTTGACAATTAGTTTCTCATTGATCAGCTCACTCAGTATTTTTGATCAATGACATAGTTTAAACCTATATTGCACTATACCAGTGGTCTGAACCTGCTGAGATTGCTATAAAATGTTCCTGTCATGAAATTTCAACCAATTCTGTCCAAATATTTAGCCATGATGGGATCTCTTAATAATATTCCTGAGTATTAAAGATTCAAGCACTTCAATCTTGTTAAGACAGCCTAGCTCATTCACTTGGGAGATATCACCATTTCTCATATGCCATTCTAAACCTGGTCATTAGTGATTCATTGTAGGAGAGTAAATTCATGGTTTCATAGCATTTGGGATGCTCAAGTGCCTTGAGTTCATCAGTGACATTGTAATGTAAATCAATTTTTACACTGCAAATTACAAATGTGCTCCTCATATGCTCATCTTTACAAACTGACTTCCCATCTGGGGCACTTCTTCAAGTCTACCATCAGTACACCACTCATGTATTCAATATCATAGCAACAATATGTTTGCACTCTCTTCAGAGCACAACTTCAATGCCAGTCTATAACAGGGACTTTGCTCTGGCATAGATACACAAATATTCAAAAGTGTCCATTGTAACATGCTGTCTAAAGCACATAGCAGAAATGTAGTTGAAGTAGCTTGTTGGATCTTGTATTCATAATATGATCTCAAAATCAATTCATGTGTGTATTTAAAATGACAAAAACCTTGGTTTTCCTTATAGAGATAGAGTTTGCTTTTATTGTGGGCAATTGTTGACCTCTATGCTAGTGCATGGTTGGCATTTAAGATGGTCAAGATTACATTGCTGTAGATAATACAGTGTATTGAGATGACACTAGAAAATAGTATCCTTTTGAGGTTTGGACTGTAATTTCCTCCAAAATCCTTGTTCATCTTTGGTTTTCTACATAACTAGTCTTTGCAAATCTGCATTGACCCAGCAATCAAACATTGGATTGCCTGTTTATTTATAACTGTTGCAAGCTTCTGATAATTGGAAAAAATAAGCTCAGAGTTTCTAAAAGATTATTACAATAAATTATTGGGGGTAATGAATATTACTATCCCTTCTAGTAAGGATTGTAAAACTTGCAATTTTTGACATTCAAGTTCCCAGGGTATGTTTTGATTTTGATTATTGTTTTGTTTCAGTTCTTGCCATTGATGTTGAAATTGGCCAGTTTTTACACTCAATGCAGGGTTAGAAGGATAATGCTACATTTAATATACTTTTGAATGGGATTCCAAAGAAAGCTTATTCCTTTAGACTTTTTGATGTTTCTCTACAAGCTCTTACAAATGACTTCATTTTTTAGTGTTATCACTATGAACAATTGGAACCATACAAGACACCCACTCTCTACAAACTGTAGTTCTAATTGGAAGGATCTGTACAAGATTTTTAAGGTTCCCATATGATTTGGTAGTTGATTTTTAGACTCTTTTGTATCCATTACAGCTGTATAATGTAAATAAGGTAATACTACAGTTGAAATTGCTTTCAAATTAGATCAAAACTCAAACACCCCCAACTGAGCTTCTAATAATAAATCAGTCTTCAAGGTTTAGCTACTTGGATTTAGCTCAGTGTGCTAGCCCTCATGAACAAGGTGGCATATAAATGGGTTAAAATGTTTTTTATTTTGACACTTAAAAATTAAATTTTCCAAGATCTGCCCTTGGGCATGCAACCATTTAGTGATAGAAAAAGATAACATTCTCAATCTTATAATTTGTCTTTTGAAATAAATTAAACCTCACAGTCTTTTGAATGAGCTATTGACATCTTAAACCAAGCACATATTTACCAGAATGACTCATTTTGGTGTATATTATACATTATTAATCACAGCATGGCTTGTAAGGTCTTATGTTTACTGTTGCACTAGATTGTCCCCATGTATGATTGAACTATCCATTTTGGGTTACCTTTTATTTCCATGATAAGGGTTTGTACCTTGGACTGGATTTGATGTAGAACATGATCTCCAACATTGAATTGGTGGGGATGTTTTGTTTTACTTAAAGATTAGTTTTTCAATTTATGCATAATCTTGCCCTGTCATGTTGCAAATCTTGGATAAATTCTCAAATGAATTTCTAGCCATTCCATGCCTGAATAGATCATGGTGAAACCAATAGTTTTTATTTTTGATCATTTTTACATCTTTAATTGTACATGTTTTGCAGTTGATACAAAGCTTTTCCCAAGGAACTACTTCAATTTCCATAATTAGAATAAACTATGTTCCTTGTGGGTTTATTTAAATGATATCACTTCTCTGTAAGGTGTGTTGGACACTTCTTGCAGGTTGCTCGCTTGTAATTCTTAGGTTAATCCACAGGAAGATTTTGATTGAGCATTTTATCTGTCCTAGTACTATCACCAAGATAATAAGGTAGGTATGCTATAGCTATAGTTATTTTCTTATCATAAAGAGGGATTTAAATTGTACCTTAAAACAAATCATCTCATAGATCTGTTTACCCTTTGAAGAAGGTTTCAGATTCAGAGTTAAAAGGATTTGATATTTGCCATATCAGTGCATCTCTTTGTAGTTATGCAGAATTTGTTTTTATGCTAAGAAGCCTCTATTATAAAAAGTTGGAGAGTTAGTCCACTTTAATTGTAGGATTGCAGGCATTATCAATGCTCAAGCAACATAGTATGGTACCACAACATAGTTGTGTCCTGATATAATCAATTTAAATCTTAAAGATCTTACTCATTTATGTAAGGACTTATCTAAGTACTCATTCAATCATGCAATTCTTGGTTGTGAAAATTCAGTGGTCAGTGGAAATAACATTCTTGACCAGAATGGTATGTCTGTTGATTCAACAATGGTTGACAATAGCTAAAAATGTTCTTTCAGCTGTAATTATATTTGGTTGCATTAGGCTTAGGCTTAGTGTCTTGGTCATGTTCACTGTCAATGCACAACCTAAGAAAGTGTGCATGATCAATAGTTCTTTTAACAAACAGATAGGCAAGAAGAATTTTTTGTTCAATAGTTACTTTATCATTTGTAAGATTTTTGTAAGGTCCTCTCCACTTCTATGGAAATACCTTAGAGGTTAAAGCTGCTAAGAGAACTAAGATTCTTAAATCCTTAGACCCATTCTTTCTATAGTAGTCACCAAGCCAATACACTACTTTTGTTGCTTTGATGGTTGTCCTTTTACAATTTCAATATTGTCTGAACCTTGAGTTCAGGCTGGGGTCAATCCTTGGTGATTCTGCCAAAAGGATAAGTTTCTTACATGGATAGTTTCAACTATTCTAGATTCTTTGTAATTCCATCCTGACCATTTAAAACTGGGATATTTTAGCTCTATTTGGCCCAAGAGTAAGGTTTTGGCATGAATGTTTTAATCATTATAAGATAACTAGGTTATAAACATAGGCATTGATTAATGCTTTTGGGAAAATTTGAACTATTGCTTAATTCTTTTGGGAGTTCTTGTTTTTTGTATTTGCTCTATGGCAAGATAATGGTACACAGATGTTTATAATTTGATTTCAACTAATATAATAACAATATCACTTATTGGATTTAGGTGAGGCTCTATATCAGAACTTTATATCACTGAACCTTTGGGATTATATATATTCTTAATTGATTTGACATATACATTGAGAGTCATGAAGTTTAAAATGAATCTTACTGATCCACCTTGCCTGCCTCTAAATGATAAAGCATGGTGGTACTACTCTGCTTTTTATATCATTGTAGTTTATCAAAAAGGTATCTAGTTGGAATAACCTGTCACTTTGTTCATTAAAACAATCTTCCCCAATAGCAAGAATAGGAAATGAATTGGAATAATAAGGTTTATACCTGCATTTCATTGTTTTTGTTGATCTCAGATTCTCACAAGGATTTCTTCAAAAATTTTGCATAATTTTCAAAGGGTTGGTATTAAGAAATTGAGTTTCAACATGTTGATATACTTAATCTCTATGTGACTGCTTCATAATTAGTATTAGTAATCCCTTGGTTCATGTATTTGTTTCAGTATTTATATTATAATATTTGAATGTGTTCATAATTAATGCCTCCTTTTGAGGACTAAGTCATCTCTTCCTCCAACCAGGCAGCCACTCTAAAGTACTTAGTATATCACAATCTGTACTAACTTTTGAGTCATTCATTCATTTATTTGGATGTGCTCATGGATTTTGAATCTCATCCCATGTCATTTTCAAGTAAAAATATAAGCAAATGATTACCAAGGCATAATTTCATAAGTCATTGGTTTACTATAGTTTAATAAAACTTTTATTTCCATTTATTTTTGTGATAATGAGTTTAGTCATGGAAAACTGTGGCAAAGTAAATTGCAGCTTTATCTCTTTTGCATTTATACATTCAGAAATTCCATATGCAGTGTTCTAAGTGCACTAAAAATGTTTTAGTGATCTGAACATTCATTCATATTCTGTTTCATAACAATATTGTCATTGAGCATTGCAATTTCTTTCAACTTTAAAATACTTAACTTGTGCATAGTCTTGCAATCAAGATGAAATTTACTTGTAGCAGTTTATTGCATTATATTATATATTTTTGATTTTGATTTTGATTTTGATTTTCATGTAATTCAAAATAATCAATGAAAGTCAATGTGATCATTTTTGGAAATGACTCAAAGATTTGACCACATCATCATCATCATACCAAAAAAATATTTGAATTATATTGTTGAATAGATGTCATTGCATGATTACCAATCCCTATAAACTTTAGACCTCATACTATTCATCATATGCACAATGCAACAAGATAGGTCTCATGACCCTTACTGTCTCTTCAGACTATTTGCAACTATGCTGTGTACATTGAATATTTTGTACACTTTCCAGTTTATGGGGTGCATAATTTATATGCATAAAATTCAATTATACCCTTTCAAATGTTCAAGTTTTCTTATCATTCTGTATTAGAAGAGAAATGTTCATAATTATCTGAAGATTCTTTCTGATATTTCCTATCATTATTTGTTCTTTGCAGTCAAGATTACACTCATTAAATGACTGGGTATAAACATATTGTATAGTATGTATTAATGTACTGCAAAGCAGAAAATTTTCAAAAGGTTGATCCTAAGAGTTGGTCATTTAAGTGCTGTACACTGTCAGTTTTATTGTATTGATCAGAGCCCTTGCATGCATAACCATGCAATATACACACTAGATGTTAATGCCATTTTGACATGCATTCAGTAATGCATTTAGTAGGCAAAGGGGTGCATTAATCTCAGTACTTAGCAGCATAAGATATCCTCTGTATAATATTAGGCCCCTCTAGGGCAGTAACAAGTATTGCTCTGCTCTATGTATATCATGATGAGAGATAAAAAGTACTTACAATACACTGGACATCATACTTATATTTCAGCAGGTAAATGTTGTAAACTGAACGATTTATCAGCCACTGTGGCTTAAGAAGAAAAAAAACAAATACTGAATGAGGAACTTTTACATTATGTATTTTTTAAGACATGAGAACATTGTCTAAATCATGATAGAGAAAAGTAGGCACCATCTGCACTCTTTTACCATAGGAAATTTAGCTCTTGTAGCTTTCTTACAATGATGGATTTGTGTGACAACATGTTAAAAGCTTCACAACTTCAACAAGAATACTAGTGTTATGAGTGACATACAAACAACTTCAAATTACTGGTTTTCATATTTTTCTTACATGAAGTGTTAACACTCTGCTGTATGCATCTGATATTTGGAAGACAACACTAACATTGAACAACAAAACTAGTTGGGATGTATAGCACTTGACAATGTAGCATCAAATAGTATCCAGTAGCAGGAGAGACTATGCTAGTGCCAGGGTACATAGTCTTGTATTATAAAGATGTAGAAGGTCTTGCATAACAGGTAATTGTAAAGCTCATTGCAAAAAATTAATTTTGTTTTATAAGTGTTATCACAAGAGCCATGATGAGGAGCTGCTAAGACCTACACTGCAAATATAAATAGTTTAGAAGTTGATCTCACTAAATATATAAAGCAACACATCAAGGATGAAATATGTGGCAGTCAGACCACCTGACATGCACATAGGTGGTCACATCATAATATTGGTCTATATGACATATACAAATAATTTCTAGCAAACATGATACACATTAGAAAAGTTCTTGATATGACAGCTAATGCAAACTCATCCTGGAATCTACCTATCAGCTCATACATCATCAGAGGGCTTCTATTTCTCTTAGCTTAAGAAATTCATCTCTAAACTTATGTGGATGCTGCCTGCTTTCAATGCTTAGAGCTGTATCTGCTGTGCACTAGAGCTAGACACCCTGGTAGTAGCCAATATGCCTGGTCAGTACAAAACTACCATATGAACTATGTGGAAAACATCCAATGTTAGATCTAGTGTAAAAGGAGAATCAAATTGATAAGATATATCATTATTATATTTTCCCATGATAGCTCTGTATGGTAATTTATTAATGCATGCATTGGCAAGCTTCATTAACATAAAATATTTCAATGTCATCTTAGGACATAAAAACTCTTAAAACTAACAAGTTGTCTTGGCTTATTGCAGAGAAGACACCACAAAGGATGATAACAATGAAAGCCACAAAGACAATGACGAAGAAAATGATCACGAGAATACAAAGGCTGCCATGACAATGGCTCCAGCATTTACCACCATTTCCTTACCTGCTGAAAAAAGACACTGGTTCACCTATTTTTGACATGCAGGAATGTTATGTCCAATGCTCAAGATCTTTGACATGATACCAAGACAAATTTCACTAATGATGACATGGCAAAAAAATGGAATTTCTGAAAAAGCTGCAATCCTAGAAGAGAAGGGAAGATGTGATGAACAGTATGTCTTGTCTCAAATAATGTGAATTGTAGACAGGTAAGATTGGCATGCAGATGTAGCAAGAAAAGGGATCATTAGACATATCACAAGCTTCACAAATATCTTGGTCAGTTTAATGCCATCTGCACATGAATTTGTCTGCAATGAAGGCAGCAGAAAGAAAAATTGATTTGAGATCAACTCTATGAAAATGAGAAAGCATCTTGCCTCTCATCAATTAGAGTAAAAAGTAGTAAACAATTTGAAGCAAGTGCACCAATCATGAAGCTTTCCAACTAAGTGACTATATAGAAGGATAATTGAAATTTTTGTTTTGATAAGATACAGACTTTGAACTAATCCATCTCCAAATTACAGCTGTGGATCATGCTGCTAGCTTGGGCTTAGAGCTATATCCCCTGTCAATTAAAGTACCAGTAAAAAATGGATTGCTATACTTGTATCCAATTGCTTTATTTATGAAATCACACTGCCTACAAATACTAATTACTTGAAAAATACAATATATTATGATTCTAATTCAAGATCATTTGAAAATATTTTGCAATTCTCTATCCAGCAATACATTTTTATTCTAGAAAAATAGGGTATTTGAGTGTGTTCTCTTTAGCACTGAAAGTAGACACACAAGATTTTTGCATTTTCTGCTTTCAGGCAGTTGCTATTGTAGTCCTACAGTGAAGCAAGTACCAGGTTCTGCAGCAAAAATGATGTACTGGTACTAGTTAGCATACTTGTATAGAGTAAGAAGTCCTACAGTATCCTTTTGTCATCATGGTGATCCATCAGCAATAATTTCTTCCAAATTGCCATTCTCCATGTAGAATCCTCTAATAGTTATGCCCAAAAATGTGTGTTGACTATGAAGGTCAGAAATCACACCATGATTCACAAAAAATATAAAAAGATGTAGTATACAAACAAAAAGGCAAATGAATATATTTTGGTTACAAAACAGCTGACTAAAGATTTTTTGAAAATAAGTATAGCAAACAATTTTCTACTGGTAGTTACCCTGCCAATTGGTAAGCTTTTCACAGTACTACAGGGATGTCAATTAATGCATGCATTCACAAAGCTTAACTAAACATTTACAATGCTTTGGTCTCCTCTTAGGATAAAAAAAGCTCAAATAGAAATTGTACATAGGACAAAGCCTTTATGAGTGACACAATACTTTCCAAGATTTAAAATTCAATAATTGAATAAGAATCCCTTATTTATGGTCAAACTAACTATTTTTAAAAGATTACTCATGACCACCAAATAATCTTTAAGAAAAAATAAATGAGAACTCAAAGCAAAAATTGAGACTGTAGCTTTGAGACCAGAAGTAAAATATCAGTTGCTTGATGTTCACTTGCAAGGTTTATCTACTTTCCATTTTCCTCTGGCCTAGAATATTGTTCTGCTCCTAGCAGATTTGAAGAGACTAATATTGTTCACACCCTCTTCTCTACTATTATGTCTATAGGCCATATTCTTGTCTCAAAAGGCCCTTCAGCAATTGGATACACTGAAACACCCTTCATTCAATAGAAGAGTCAAAGAGTTTGCTTATTATAAAGAAGCTGAAGGATGATAACTTTGAAGGCCAGGAAGACCACAATGTTGAGATATGGTGAAGGCTGCAACAATGGCTCAAACACTTTACCACCAATCTCCTTGCCTGCTGAAAAATGGTGGTCAATTTATTTACATATCTTTGAATGTTATGTTTGATGATCAAGATATCTGATGTGATGCTGCCAAGGTGTTGATATGCAGAATTGCTATTACAAGCTATTTTCCCCATAAAGCTGTGAAATATTTTTCATGATGAATATGTGAAATGTGGACAGGCAAGATTGGAATGTATGCCTCACAAAAAGAGACTGCTATAC
>Ga0316608_1000566_pt1 | contig 16974 bp, 17 predicted proteins | sample MIS2016152B_MG_FD_207673 | JGI IMG/M metagenome (GOLD analysis project Ga0316608, IMG submission 207673) | Microbial mat bacterial communities from Middle Island sinkhole, Lake Huron, Michigan, United States - MIS.2016.152B | ecosystem: Environmental > Aquatic > Freshwater > Lake > Sediment...
CAATCCCTTTTTAAGAGGCGAATATGAAACGAATTAGCGAGATTAATCCGCTGGGGGAAGGGCGACCAAATCCTTCTGAGGAAGAGAGAGAAAAACTGCGGATGGAAAGATTGCAGCGAGAAAAAGATGAGGGATATCAAGCGTTAGTTGAACTCTGCAATTTGGGTGAATATGACATGGCTAAGCAGTTGGCAAATCGAAACTTTAATTGGGGTTATGAAATAGTTGATGGGATTGTGATGGAAAGGATGGATTAGATTTGTAGTAAATAGGTCGGTATAAACAGATATCTTGCACTAATATCAATAACCCTGTAGGGGCGGGTTCGCCAATAATATCTAACTCCCGCCAACAATCTATATAAACCCGCCCCCCACCACTAATAAACCACATCAACCTTAAATTTGCATTAAATGCTAAGATGTAGGCGATGATTTTTCGTTGGGTGGGGGCGGGTTTGATAGATTGTAAATGCTAGGCAATTATTGTTTGTAAAACCCGCCCCTACGAAATTGCAAATTATACAAGAAAAAAAAGAGTTGGGTGGGGGCGGGTTTGATAGATTGTAAATGCTAGGCAATTATTGTTTGTAAAACCCGCCCCTACGAGCTCGCAAATTATACAAGAAAAAAAAGAGTTGGGTGGGGGCGGGTTTGATAGATGGTAAATGCTAGGCAATTATTGTTTGTAAAACCCGCCCCTACGAAATTGCAAATTATACAAGAAAAAAAAGAGTTGGGTGGGGGCGGGTTTGATAGATTGTATAGCAACCGCCAAGGCTGTTAAGGCGCTTTAGTCATTGCTCCCTGAGCGGAGTCGAAGGGAGCAATGACTAAAGCGCCTTGGCGACTGCTATAAATGCTAGGCAATTATTGTTTGTAAAACCCGCCCCTACGAGCTCGCAAATTATACAAGAAAAAAAAGAGGCAGGGAATATTCCCCGCCTCAAATCAGCAATGACTGTTAACCTAAAAATTAGATTAGCCAGCCAATACTTTTTAGTAGCCTCTGGTGTTAGGCTTGTGGACGATGAAGCTGAGCACTTGGCATTGCTTCACGTTGTCAAAACCCATGACGCGGATGTAGCAGCTAGGGTTTTCTTGGCGGCAAGCTTGCACTTCTGCCATGATTTCTTGGACGCTACGAGCACCAAATAAAGGCAACTTCCAAAGAGTCCAATAGCGCATTTCAGCGGCTGAGGTTTCGTTGAATTCTACGCCGGGAATGTAGCCTTGATCCAAGATGTATTGCAGTTGCTTGGCGATTTGCGCGTCTGTCAGCGGGGGCAAATAGGACAGAGTTTCGTAACGACGCTCTTTTGGTAAAGTTCTCATTTTTTGGATCTCTAAGGTGTGTGTTCGATCGCACTTTGCGATCGATTAACTCGACAAATTATCTAGATTCGGTTCAGAATCTATGGATGTTTCAGGATTACTGCTAGAAACAGACCAATTAAGTTGCGTAATTCGCTCTAAATGCTGGCGTCTGTGTTCCATATTCGTCTGTTGAATGCCAGTGCGAACCATTTCAGGCAAAAATTCTGTCACATCGTGCGCCAGATATTCTCGCACCGTCATGATCCGAAATCCTAAATCTTGATTTTCCAATAGCAACTCTCGAATGTATAATTCTCCATCCTGGATTTTGCCCTTCGTGGAAAAGTTGTTCAACCAGATTGCCAGAGGAGGATTGGTTTCGCTCAACTGAGCGATCACAATCCGCACGGATTGATAGGTTAGGTAACTTGCCAGCACCTTAGCGGTGTCTTTCGCAACTTGTTTGAGATCCATTTTTGACCCCAGCCCTTAAGAGTTTTAGATTGTTGATTTTAGATTTTGGATGCAAACTTACTTGTAAATCTTCTTCTAAGATAAAGACATAACAGCAAGTTTGCTACCTAAAACCTAAAATCTCAAACCCAAATCATCAAACGGTATCCATTGCTTCATACTCGAACTTGATTTCTTTCCAAAGTTCGCAAGCAACAGCCAATTCAGGGCTCCATTTGCAAGCTTCGCGAATGATGTCTCCGCCTTCGCGCATCAAGTTGCGGCCTTCGTTACGTGCTTGGACGCAAGCTTCCAAAGCAACGCGGTTAGCTGTTGCACCAGGTGCATTACCCCAAGGGTGGCCCAAGGTGCCGCCGCCGAACTGCAAGCAGGAGTCGTCGCCGAAGATTTCAACCAAGGCTGGCATGTGCCAGATGTGGATACCACCGGATGCTACTGGCATGACACCAGGCATGGAGGCCCAATCTTGGGTGAAGTAGATACCGCGAGCGCGGTCTTGTTCGATGTGGTCTTCGCGCATCAAGTCTACGAAGCCCATCGTGATGCCTTTTTCGCCTTCGAGTTTGCCCACAACAGTACCAGAGTGCAGGTGGTCGCCGCCGGACATCCGCAAGCACTTGGCAAGCACGCGGAAGTGGATACCGTGGTTCTTTTGACGATCGATCACGGCGTGCATGGCGCGGTGAATGTGCAACAAAATACCGTTTTTGCGGCACCATTTGGCCAAGCTGGTGTTTGCAGTGAAACCACCGGTGAGGTAGTCGTGCATGATGATGGGGGTTTTGATTTCTTTGGCGAATTCAGCCCGTTCCATCATTTCTTCAAAGGTAGGGGCGGTTACGTTTAAGTAGTGACCCTTGACTTCGCCGGTTTCTGCTTGAGCTTTTTCAATAGCTTCTTGAACGAACAAGAAGCGATCGCGCCAACGCATGAATGGTTGCGAGTTGATGTTTTCGTCGTCTTTGGTGAAGTCCAAACCGCCGCGTAGAACTTCGTAAACGGCACGGCCGTAGTTCTTAGCAGACAGACCCAATTTGGGCTTAATGGTACAACCGAGCAAAGGACGGCCGTACTTGTTCAATTTGTCGCGCTCAACGGTGATACCGTGAGGAGGGCCTTGGAAGGTTTTGAGGTAAGCAATGGGAATCCGCAAGTCTTCCAACCGCAGAGCACGCAGAGCTTTGAAACCAAACACGTTACCGACCAAAGAGGTCAGCAGGTTGGTGACGGAACCTTCTTCAAACAAATCCAAAGGATAAGCGATGAAGCAGATATATTGGTTGTCTTCGCCGGGGACTGGCTCGATGTCGTAGCAACGGCCTTTGTAGCGATCGAGGTCGGTCAGGAGGTCAGTCCACACTGTTGTCCAAGTACCGGTGGAAGATTCAGCAGCCACAGCAGCTCCAGCTTCTTCTGGGGGAACTCCAGGCTGTGGAGTTACGCGGAAAGCCGCCAAAATATCTGTATCTTTGGGGGTGTAGTCCGGCGTGTAATACGTTAGTTTATAGTCTTGAACTCCGGCTTTATACCCAGCCTTGGATTGAGTTTGGGTTTGCGCGTAAGCCATATCTCGCTTCCTAGTATTCGCTTAATTTTTTGGCCTGATGGCAGGCTCTTAAAAATATATCAATAAAGTGACACTCTGAAATTTTAATATTCTTTTAATCATCATAAGTATTCTTTATTTAGATTTACATCTGGATAAAATTCGTAACATTTCTTATAAAACAAAAGGCACGAAGGATGCAGGGGGAATAGGTGGGGATCGTAAAAGAAGGAAGAGGGAAGGGAAGGGAAATTAGTAATAAATACTTAGTTTTATGGTTTTTGGTGCCGATCGAGCTTGTGCGATCGGTATGCAGTAAGTTCACTAAAATTGTCAGGACATAGGCTTTGCCTATGTGTCATTCTGAGCGTTGCTCAGAATCTCGCGAGATTCTGAGCAACGCTCAGAATGACAGAATGTGTAAGTCCTGATTGTATTACTCCGTTCCTTCAGACAAGAAAGATCAGCTAAAAATTCCCCCCTCCCCATTTCTCCCCGACTCCCCCAAGTCAAAAATCGACACCATAGCACATAATATGGACAGGACTTGCGCCATCGCCCCGTGTTTCTCAACCCAAAAGCCTGATTACAGCAATTTAACCGGGGGGTCAACCCGGTTTACTCAGTAGCTGCGCGTAAGTCTAGCATGGATATTTAGTCCCATTTCTACTCTGGTTGTGCCTCACCCCCATTCAAAAGCCGTCCACTGCATCAATCCAGATTGCCCAAAGCCTTACCCTCAGACTTGGGGCAACAATTTTTGTCAGAGTTGCGGGGGGCCGCTGCGGCTGAAAAATCGCTATGTGCCGCTAGAAGGTTTGGGCACAGGCGGTTTTGCAGCTATCTACACTGTTTGGGATACAGAATCTCAAACCGAGCGCGTCCTCAAGGTATTGCTGGAAACTTCCCCGAAAGCGCTGAAATTGTTCGAGCAAGAAGCCTGGGTTTTAGCGCTTTTGCGACATCCGGGCATCCCTAGAGTCGAGCCTGACGGTTATTTTCATGTGCAGATGCCAAATTTTGCTCTTAGGGAGGGAAGTGCTGCGCAGCGGCGGCTTCCTTGTTTGGTAATGGAAAAAATTCACGGCAAAACTTTGGAAGAAGTTCTCAACGAGTACCCTCAAGGTTGTCCGCAGGAATGGGTTTTGAGTTGGCTGAGTCAAGCTGTGGAAATTTTAGAGGAGTTGCACAGGTGTCAGATTATTCACCGCGATATTAAACCGAGCAATTTGATGCTGCGGAATTCGCCATCGCCACAACTTTTACTGGCTAAGGGTTTGGGTGGATTGGAATTGGTGACGATCGACTTTGGGGGAGTTAAACAAATTGGCGGTGTCGAACCGGTGGGGAAAGATTGTCCGAGTTCGACGCGGTTGATTTCTCCTGGGTACAGCCCGCCGGAGCAAATTTTTGGGGGCGGTGTGGGGCCGGCTACGGATTTTTATGCTCTTGGCCGCACTTGCATTCACTTGCTGACGGGGAAGTATCCGGCCCAAATTGAAGATCCGATGACGGGGGAGTTGCGGTGGCGTCACATTTCGCCGATCGCCCCGGCTTTTGCTAATTTGTTGGATGATATGGTGCGATCGGATGTGCAGCATCGTCCGGCGACGGCTGGGGATGTTCGCCAACGTCTGAGGAAGATTTCTACTCGGAATCAGGGAGGAATGGCGTTAGCAAAGCCCTGGAAGAGGATCGCCCCAATCGGTCAAGCTATTTTAAAATTCTGCCGGGAAATATTGGTAGCGGGGGCGCAAACAACTGTCAGTCTGACTGCTTTGTTGTTTGGGGCGATCGCCCAAATTGTGGTAGCTTCTCTGGATACGGGCTGGGAAATGGTGCTCGGTGGGATTGGGGGAAGTGCGGGGGCGATCGGCGGTTTGGTTTTGGGTTATGCTTCGCCTATTGGCCGGGAAATTGCGAATTTTTTGAATGAGGGTTTGCATCAATTAATTCCTAACATGACTTTCGCTGTGGGGCCGGAGGTGCTACTGTTTGGATTGGCGGGATTGGGAACTGCGATCGGTTTGACGGATGCAGGAAGTTTTCGCCAACAAAAACAGTATTGGCTATCTGGATTGATGGGAGTTCAAGGCTATTTATTAGCTGGTTTGTGCTGGCTGGAAGCAACAACTTCTAATGACGTGCAGGGGATTATTTTGGGTGCTTTTGCGATCGCTTCTTTGACTGTCGGAATGGGTTTGCGGAGTCACCAATTGGTGCACGCTTTGGTGGTGGCTGTTTGTTCTACGGGATTGTTTTTGTCTCTGAATGCTTTGAGCATTTTTCCTGGGAGTTTCTTTGGGATTTTTGCGCCGTCTTACGCTGTACTCGGTTGGCTGCAAGTTTGGGGGGCGATCGCCTTTTTTGGTTTGTTAGGAAGTGCGATCGGGCTTTGTTTGGGAGTTAGTCACTATTTAATTGTGCCTTTGTTGCGGTGGTTGGGTTGGAAGTAGGGACTTAGATTGTGTTCGGTGGTATTGTTTTTGTGAGTTATAACCGCAGATCAACGCAGATCAACGCAAATATCAGCTTTTTACACTGTCGGCTGACCGAAAATGATTTTAGGGGTTAGGGAGTTGTCATTTCTGTATTCAGGGATTAATATAAGCTTTATAGGGGAGCAGGCTGAGCGCGATCTCTGGAGGAGTGTAGAATGACTTTAGGACAAGGGCAAACTCTAACGACAGGTCAATTAGTAGGTGGCGGACGCTTTAAAATAATCAAATCTTTGGGCCAGGGGAATTTTGGCGAAACTTACTTAGCCGAAGATAGGCACGATTCGCCTACGCAATGCGCTCTGAAGCGGTTCATCTTTGTCAGTAGTAACCCTACAACTTTTGCCAAGGCAAAGGAGTTGTTCGAGCGTGAGGCCAAAGCTTTAAAGGATTTGACGGAGAAGCCTGAGAATCATTTGATACCCAAGTACATAGCATACTTGTCAGATGGTCAAGAGTGGTACTTAGCCCAGGAGTACATTGACGGATGTACTCTTCGTGAGGAACTACAGAGAGATAAGAGCCTCAATGAGGATAAAGTTGCCAGTTTGTTAGAGGATGTGCTAAATTCCCTGACATTTATTCATCGTAAAGGAATTATTCATCGGGATATCAAACCTGCAAATCTCATTAGGAGAAATGAGGATGACAAGATATTTCTCATAGATTTCGGTGCAGTTAAGCAGGAAGTTGCTCAACTTGCCACTCCGGGAACTCAGATTCATACTAAAGGTTATGCACCGGTAGAGCATATTCAAGGCAATGCAAAAGATTGTAGCGATATTTATGCTTTAGGGATGACTGCTTTGGAAGCTTTGACAGGGGTGGAGCCGGAAAAACTCAAAGATATTACTACAGGGAAGGTTGTGTGGCCTCCTTCATTCAATGCTAGTGATAAGCTGAAGAAAATTTTGGAAAAGATGGTGGAGCATAATTGTCAAAGGCGCTATCAATCAGCAGATGACGTGCTAGATAGTTTAAAATTAGCAGGCTTTACGGGGACTTTGGTAGTGGCCCCTGGTAGGTCTCCTACCGTTCCATCGGTTCAAAATGTAGGAGGGGGAATATCCAAGATGCCTATGTGGTTGTGGTTTGCGATCGCAGCACCCCTGGTTATGATCTTAGCTTTTACGCTGGGGCTGCTTTTTGTACCACACCCTCCGAAACCGGAGAGAGAAAAACAACAGGATATTCAATCACCAAAACCTACTCCCCAACCTAGTGATGACGATATATTCAAGCGTCCGCCAGGGACACCCTAGCCTTCGCTACTGGGTACACGAAGTTTTTTTGGTTAAGAATTATCACCGATCGGTAGACAAATTGTGGTTAAAACTGCAATAATGCAATACAAGTATTCAGAAAAAATGATTTTTCACGTTATGAGGTTAATCGATGAAAATCAAAAGTACAGTTTCAGCCGTTTTAGCAATGGCTACGGTGCTATCAGCATTTGGTTTGGCTTTTACTAAATCGGCTGAAGCAGCACCCCGCACTTTTTCCTGTAAAATGGCCAGTGGGGCATGGACAACACTCGTTAATGAAAGCGGTCAACCAGAAAGGCAGTTGATACGGTGGACTTCAGATTTTGGTGCGAAAGTTGGCTATACACCAGAGCGCCGATGCAACGAAGTCACTCAGAGAATGAATAGCTACTTCAGCAACAGTGGTCAGTACATTACTCATGGTATGCTAAACGGTCAAAAAGTAATTTGTGCAACAGACCGCCTGGGTAAACACTGTCTTAACTTGCTTTACACGGTGCAACCAAAGGATGACCCCAAAGCAGTCCTAAAGGACTTGTTTAGAGTGAACAGCCGAAACGTTGGTAATGATCCAGTCCGAGAACGGTTGTGTGCTGCAACAAAAACATATCTCAGTGTCGATGACCTACTTGCAGGGAAAACTGTTTTTGCGGAAGAATTTTGTTCGGTTCGGTAAGTATCAGGTATCCTGATTAAATGAAGTTAACTTTAGCTAGGTTTATCGCTTTAGCCTGTATAGGTGGTTGCCAATTGCTACCATCTACACAGGTTTCTCAATCTCTTGACCAGGCTACCACTGCGGTAACAACTGTTACGTCAGAGGCAGAAAACGGAATGTCAAAGGATTTGATTCCTGAGAGGGCAAAATTAATTTCCTTGAGAGTTTACTCAATTAACCCACAAGAGTGGAAAAATAATGGTTTAATTTTAAATGAGAGTGGCTCTGGAGTTCTGATGGCTATGGAGCCAACGTCAGCCAACCCCTCAGTTTATCAATATCTTGTCTTGACGGCTAATCATGTAGCGAAGGAATCGAGAGAAAGAGCGAAAGAACCTGAGTTTTATATCCGCACCCCTGACGGTTTAATTCATAAGGCGCGCCGTCACCCCCAAAAATTTAATAAAACGGATTTAGCATTATTATATTTCTATAGCCCTTATCGCTACGAAGTGGCTGTAATTGCTAATAAACAATCCTTAAAGGAGGAAGATCCGATATATGTTACAGGGTTTCCTTGTAACCTCGGTTTGACTAGCATATCCTGTCCTGCGGAGTTTGTGGTGACAAAGGGTCAAGTGAAGAATGTACTGAATAAGCCTTTAGTTGACAACTATAGTATTGGATACACGAATGAAGTTGTGGAAGGGACGAGTGGCGGACCAATCTTGAATGATCAAGGCGAAGTAGTAGGTATCAATGGCAGACGAGAGGGTGGGTCATCATCTCAATATAAACGTGCAGATGGTTCAGAATCAACTGAAGATGAGATCCAGTGGATGAAAACCTTGCGTTGGGGAATTCCGATTGATTTTTATCTCAAGCTAGATACTAAGAAACTGTTTAAGGAAATACCACCTTTAAATCAGGAATTTGTACGAATCGGGTATATTGCCCAATCAGATTCTCAAACTAATCAATCAAAAAAGACACCATCTGCCAACCCTCAGAACTCTTCTGGAGCCAAGCCTCAATTTACGTCAGAAAACCATAAAAATACTGCGTCAAGAGGTGAGTTTTTATATAGGTTAGAAGATGATAATTTATTGGCGAAATTGCTAATTGCTATCCTTGCTGCTCTAGGTGGGATCTCTTTACTTCGATCCTTTGTAGGTTTGTTTGGGAATAAAAATAACACAGGAGCTACGAAGGAGAAGCCAAAAAACCGATCTCTCAACAAAAATACTGAGCATACACTGCCAACAGAAGGAAAAAAATCAGGTTGGCTGGTCAGATGTGTTAATTTATTAAACAGACCTATTCTACAGAAATCAAAAGATGGAAAGCAAGAAAACGAACAGCAGCAGTATATAGCTGATATTTCATTTACTTTCTTTCATGAATGTTGGCAAGCACAAATTTTATCGTCTGATAGTCAAGAAAATAAAATTTGTACTGGATATTATTCTGAATATTTAAAAGAGTTTAATAACTATTATAACCATTGGTTTCAATACGAAATTAAGGGATTTATTATTTTCATAAAACAAGAAATTCCCAGAGGGCAAGAGGGGAAATTTGTTCTTAAACCAACCCTCAGTAAGGATTACGAGGTTAAAGAAAATACAGTGGATGTTGGTTCTCAAATATCTTATTCGTTATACACATCTAAAAAAATATCTCAAAATGCACCTTCTCACATTATTATGATTGAGTGTATTTTTCAATCAAATCCTCCACCTATTACGACTTCTCTAATATGAAATCTAACCAACTAAAATACTGTTTAATTATTGGATTTTTTCTTTTTCTAAGTTTTATATTAGGAAAATTTGTCAACAATATTAATCAGAATAGCAGCACTCAAGTAAAGCTGAGACCTGTAATTTCCAAAAATCCATTAGAAGAAATAGCCGTAAAATCCACTGTTTTGATTGCAGTACCTGGCGGTGGTAATGGTTCAGGGGTAATCATTAGGAGTCAAGACAAATATTACGTCCTAACAACTAAGCACGTTGTTGAAATTCTACCAGAAGATCAGAATCAGTACGAAATTAAAAGTTACGATGGAAACGTGTATCTAACAATTACTGCTAAAAATTACGATCAATTAGTTGAGCAATTAGTGGCAGATACATTTGGAGACATTGATCTAGCACTCATCGAGTTGCCTACTCAACGGCAAAATTACACAGCAGCTAAATTATCGAGAGGATTATCTGAATCTATATCTGTATTGGTATCAGGATGGCAACAATGTCAGCCTAAACCTCAATATGACTTAACTAAGGGAACAATATTAAAAAAAATATCATCGGAAAGTGAGAGGAATCAATTATCCGAAAGGGATGATTCCTTGTACATTCAGTATAAAGATGCTAATTATAAGAATGGTTATAGAGTTAAATATACTAATCCAACTTTGAGCGGGATGAGTGGTGGGCCAGTATTTAATGAGAATGGTAGCATAGTCGCTATTCATGGGATGCCTGGGGCAGAAGGCAAGGAGAGAAATGACCAAAAGTGCCAGTCGATCAACAATCCAAATTTAGGTAATAATTGGGGGATTCCTATCAGTTTATTTTTAGAGTCTAACTTAGCTAAGGGTAAGAATTTCGACGAAGATAAAAAACAAGTGAAATCAGTTAAGAGTACACCAAAACCATCCCCAATAAATACAACCTCTTCTTCAGATAACGGTGTTCCAATATTCAAGTGTACTGAAAAGGATAAGCTAGAAGGTTCATGTTCTTGAGAGGGGGGCTGTGGCATTTTTGGGTTTGTTGGGAAGTGCGATCGGGCTTTGTTTGGGAGTCAGTCATTATTTGGTTGTGCCTTTGTTGCGGTGGTTGGGCTGGAAGTAGGAATTAATGCCAAATCACTATGCCGATCGATTCGCTGTCAATTAAACCCGTCTCCAGATTTTTAATGATTTGTGCTCTGGCGATCGCCCTTGTGGTCGGTGGGGCCAATCTAGCCAAAGCCGAATCGCGAGAACAAGCAGTCGATCGATTAACAGATTTCTTATTCTACAAGGTTAATCCTCAGTTAAACAATCGCAAACTGCAAGCGGGCGATCGCGAATATATCAATGAATGGCAGAAATTGTGCGAGGCGATCGATCCGCGAATCAAGCCGGCACAAGAAGTCTGCTATCGTCCCGAACCAGGAGAGACAGGATGGGAATTCACCACAATTAACGGCGAAACCTACGAACAAACCTACGATCGCCTTGCAGATACAATTTTTTATAGTCGCCATCCTCAACGGAGTGGACAGCAAATTCCCAAAAACGATCGAATCAGCATCAGTGAATGGTCAGCTATTCGACAAGAGATGTTTCTTTCTAATTGTGGATTATGATCTGAAACTAGATTGTTAAAACATACAATATGCACTCTGGATTGCATATAATTTAGTCAAAAGGCTTGCGACACATTCTATAGAAAAACAAAAGGGTAAAAAAATGGGCAGAGTTACCGCAACAATAACCGTCACCAACGAAGTAGACAAGATGCTAGCAGAAAGAGGGTTCATCCCCGCAGAGCAAATACGCTCTATCACCCTCGATAACGTCTTAGTCGATCAAAGAGTAACTCGACTCTGTTTACCAGCAGATATTATCAGTCAGTTAGGTTTAACCCTAGTTGGTGAAATCCAGGGAAATACAGCAATAGGATCTAGACAATTTCGTCTGTTCAAAGATGTCAGTCTTGCCGTAGCTGGTCGGGAAGGCAGGTATGATTGTGTAGAAATTCCCGCAGGAGAAGAACCTTTAATCGGCTTAATTCCCCTCGAAGATTTGGGTTTAGAACCGGACTTGAAAAATCAGCGGTTGATTGTTTTACCGGCGGAGGGAATGCAAAGTTATATTCGGGTGTAAAATCCAGATCATTTTCCCCTCTTAGTCCGCGCAGGCGGACTTCGTTTGTGTAGAAGCGATTTCAATCGCCGAATCATCGAGGAGGTAGAAGCGATTTCAATCGCCGAATAATCAAGGAGTTAACTAGGAGTTAACGAACCAAGATTTGATATCATAAGTAATACCCAGAAATAATATTATATTTTTGCACTAAAATGTCAGTCACTACTCATCAATTAATTCAGTGGAAACAACAAGGGCGGTCAATTGTTGCACTGACGGGCTATGATTATGCGATCGCCCAACTCATAGATCAAGCAGGCGTAGATCTAATCCTCGTCGGCGATTCCCTCGCCATGCCTATATTAGGCTACGAAACAACCCTGCCGCTAACTCTCGATGAAATGCTGCACCACGCAAAAGCTGTGCGTCGCGGTGTTAAACAAGCATTAATTGTGGTGGATTTGCCATTCTTAACTTATCAAGAAAGTGTCCAGCAAGCCATGCACTCAGCGGGGAGAGTTTTGAAAGAAACAGGTGCTCAAGCTGTAAAATTAGAAGGCGGATATCCAGCAATGGCGGCAACTATTTCGCAACTGACATCTGCGGGAATTCCGGTGATGGGCCATGTGGGTTTAACGCCGCAGTCGGTACACCAACTCGGCTACAAAAAACAAGGAAAAACTGTGGAAGCGGGAGAGAGGATTTTGCAAGAGTCGATCGCACTTCAAGAAGCAGGTGCTTTTGCTGTAGTATTAGAACACATCCCCGCAGACTTAGCCGATCGCATTACTCAAAAGTTGACTATTCCGACAATTGGTATCGGCGCAGGGCCACACTGCGACGGTCAGGTTTTAGTTACTTCCGATTTGTTGGGACTTTCGGAAAAACAGCCGCCTTTTGCTAAAGCTTATGCCAATTTGCGATCGACAATTACTCAAGCTGTGAAAGATTATTCCCGAGAAGTTAGAGAAGGCAAATTTCCCGATTTGTAAAGATTTTATAGCGATTTGCCTCCGGCGGGGGCGGGTTTATGAGATTGTGGGTTTTAGGCAATTATTGTCGGTGAAACCCGCCCCTACAGTTGTTTGACTGAATCATTTCCAATTTATCTAATCCCCTGGCTTGTCCTCTTCGTCCCGATTTTTCTCCTTCTCCTTCTCAACAGCTTCATCATCAGCCAAACCCACACCATCCTTGAAACTCCGCAAGGTTTTTCCCAAAGCATTTCCCAACTCAGGAATTTTCTTGGGGCCGAAAATTAGAATAGCGACTAGCGCAATAATGCCCAATTCGGGCAATCCCAGACCAAACATAGACTCATCTCCTGTAAAAATTACTCGATCGCGCGTCGATCTGCTAATATCCTTAAAAGTATCTACCTTTGTTCCTGTATCCTGCAACAGTTGAATAAAGTTTTGTTAAGCCGATCGCCCAATAAATCAGAATGTTAGAAATATCCCAGCCTTCTCTACGCGACCAACAACACTACCTGATCCGCGAGTTAGCCGATCGGATGGAAGCAGTATGGCACCGTTACCTAGACCTAGAACCATACCACCTGCCCGCTGAGTTGGGATACGTCGAAGGACGTTTGGAAGGAGAAAAACTGATCATTGAAAACCGCTGCTATCAAACGCCCCAATTCCGCAAAATACACCTCGAACTCGCCAAAGTTGGGCCGATGCTTGACATTTTGCACTGCGTGATGTTTCCTAGGCCAAATTACGCACTGCCGATGTTTGGTACTGATATCGTAGCAGGTAAAGGCCAAATTAGCGCGGCGATCGCAGACCTTTCTCCCCTGAATGCCGATCGAACTTTATCAGAAATCTACCGAACCAGACTAAAACCTCTGCCAGTTAACCAATTTTCTTGTCTCCGCCAAATTCCCGACTGGGGCGATATCTTCTCGGAATTTTGCCTGTTTGTGCGGCCAGATTCCCAGGAAGAAGAAAGCCGATTTTTGGACATAGTTGAATCCTACGTGGAAATTCACTGCAAACAGGCAGTGGCATCAAAACCAGTCTCTGCCGCTGAGGAGGAGAAAGTTCTGGCGGCTCAAGTTTACTACTGCACGCAGCAGCAACAAAACGACAAAACCCGCCGCGTACTCGAAAAAGCTTTCGGTCAAGATTGGGCAGAACATTACATGACGGAGGTACTTTTTGATCTCCCTAAATAGTTAAGATCTGTTTACAATACTGAAGGAGGCGAGGGCAAAAATTCGATCGGCAAATGAGCTACCTCATAGGTAATGGGAAAGGAATCGAAGGTCAAGGACAAATCATTGTTAAAACCGACCGGGCGAGGAGTTCTAGGTTTAGCGATTTCTGCAACAGTCATTACCACAGCAGTGGGTTTTTGGCAAGTATCTGAAATTAGAAAATCTCAAGAGTTAAAGGCCGCCGCAGCAACCGCTACAGCAACCGCAGCCGCCACCCGCAACAGTGTCACAGCTTTGGGTAGGTTGAGCCCCCAGGGGGAAGTGATCAAATTGTCGGCGCCTTCGGCTTCTGACGGCGCGCGGATTGAAATATTGAAGGTGGAAGAGGGCGATCGAGTCAGTCAAGGACAAATCATAGCAGTTCTCGATACGCGCGATCGGCTCGAAGCTATTCTCCAACAAGCCGACAAAGAAGTCAAAGTCAAACAAGCAGAATTAGCAAAAATTCAAGCAGGTGCAAAAACAGGCGTTGTCGGCGCCGGGAAAGCAGAAGTTGCCAAGTTTCAAGCTCAACTGCAAAGAGAAACCGAAGGCGAAGCAGCCAATGTCGCCCGCTTAGAAGCTCAACTGCGGAGAGAAACCGAAGCCGAACAAGCTAACGTCGCTAAATTCGAGGCTCAACTGCGAAGAGAAACCTCAGCCGAACAAGCTAATCTTGCCAAATTTGAGGCGCAACTGCAAAGAGAAACTGAAGTGCAGCAAGCCAAACTTGCGAGGCTAGAAGCTCAATTGCGGGGCGAAATAGCCTCTCAAAACGCTACAGTCGATCGCCTAAAAGCAGAATTGAAAAACGCCGAAGCCGAGCAACAACGCAACAAACAACTGTCAGAAACAGGTGCTATTTCTGCTTCCACTTACGACACAAAACGTTTAGCAGTAGATACGGCTCACCATAAAGTCATAGAAGCTAAAGCAATCTTAAAAAAAACCGTGCAAACTGTGCAACAGGAAATAGTTGAAACGAAAGCAACAATCAAACAAACAGTAGAAACAGGCCAGCAAGAAATCAATCAATCTCGCGCTAATCTCAAAGGCAAATTAGAAACAGGTAAGCAAGAAATTAATGGAGCCAGAGCCGCCCTCAACCAAAAGATAGAAACAGGACGAGAACAAATCAATCAAGCCCAAGCAATGCTTAAACAAAAAGCAGAAACAGGCCAAGCACAAATCAATCAAGCTAAAGCAAATCTCGACCAAATTGCCGAAGTACGCCCCGAAGACGTGCAAGCCGCCCAAGCCGCAGTCGAAAGTGCGATCGCCACCAAACAAAAAGCTCAAGTAGACCTAAACTTAAGCTACGTCAAAGCACCCGTATCCGCCTCCGTGCTCAAAGTTAACACCCGACAAGGAGAACGCATCAACACTCAAAATGGCATCGTAGAACTCGGCCGCACCGATCAAATGTATGCGATCGCAGAAGTATACGAAACAGACATTGCCAAAGTGCGAAACGGCCAGCGCGCCACCGTCAGCAGCCCCGTTTTTGCAGGCACACTAGAAGGAAAAGTCGCTCGCATTGGTAAACAAATCGGCAAAAAAGATGTCCTGAATACAGACCCGGCCGCCGACACCGATGCTAGAGTTGTAGAAGTGAGAATTCGCCTAAATCCAGAGTCGAGTAAAAAAGTTGCAGCCCTAACAAACTTGCAGGTTGAAGTTAAAATAGAAATCTAAATTTTACCTTGACAGGACTTACGCATGGGGACTCAAGAAACCGGGTTTTTTACCGAGATTAAGGGTTTGAATCAAATATAAGGGTAAAAAACCCGGTTTCTCAATACCCGTGCTTAAGTCCTAAAATTATTCAATCCAAAATCCACAATCTCAAATATAAAATCGGATGATTATGGCAAAAATACCGCTAGCTTGGGCACAATTAACGCGCGAAAAAATGCGTTTAGTAATCGCGATCGCTGGCATTGGATTTGCCGACTTGCTGATGTTTATGCAGTTCGGATTTAGAGACGCGCTATTAGAAAGTTCCATCAGCTTTCACTCGCAATTAAGAGGAGATATTTTTATTACCAGCACCCAGTCAACGGCTTTAATAGCCATGAAAAGTTTTTCCCAGCGCCGCTTGTATCAAGCTTTGAGTTTTAATGGCGTTACAGGAATTAGCCCGGTATATTTAGGCTTTGGTTTGTGGAAAAATCCCGATCCAGAAAAAAGCAATACTCGCCAATTGATGGTCATCGGTTTTGACCCGACTCATCCCATTTTTGAGCTGCCGGAAGTCAAAGATAATTTGGACAAAATCAAACTTTCCGATGTGGTTTTATTCGATCGAGCTTCCCGCCCGGAGTTTGGGCCAGTAGCGGAATATTTCAAGCAGGGAAAGACTGTGGAAACTGAAATAGATAACCGCCGCGTTACTGTGGAGGGATTATTTACTTTAGGGGCATCTTTCGGTGCCGACGGGAATATTATTACTAGCGAATTGAACTTTCTGCGAATTTTTGCGACGAGAAGAACAAAAGGTTTAATTGATGTCGGAATTGTTCACTTGCAGCCGGGAACGGATGTCAAAGCAGTTATTGAAAAAATGAGGGCAACTTTACCACAAGATGTGACAATTGCTTCTAAAGAAGAGTTTGTAGCTTTTGAGAGAAAATATTGGGAGGAAAGCACGGCGATCGGATTTGTTTTCACTCTCGGCGCGGCAATGGGATTTATCGTCGGGATAGTGATTGTCTATCAAATTCTTTATACTGATGTTACTGACCATTTGCCAGAATACGCTACGCTGAAGGCGATGGGATATAAAGATATCTACTTTTTGAGTGTGGTTTTTCAAGAGGCTTTGATTCTGGCAATTATTGGTTATTTGCCAGGATTGGGCGTTTCTATGGTGCTATATAATTTAGCTAGAACTGCTACGAGTTTGCCGATGTACATGACTATGGGAAAAGTTGTAACTGTGTTTGCAATGACAGTGGTAATGTGTTTTGTATCGGGGGCGATCGCAGTTAGGAAGTTGCAGGCGGCCGATCCGGCAGATATATTTTAAGTGGTTGGACACCCTAATTATAGTAGTCTGTAGGGTGCGTCGCTGCGAGATATTGGATATAACTTGCTGTATTTCGGGTGGCGACGCACCTTACACGGGAGTTCAAATTGTATGTACCGCG
>Ga0316608_1000567_pt1 | contig 16899 bp, 13 predicted proteins | sample MIS2016152B_MG_FD_207673 | JGI IMG/M metagenome (GOLD analysis project Ga0316608, IMG submission 207673) | Microbial mat bacterial communities from Middle Island sinkhole, Lake Huron, Michigan, United States - MIS.2016.152B | ecosystem: Environmental > Aquatic > Freshwater > Lake > Sediment...
AATTTCATCAGCATAAATCTTTTTTTTGCTAATCAATATTGGACCATTATTTTTGCCTAATGCACTACCACTGTCTAGTATTAAGTAATTTTGAGCAACATAAGCATAGGCGTGATAACTTACTTTTGTAATATCCAAAATATTGTTTAGTGCTTCGTGGTTTAATTCCTCTACATCAGCTAAATGTAAATCAAATTGCAGACCTTCGCAATCTACTTTATGATTGACCATTGCTTCAAAAATAAAAGTATCATTTGGGCAGGTTGAAAATCCAAGTTTCAGAATCATATTAATTCATATTTGTTTGTTGCTTTTTTCTGTAATTCGTTATATATTTAAACAAATAGCTACATAAGACTTGATACAAATTAATAATCAAATACTTAATTAAATTAATGTTGTCATTTCATGAACTTTTTCACCGTCAGGTAAATCTTTTTGATGTATGCACTTAATTAAAAAGAATGATAATATAAAAAATAAAAGTAAAATATTTAATAATAACAACTTATGCTTTTTAGATTACTCACTTCGTTTCGTGAGAAAAGTTTACTTTTTATAACTTTATAGCAGACATCAAAGAGTTCCCTTCGGGATGAACTGTGTTATAAGCTTGTAAATCAATTTGCATCAAGTCTAATATATTTTTATACAAATAAAAATTTATAATTTCTTATATCAATTATAAATTAAAAGTATAAGTATAAGTAATTTGTTCTGTTTTTTTCTCTTCAATTTTTAGTGGTTCTTCTGTCTTTTTTACAACATAATTAATTTCAATAGTTTGGGAATTTGTTTTTGGCAGTTTGAATTTAATTTTTGTTTTTAAAGTAGTTGTTAGTCTAACGCCTTTATTTACAACTTTTTCAAATTTTAATAAACTTATAAGTCTTATAGCTTCTTCATCACAACCGTATCCTAATTTATTTAATATTTTTATGTTTTGTACATTTCCTAAACCAGTAATATCATACTGTACAATAACATCACCTTCAATTTTTTTTTCCAAAGCTTCGGCAGGATATTTCAGATTTTCTAATATAAATTTTTTAAATTCAGAACTTCCTCCTAAATATTTTGGAAGTTTCAAAAATTTCTTTTTGTTGTTTTTCTTCATTATATTTTTTTTACAAAAAAAGCCCAAAGAAACTAACTTTGAGCTTTTTGAATGATAACATTTATTTTTATAATTTTGCTTTTTCAGCAAAAAATTTCTGGAAATCAATTTCTACTGTATCGTACAAACCATTTTCTAATTTGTATTTAACTTCAGTAAAAGCTTTTATAGTTCTATCAACATGTTCTAAAGTGTGAGAAGCAGTTGGAATAATTCTGAACATAATTTCGCCTTTAGGTATAACTGGATAAATAACCATAGAACAGAAAATGCCATAATTTTCTCGTATATCTGCCAATACGTTAGCTGCTTTACCTACGTTTCCTTTCATATAAACAGGAGTTACCGGAGAATCAGTTTTTCCTAAATCAAAACCGTTTTTCTTTAAACCCTCTTGTAAAGCACGTACTACTTTCCAAAGGTTATCTTTGTGAGAAGTGTCGCTTCTTAACATATCGAGTCTTTTTAAAGCTCCAACAACCATAGGCATTGGTAACGATTTTGCAAATATTTGAGAACGAAGTACATATTGTAAATAATCAACAATTACTTTACTTGAAGCTACAAATCCGCCAATACCAGCCATTGCTTTGGCAAAAGTACTGAAATAAACATCAATACCATCTTGAACGCCAAAATGTTCCCCAGTACCTTGTCCTGTTTTACCCATTGTACCAAAACCGTGTGCATCGTCAACTAACAATCTGAAATCGAAATCTTTTTTCAATGCAACAATTTGGTCTAATTTACCCAAATCACCAGCCATTCCAAAAACACCTTCGGTAATAACCAAAATTCCACCACCGGTTTTTTCAGATAATGTTTTTGCGTGACCAAGTTGTTTTCTAAGACTTTCCATATTGTTGTGTTCGAAAACAAAGCGTTTTCCAAAATGAAGTCTTAAACCGTCCATAATACAAGCGTGAGATTCTGCATCATAAACAATAACGTCATGTCTGTCAACCAAAGATTCAATTATTGAAACCATGCCTTGATATCCAAAGTTCAATAAATAAGCACGCTCTTTTCCTGAAAACGCAGCTAGTTCAGCTTCAAGCTGTTCGTGTAAAACTGTTTGTCCAGACATCATTCGTGCACCCATTGGGTAACCCATTCCGTATTTTGCAGCACCTTCAGCATCAGCCTTTCTAACTTCCGGGTGATTTGCAAATCCTAGATAATTGTTTAAACTCCAAGCTAATACTTTTTTTCCCATAAACATCATTTCTGGAGCTATTTCTCCTTCAAGTTTTGGAAATGTAAAATATCCGTGAGCAACTGCCTGATATTGTCCTAAAGAAGTTTTCTTTTTTGCTAATTTTTCGAAAATATCCATACTATAAGTATTTTATATGGTTAATTGTTATTTTTTTTATTTTTAAATTTGCCACAAAGTTAATTTTTTAAATGGTTCTTTCATAAAAAAAAATAAAAAATTAATTTATCATTATAAAAAATAATTTTAATTACATATATTTGTTGAGTTCAAATAATTATTTTTTACAGAATTATTTGAATTCAATAAACTAAAAATTATTGTAAATCAAATTATTGATTTTTATTTTTACTAAAATTTATAAACATTATATTTATCTAAAATTTAACACATTATATTTATCTAAAATTTAATAATTATGTCTAAATTAAAAATTGGAATTAACGGTTTTGGTCGAATTGGAAGATTGGTCTTCAGAGCTTCTTTAGCTATGGAAAATTTAGAAGTTGTAGCAATTAACGATTTGCTAGATGCTGAATATATGGCATATATGCTAAAATATGATTCAGTTCACGGAAAATTTGACGGAGATGTTAAAGTTGAAGGTGGATTCTTAATCGTAAATGGTAAAAAAATTAGAGTAACTTCTGAAAAAGATCCAGCTAATTTGAAGTGGAATGAAGTTAATGTTGAGTATGTTGTAGAGTCAACAGGATTATTCTTGACAAAAGAAACTGCTGAAAAACATATTGCAGCAGGTGCAAAAAAAGTTGTATTGTCGGCTCCTTCAAAAGATGATACCCCAATGTTTGTAATGGGTGCAAATCATACTAAACTTACTAAAGAAATGACTATTGTTTCTAATGCTTCTTGCACAACAAATTGCTTAGTTCCTATAGTTAAAGTTTTAAACGAAAATTTTGGTATTGTTGAAGGTTTAATGACTACAGTTCACGCAACTACAGCAACTCAAAAAACCGTTGACGGACCATCTTCAAAAGATTGGAGAGGTGGACGTGCTGCTGGTGGAAATATAATTCCTTCAAGTACAGGAGCTGCAAAAGCTGCAACAAAAGTTCTACCTGAGTTAAAAGGTAAACTTACAGGTATGGCTTTCAGAGTTCCAACTTTGAATGTTTCGGTTGTTGATTTAACAGTTAAACTTGCAAAAGAAACTACTTACGACGAAATTAAAGCTGCAATGAAAAAAGCTTCTGAAAATGAGCTAAAAGGAATTTTAGGTTATACCGAAGATGCAGTTGTATCAAGTGATTTTATGAGCGACCCTCGCACTTCAATATTTGATGCTGAAGCTGGTATAATGTTGAATCCTACATTTGTAAAAGTTGTTTCGTGGTACGATAACGAGTGGGGTTATTCAACCAAAGTTCTTGAATTAATTTCGTATTGGGCAACCGTATAATTTTTATAAAAATCTTTAAAAAAGCCTGTTAACTTTCTGTTTTCGGGCTTTTTTTTTCGTTTTATTGTATTAAATAAAAAATTGCAAAAAGATTTAATTAATTTTTACCTACTTTTCCAAAATTTTTATAATTTTATAGAAAATATGAAGTTATGAAAATCAAACTTTTAAATTTATCTAATCAGAAACTTGAGTTAATTAAAGTTTTAAGAACAATAACTGATTTATCACTTGCAGATTGTAAATTAATTAGCGAAACTCCAAACTCAATATTTGAAGTAAAAAACGGTGCAGACATAAATTTGATAGGAAAAATACTTAGCAAGATTGGTATAAAATACCAAATTATTGAAAATGAAACGAATCTATATCAAAAACAATCCGAAAGTTCAAAAATAAATTCTATTATAAAAAAATATAATTTTACTATTTATTATTATTCCGATAAATTAACTACAATCAGATTAATAAGAGAATTTACAGAACTGCCACTATACGAAATAAATAGTAAAACTGAAAATATTCCGGCAACTTTTGAAATAGAAACTACACTTGATAAAATAACAGCTTTTCAAGCAATTGCAAAAAATAACGATATAAACTTAGAATTTACTGAATCAGAGGTTTTTCCAATTTCAAATGAAACAAATATAAATTTAAATATTTTAAAGATATTTAAATTTTTTATGATTAAATCTGGAAATAATAAATTACAGGTTATTAAACTTTTGCGTGAATTTATTGATGCTTCAATGTTTGAATGTAAAAAATTGGTTGATTTTACGCCATCAATATTTTTTGTAAAGACAAATAATGAAACTGCTAATAATTTTGTTCAGAAATTTAAAGATGCAGGTGCAACAATTAGTTTTGAAATAACAGAAAGTGTTACACCTGATTACGTAATATACACTTATTCGGCTTTGAAATCAGAAATAGCAGATGCTCCAAAACCAAAGACAGTAATTGATGCAAAAAAAGAAGAAAAAATATTTGAAATTCCTAAAAATAAAACTGTAAATCAGCCAAAAAAAGAAGAAAAATATGTAGAAATGCCAAAACAAAAAACCGTTATAAAACAAAAAACTGAGGAAAAATATGTTGCGCCAAAAAAAACTGTTATAAAATCTGATTTTGATGAATCTAAGAAGCAGAATCTAGTCGATAACAAGCAAATAAATATAAATCCTAAAGTTCAGGAAAATAATAATAATGTTACTAAAAACAAAGATTTATTACGTAATCTAATTAGAAATCAAGATATAAACAAAGGTTTAATTTATTCTGTTATATGGATTGAAATTTTTAGTATCGTAAATGCTTTTTTGTATTATAATTTGCAAATAGTTATTGTTTGGGCTTTTATAATTACTGCAATCACTGTTTCATCTGTTTTTAAAAGCAAAGGTAAAATTGTGCAGTCAAAGTACAGATTAACAGGTGTTATTCTTGTATTGGCAAGTATTATTCAGACAATTATTTTTCTTATAGTATTTTATAATATTTATCGAAATATTGAAATTGAAATTACGATATTGAATATTTTTTCAGATTTTAAAATAATATTTGGAAGTATTGTTGCATTATTTCTGGCATATTTAATGTCTTGCAAAAAAACAGATTTTTCGTTAATTAGCAACGAATTACAAAATATCGAAAGAAATACAATTAAAACAAAGAAAAAAAATCTCACTGAAAGTTACAAAAAAGAAATTTTTAAAAACAACTCAACATCTTCACATAAAGATAAATACAGCTCTAAAAAACGAAATTTGAAATTCTAAAGATTAATCAGTATTATTCTTAAAATAAAAACGATAGTTTTTTTTTCAGGAACATTGAAAATTATTTGATAAATATATAAATCTTCAAAAAATAATAAAATGCAAAAACCAAAAAAATGGAAAATGGCTATAATTATCTGGATTGCAATTTATCCTACAATAACAACAATATTTTTGCTTTTTGGAAAATATTTGAAACAATTGCCTCCTCCACTGACTACACTTGCAGTAACATTAGTTGCAGTGCCATTGATGGTTTTTGTACTTTTACCTGTTCTAACTAAATGGTTTAATAAATGGTTGATGAAATAAGGCTTTTATTATTTTTATATTTATATCAATTTACATTAAGACCATTAAAACGAATGAATTTATCACAATTTTCTTTTTCAAATTAAATATCATGAAACTTATACTAACAAATTATGGACATAAATTATTGTTAATTAATAATATAAATGACAATCCAACTTTTATCACAGATATTGAAAAATTAAAGATTTTAAAAAAAATCAGAAATGAAATTATTTTAGACGAAACATTCAGTAAAAATTATGAATATTTAATATCCAACGGTTTAGTAGAGGTAATTGAAAATAATGATTTCCAAAAAATTAAATTTAAGTACAATAAAAATCCGTTGGAATTTGTTGACAGAGTTGTTGTTGAATTTACAACCGAATGTAATTTCAATTGTAAACATTGCAGAAATGGCTCGCTAAATAAAATTACCGAAACCAACATTCCATTATTAATTAACAATTTACATTCGCTGAAATTACTGGGTATCAATAAATTTGAATTTATTGGAGGAGAAGTTACCAAATTTGCAAATGGCTGGCTTAATGTAACAAAAGAAATAAATAAAGATTTTGACCAAATAATTTCTGTTTACACAAATGGTTGGTGGATAAATAAATCAAATTTTGATGCTGCCGGAAAAATATATTTATCAGATATCGATTATATTACTGATTTAAAAAATAATGGCGTTACACACATAGTTTTCAGTATTGATGGTTATAAAGAGAAACATAACATTTCCAGAGGAATAAATGGACTTTACGATAATATTATTTCTGTTTTACCTAAAGTTAAAAATGCTGGGTTAAAGCCTCAAATATCAGTAGTTTTAAAAGATGATATTGAAACTTTAGTTGTTGCATTAATTGAAATTGCAACTATAATTTATGATTTGGATAAAAACTTAAATCCCGAATCAAAACTACGTATTTTACAGAATGATAAGATGAACGCTTTTAGCAATTTTATTGATATCGGAAACGGATTACAAAACAAACGAAATCTTATTCATTTTTCACAAATTGACGAAAAACATTTAATTTGTAAAGCATTTTATCGACCACAAACTATTCGTTTACAAGCAAATGGAAATATATCTATTTGTCCATTGCTTGATGCCGGTGAGGATTATGGAAATTTTCATAACAACAATATTGTTGAATTGCTGAATAATTTTCAAAAAAGTTTTTCCTATCAACTTCATGCAAATAAGCAAATTAAAAATTACTTAAAATATTATGATACAAATATTTTTGGTTTGTATTTTGACCATATTTGTTCGGTAAGGTCTGTTCTTACAATAATTGCCCGAAAAATGAATAAGATTTCAATAATTGATAATTCAAGTATAAGAAAAATAGTTGATGAGGTTGCTGAATATTCCGGTTACAACGAAATTTAAAATTTTAATCCTAAAATAATTACATCATCAAATTGTTTTACATTTTTTTTCCAGTTTACAAAAACACTTTTAATTTCAGATAGTTGTTTGTCCATTATTGGATTAATAGTTGATAAAATTAATCTTTTGAATCTTTCGGTCTTAAATTTCTCGAACTTTTCACCACCAAATTGGTCAGCAAAACCATCTGAAAATAAATAAATTAAATCATTTTGATTGATATTTACTGTTTCGTTATTAAAATTTATTTCCTTGATATATATGCCGATTGGATTTCTAGTTGATTTATATTCAGTAAGTTCATTTTCTCTAATTAAATACATAGAATTATTTGCACCCGAAAACTCTAGAGTTGAATTGGCTGAATTGTAAACACATAAAGCAATGTCCATTCCGTCTTTTCTTTCAGATTTTATTTCAGTCTGTTTTAATGCCAACTTAACTAAAACTCTCAGATTATTAAGTATTTCATCTGGTCTGGTAATTTTATATGTATTTACAATTTCGTTTAAAAATGAAATTCCAAGAATACTCATAAATGCTCCCGGTACTCCATGTCCTGTACAATCTGCAACAGCAAAAAATAATAATCCGTTTAAGTTTCTAAACCAGTAAAAATCACCACTTACTATATCTTTTGGAAGATGTAAAATAAACATATCTTGAAAGTGATTTCTAAACTCCTTCTCTGATGGAAATAATGCTGATTGTATTCGACTTGCATAATTTATACTATCAGTAATTTCTTTATTCTGAATAAGTACTTTTCTATTTTGTTCTGATAGTATATCTCTCTGTTTTTCAATTTCGTCGCGTTGTGCAATAATTTCTTCTTTTTGTTGATGAAGGATTTCATTTTGTGATTGAATTTCTTCTTTTTGCTGACTAATTTCTGCATTTTTTGCAGTTAAAATATTATTTGCCGATTTTTTTAATTTATTTGCTCTATATAAAAGATAAATACTTATAATTAAAAGAATTAATATTACTATAAAAAATATAATTAACGACTTCTGGAATTTTATTGTAAGTTTACTATTTTCGTTTAAGGTTTTTAACAATTCATTTTCCTTTTCTTTTTTTTCTGTGTTAAATTTAGTTTCCAATTCTTGAATAAAATTGGTTTTTTCTAAATTGAAAATGCTGTCATTTATCTGACTGAATGCAATATAATGTACTAAAGCTTGTTCAAAATTCTGGATAGAATCATAATACATATATAGTCCAAAATGTGCATCTTTTTCTTGTTCTTTTGCACCGGATTGATGTGAAATTTCAAGCGAAAGGTTTAGATATTCAATTCCTTTTCCAAAATCAGACAATCCAAAATATGCTTCTGCAATATTTGTATAAACTACCGGAAGATTAAATTTCTGTTCGAGTTTAATATACAAATCTATACATTTCTCAAAATACTCAATTGACTTTCTAAATTTGTTGCTTTTTAAATATTGGTAACCAATGTTGTTGTACAAACCCGCAATAGATTCGTTGTCATTTATTTTACTAAATATTTCGAGGGATTGAAAAAAATATTCCATTGCTTTTTCAGATTCTTTTTTTTCTGAATACATTGCTCCCAAATTCATATAAATTGTTGCTAAACCAGATTCGTTATTGTTTCTTTTAAAATATTCAGCAGCATGGTTATACGATACTATTGCAGCTTCAATATTATTTAAAACCCAATTAATATTTCCCATATTATTGTAACAACTTCCAATGTTCTTAATATCATTAAGTTCTTCGTATATTTTTAGGGCACTCAAAAAAAATACTAACGAGGTATCGTAATTTCCTTTAACATAATATGCAATAGCTTTAATTTTAATTGATTCAGCAATTCCTTTTTTGAAATTTAGCTTTGTAGATAATTTTTCGGATTGTAATGCAAACTCAAGCGATTTATCGGGTTCGGAAAAATAGTAATTTACTGCAATTTTGTTAACTAAATTTACTTTATTAGTATCTTCAATATCAGAGTAGTCTGTGTTTAACAGATTGATTAAACTATCTATATTATTTTGAGATTTAGATAATAACGAAAACGAAATAAAAAATATAATGGTAAATATTATTTTCTTTTTGTTCATTTGCTTAAAATAAAATTCAATATTAACAATTTTTTTTAATTCCTAAAATTAATTGTGAAGCATTTGAAAGAATAATTCAAGAAATTTTTAATTTTTTTGTATTTACTCAAAATTGGTTTTGTTTATTTTAATATTTGGATAAGTAATTATTTTAATAATATAACTAAAATCCTTTTCCCAAATGCAGTGATGAGTAATTTATAAATTTGTTTTATTGCTTTATTTTTAAAAACTTGGCACGTTAGTAACTATATCATTCTGGATTAAAAATTCAGAAGTTTATATGAAAAAGGTATAAGTCTGGAAAAATTATGAATTATATAATTTTTCAGGTTCTTTGTTATATTGATATCAGTAATTATTCAAATATCATATTAACTGTATCTGAATTAGATGGCTTTCGATTATGTTCTAAGTACTGTTGTATTAACTTATCAGTGAAATTTCCAGTGCTCAAGACACCAAATCCAATTACTCATAAATGTTTGCCAAAAATCTTTTCTTAAGTTCAGGAAATTCTAGGTGTAATCTACTTGAAGTAGGTCTCGTAAGTTTTTGAACTAATTCACATATAGATATTTTAGTAGGATATTCAAGATGAAAAAGTATATGATTTTTGCTTACATCACTTTTAGTAAATTTACTTCTTCTTAATCACAGATTTGAAGTATAAATTCTCTAAATCATTATTGAATTTCTCCTTTAAGAACATGATAACGATATTTGGCAATCCAAACAACATATACTGTAATCTTGTAACTGAATGACTTCTAAATCGATTTTCATTATTCATTTTACTTTCTTATACAAAGATAGATAATTTTTGAACATGAATTGTTTGTGCAGAAAACACAGAGTTTTGAACTCAAAGTTGTAACAATTATCCCAAATTGTCATATTGAAAGAAATCTTTCACGACCGACAGGGAATAAGCTTTTTGAAGTACGCAATATGTTTACAAAATGTACATATAATAAACATTATGTGAAATGATTACAACAACCTTTTTCCATTTATGCATAGATTCGAAAATCCAGAAATTCATTCAAAGAGGACACCGGTTCAGTAAAAAGTCACCATTTTTTTAAGCCTTCAAATTATTAACAAAACTATGATACTAATCAATGAAAAAGGTTTATTTTTTTAATGATTGTCCGTAAACATCACCAATAAATGTCATTTTGGAGAACTTTTTCACCGTTAGGTAAACTTATTTCACGACTTTATGAGTAATCTTGCTTTAATTGAAATACTTAAGTGAATCTAATAACTATGTCATTCAAAGAACATATTGTATTTTTTAACATTAGTTTTTCAATTACTCACTTCGTTTCGTGAGAATAGTATAAGCAAGTTTTTCGCTATTGCTCAAGAGAACTTTTTTCACGACTAATACTAAACCGACATCAAAAATACCACTGCACCTTTGAGGTGTTTTCACCTCAAAGCATAGAATATCAGGTGTAAACATCTGATATATGTATATTTTTATCGCTAAAAATGATGACGTTTTAGTATAAAAGGAGTAATAGTTCGCACAGCGTTGACAGATTTTTCTCTTACTTTTGTGATTAAAACGGAGATTCATTTTTTTTTATCAAAAAATGCTAATGAATCCAAAATGAATTTTTCCATTTTTTATAATAAATTCATTACCTGATATTTTACCAATTCCGTAACTTAAAGAAAAAATTCCTGAATTTGTACTGAAATTCAGTCCAGTTCCAAAACTAACGGGATAATGATTAATATATTCATTTTCTGTTTGTTTTGATAAATATCCAAAATCGGTAAATAAATATACATTTGAATTTTTTTCGTATAAATATCTAATTTCTAAACTAAAAATAGAATATCTTGCAGCAAAAACCGATTTTTCATCAAAACCTCTAAGCGTTTTCAATCCACCAAGTTGATAAAGTTCGTTAAAAAAAATTTCGTTTTTGTTGTAAATTATTGCAGATTGATTTTTAAAATTAAGTACAAAATTTTCAATAATTGGAAAAAATAACTCCAGAGTCAATTCATTTTCAGATTGTTTTGATGAAGTAGAATCGTTTTCAAATTTTGTTCCATATCCCGATTTCAGTTCAAATCCATATCCACTTTTTGGATTTGGTTTATAATCAAACTGATTGAATTGAAATCGCAAACCGTAAATTTTACTGTTAAAGTTTTTAATATTTTCTGTGTTTTGAAAATTATCATTTAATTTATAAGACTTTAAACCAGAAAAATATATCGAAATATTATCTAATGTACTAAAAAAATATTGGAATGCAGAAATATTATTTACTTTTAAAAAAGATGTATCTGATTTTTCGAGAATAAAATTTTCTTCAATTCCAAATCTGCTTCCCCCAATATATGGAAAATTAGTGTATAAATCAAGGCTTTGACTTTGAGTTTTATACTTTTGCCATTTAAAACTGAAAGTTTCGCCTTGTTTAAATGAATTTACAATTTTCAGGTCTAAATCACCGGTAATAAGTAGTTTTTTAGGATTTTTTGTATTTGGTAAAAATCCTAGAACTCCATTAAAACTATTAGCTTCTTTTTTCTCAAGAAAAATGTATAAATCAGCATTTTGGCTGTGAAATTCGATTGCTGCGGGTGTAGAAATTTTAACAAATTCCAATTCGTTGATATTTTGATTTATAGCATTAATTTTTCGCTCATCATAAATATCATTTGGGAAAATATCAATATAATTGGATAAAAATTTTGCATTTATGTTATATTTTCCTGTAAAGTAAATTGTATCAATTAAATAAAAATCTCCTTTATTGGTTTGAATTTCTAAATTTATTGAATTTCCGTAGATATTTACACTGTCAAACTTAACTTCTGCAAAAGGAAATCCATTATTTTCATAGTAAGTAATAATTTTATTGTTAATTCTATCGATTTCTTCAAAATTAACTGATTTATTTTCAAATTTGGAGACATTTATACCAATTTTTTTAAGTTCAAAATCATTAATATCTGACAAAATAATATTTTTTAGAAAATATTTTTCTCCAATTTCAATATATGCAATTATTTGGTTTTCAGAAAAAACAACACTATCAAAAGTCGATTTGATATAACCTTTTTTTTGCTTTTTTGATAATAATTTTTGAGTAAAATCAAGCGCTTCGATGTAATTATCAAATTTTCTTTTTAATTTTTTTTCAGTTTTTTTTTCATCAATAGTTTTAAAATAATATTTCTGAGTAAATCCTTTAAAACTAGGAGATAATAAAATTAAAAAGAATAATATTTTATAATATTTTAACACTTATTTGTAAAAAATATGTTTATAAATTTAAGGGAACTATTTTTTGTTTCTATTTTTTGACTAATTTCGCAACTCAATTAAAACATCAAAATTAACAAACTAAAATTTAACAAACTAAAATTTAACTATTATGAAAAAAAAATTGTTTCTAATCGCTTTATTAGCGGTGTTATCTGTTTCATTTTTTAGCAGTTGCGAAAAAATTGAACAATCGTCTCCAATAACAATAAACGACTCGTCAACTACAACTGCAATTATTTCGGGTTTTGTTTATGCCCAGTTAGACAATACTGTAACAGGTTACGAATTTGCTCCATCTGGAACAAAACTTTATTTTAAAATTGATGTTAGTCAATTGGATATGAATGTTGGCGAAGGTGAACGTTTTTATATCGTAAACGGTACTGTTGGAGCAAATGGTGCATTTTCGGTAAAGGTTCCAGCTACTAGCAAAGGTGTTGATGTTGAAATACTTGCAGATGATTTTACTTATGATGTAAAAACAGGTGCTGCAACTACTGAAACAAAAGAATTTGAATTAGTACCTATAGTATCATCTGTTATTCAGGGACAAAGCGTTGTTGAAGATCTTTATTATATTTCATTTTAATTAAAACTAAATTTTAAAAAAATAAAATCATGAAAAAAATATTTTTATCATTAATAATTATTTCAAGTGTCTTATTTACAGCAGTAGCTCAAGAAGATTTTGATTCTAATAATCCTACATCAAAAAGAGGTGAAACTATTTTACCGGAATCAGGCGATATAGCATTAGGTATAGACTTAGCCCCATTTTTGCAATATTTTGGAAATGCAATGAATGGAAATACAGGAAACAGTGCACCTTCATTAAACTTTTTAAGTCAACCAACAGGCGAAAACACAATTTATTTAAAATATTTTCTTAACTCTGATGCTGCATTAAGATTGAGTGTGGAACTTGCTAATGAAAATCTAAATTTTAAAAGATATTCAAGAGACGATGCTGCATTTTTGGCAGACCCACTATCAAACAATAAGGTAGTTGATATGTACACTTACAAAAATATGGGTGTTGTTTTAGGTACAGGATACGAAATGAGAAGAGGAAAAGGCAGATTACAAGGATTTTATGGTGGTGGTTTATATTTTTCATATAGCAAGTCATCAAGTGATTTCCAATATGGAAATGCTATTTCTGATGTAAATCCTGTTCCTACCAGCAACGATTTTTCAGGAAACATTTTAGCTGATGGAAGAGTTTTAAATGAAAATAATGGACAAAATATTGGTGGCGGTTTAGGTTTATTTTTAGGCGTAGAATATTTTGTACTTCCAAATATTTCGATTGGTGGCGAATTAGGCTGGGGATATGGTGGTTACAAATCAAGTCAAAGTAAATATACTTACGAAAGATGGAATGGAAGCGAAGTTGAAAATAAATTAGAAATAGTCAGTCCGGGAAATTCAGGTTCGGTTATTGGTGTATCTAATTCTTCAGCTGGTGTTTATATGATGTTTCATTTTTAATAAATGATATAAATTTTTTAGAGTAAAAGAGTCGGGTTTTAAAATCCGGCTCTTTTTATTTTTAACATTCGAGGCTTATTATTTATATCTTTTCTTAATTCAATTTCTTGAAATTCAGATATATTTTCAAACAAATTACAAGTTTCATTGCCAAGGTTTTCATTTATTTCAAAATATATTGCTCCATTTGGATTTAAAAATTTTACCGCAAAATCTCTTATTTTCTGATAAAAAATCAATGGATTTTTATCTTCAACAAACAGTGCCAGATGCGGTTCATAATTTGTAACATTTTTTTGCATCATTTGTTTTTCCGATAATCTTACATAAGGCGGATTACTAACAATAACATCAAATTTTGAATTGTTAAGTATTTCTGTTTCATTTTCATGGAAATTAAGAATATCCAGAATTTTAAAATCTACTTTTACATTATTTTCAACAGCATTTTTTTGTGCTAAATCCAGAGCTTTTTCAGAAATATCAACAGAAGTTAATTCAGCATTTATTATGTTTTTGACTAAAGTTATTGCAATACAGCCACTTCCTGTTCCAATATCAATAATTTTCAGAGTTTCTTCATTTTTATGAAAATCTTTTAAAATCCATTCAATCAATTCTTCTGTTTCGGGTCTTGGAATCAAAACATTTGAATTGACAAATATTTTGTAGTTATAAAAAAAAGTATATCCTAAGATGTATTGAATTGGTTTATAATTTTTTAATTCAGAAATTATTTTTTCGATTTTTAAAAAATCAACATTCTCAATTATTTTTTCTGAATTAATATAAATATCTAAACGTTTAAAATTGTAAAAGTGTTCAAAAATTATATTTGTAAAACTTTCAATTTCTGTAATTTCGTAAAAGTTTTGCAATTCAGATTTTATAAAAAAAACAATATCTTTAAGTTTTTTCATTAATTAAATAGCTATTTAATTTTAGTATTAAGATAAATTGATATTTTCAAATTAAATAATTGCAAATCTGTAATTTAAAATTATTAGTTCTTTAATTCTCTTCTTTGTACCAACTAGCATACATACTGTAACTGTTAACAATGCGTTCAACTTCGCCTTTTAGTAATTTTTCGTCCATATCTTTTATTTTTTTAGCCGGTGAGCCAGCATAAACACTCCCCGATTCTACCACAGTACCTTTTGTAACTACTGCTCCTGCAGCAACAATCGAATTACTTTCGATTACAGCATCATCAAGAATAATTGCACCCATTCCAATTAATACATTGTCTTTTATTGTACAACCATGCACAATTGCACCATGAGCAATTGAAACCCAATTTCCAATGTTAGTTGGTGATTTTTGGTAAGTTGCATGAATTATTGCACCGTCCTGAATATTTACATTATCGCCAATTTTAATATAATGTACATCACCTCTGATTACTGTGTTAAACCACACACTGCAATTATTTCCAATTGAAACTTGTCCAATAATAGTGGAATTTTCAGCCAGATAACAATTTTCGCCAAATTCAGGCGTAAAACCTCTTAGTTTTTTTATTAGAGCCATAATATAATTTTTATTTTTTTTCAAAGATGTTTTTAATCGAGCAAATCAGGTCTTAATATTTTAGTTCGCTCAAAAGACTGCTGCATTTGCCATTCTTCAATTTTTGCAAAATTTCCCGATAATAAAACTTTAGGAACTTTCCAGTTATTAAATTCAGCAGGTCGGGTATAAACCGGAGGAGCAAGTAAATTATCCTGAAAACTATCTGATAATGCTGATGTTTCGTCAGAAATTGCACCCGGAATTAATCTCACAATACTATCAACAATTACGGCAGCAGCAAGTTCGCCTCCGGTTAAAACATAGTCGCCAATTGAAATTTCCTTTGTTATTAAATGTTCTCTAATTCTATGGTCAATTCCCTTGTAATGACCACAAAGAATTAAAATATTTTCAAAAGTTGAAAAAGTATTTGCAATTTTCTGATTATATTTAATTCCATCAGGTGAAGTGTAAATTATTTCGTTATATACACGTTGCGATTTCAGAAAATTAATTGCTTTGTAAACAGGTTCAATCATCATTACCATTCCCGAACCTCCACCAAATTGATAATCATCAACTTGATGATGTTTATCATCGGTAAAATCACGAATATTGTGTATATAAATCTCTACAATTCCCGCCTTTTTTGCTCTATTTATAATTGAATGATTTAATGGACTTTCGAGTAATTCGGGAACAACTGTTAAAATATCAATTCGCATTTTTGTAAAATTTTTGTGCAAATTTATCGAATAAAAATCAATAATCTGCAAAACGTGCTTAATTTTGAATAAAGTAAAGATAATTTTATTGTTGCTGAAAAACTCGAAAAAAGTCATAAATCATAGTTTATTGATATAAAGAATTTTGATGTTTTTTTTTATTTGGTTTTTAATTTAAAAACAATTAAAAGTCTTTTTTTTAAGATTAGTTATACGAATTAAGAGTTGGATTTTCTAACTTTATATAATACATTGTAAGTCACCGTAGAACGAACTTATAAAAAATAGAGAAGAACACAAGGTTGTAAATTTGAAAAAATAAAGTATTATGATTTTCATCTTTACATTTATAACTTATTCATTTCAAATCCACAAGTTGTTTCTAGTGTTATGGCATGCTAAAGTTGTCAGGTGAAAACACCATAGCCATCAGGTTAATTTTTAAATTGCTAAATTTAAGGTATTTATAATTAGATTTTTCAAATTGTAAATACTTTTTTATTTAACTGTATGTTTTTGTTTGCTACAT
>Ga0316608_1000568_pt1 | contig 16896 bp, 10 predicted proteins | sample MIS2016152B_MG_FD_207673 | JGI IMG/M metagenome (GOLD analysis project Ga0316608, IMG submission 207673) | Microbial mat bacterial communities from Middle Island sinkhole, Lake Huron, Michigan, United States - MIS.2016.152B | ecosystem: Environmental > Aquatic > Freshwater > Lake > Sediment...
TAAAATTAAATTGATATATGCAACTTTTTTTTAAAAATTATTTCACTCATAATCAATATGTTTAATAAATAACTCTTTTTAAAATACATATTGATATTCAATTAGTTATAACTCGGAAATCTTAGTTGGTAATAAGGAGTCTTTTTGTTAAATTCTTTATTAACCGCAGAGTATAACATAACAACGTTTTAACTTTGCGGTTCTCTGCGAACTCTGCTGTAAAAATAAATTCATAGATGGATGCTATTTATTGCGCTTAAGTATTTTTGTAACTTGTTTAATTGTTTATTTCAATGATTTGGTAATTATTTTGATGGCGACATCATGCTTTTCCAATTCTTCCGTAGTCCAATTATGCCTGTCTGCATCTTCATAGAAGTGTATATATATAAGTTTAAAAGAAAATTATTCTTTTAAAAATTACTATGATGGGAAAAAAGAAAATTATGTTTTAAAGATTTAATTTATTTATTTCCAAGCTTTTAATTATCAAATTTTAAAATTCCTTTTTTGAATATATTATGACTTTAAATCTGCAATATCCTTGCGGTAAAACATTCCTTCAAATTGTATTTTTTCGATATTTTTATAAACCAAAGTGCGGGCTTCTTCGATTGTTTGACCAGTGGCTGTTACCGCTAATACACGGCCACCATTGCTGAGAATTTTTTTGCCCTCATTTTTCGTACTGGCATGAAATACAATTACTTTCTCATTGACCTGATCTAAACCGATAATTTCTTTGCCTTTCTCATAATTTTCAGGATAACCGCCAGAAGCTGCAACAACGGTAACACACTTAATATCATACCATTGAATGTCTTCTTTTTGTAGGTTTCCTTCTAAACTTTTAAGGAATATTCCCAGTAAATCGGATTTCAGACGAGGCAAAACAACTTCGGTTTCTGGATCACCCAAACGAACATTGTATTCAAGTACCTTCACACCATTATTGCCAATCATCAAGCCAATAAAAAGAATACCCCTGAAATCGATGCCTTCGGCCTGCAAACCTTTTAGTGTGCGATCCAGCACCTCTGTTTTTATTTCAGATTCAATTTCACTTGTAAAGATTGGATTTGGTGAGAAAGTTCCCATTCCACCGGTGTTCAAACCCTGATCGTTATCCAGCGCTTTTTTATAGTCTCTTGCACTTTCCATCGGAATGATAGAATTACCAGAAACAAAGCAAAGTAAGGATGCTTCGATTCCATCCAAAAATTCTTCTATTACAATTTGTTGACCAGCATCGCCAAACTTTTTCTCTAACATTATGTCGTCAATGGCAGACAGAGCCTGATTTTTATCCTGACAAATAATAACGCCTTTACCAGCAGCCAAACCATCGGCTTTTATAACCAAAGGAAAACTAAAAATACTTAAACCTTCACGTGCCTCATCTATCTTGTTGAATTTCTTATAATGTGCGGTGGGAATATTATATTTTTGCATAAATTCCTTGGAGTAAACCTTGCTACCTTCCAATTGTGCTCCTTTGGAATCGGGTCCATAAATCAACAGATTATTTTTCCTGAAAACATCTACAATGCCAAGAACCAAAGGAGCTTCAGGTCCCACAATGGTTAATTCAATTTTCTCATTGAGCGCAAATTCTAATAGTGCGGGAATATCTTCAGAATGAATATTTACAGTTTTTGCATGTGCTGAAATCCCGGCATTACCCGGAGCGCAAAATATATCGGTAACAATTTTGCTTTGTTTTATTTTCCATACCAGAGCATGTTCTCTGGCACCGCTTCCTATGATGAGTACTTTCATGTTTAACTTCCTTATGAAATAATTTTATAAATTGAGTTATCGGCCAAATATTGAAATGAGCATAGAAGAAATTAATTAATGCGCATTGAGTCTTAATTTGTCAAATTACAATTTTTTTTTCTATTTAATCTACTTTTTCGACCATGCAAAATTATATTTTTTTTAGCTCTCTACCAATTATTATTTCCTAACTTTTGGGGTTTTAGTTCAAGAGTGCCTGATTCCTAATTCCTATCGCCTTGTTTTTTCGAGCCAGATTTCTTGACATAAACGAAAAAGTCATGAATATATAAAGGTAGGGTTTTTTTATAAATGTCCTAAATGATAGACAGTTATATGTTAATTGTTTTCTACAGCATGGAATTATGCGATCCATTATTTTGCCAGCTCGCTCAAAAGGCCTACATTCGATTATTTGCCTTGATTGCAGGTTTATTGGTTTTTTTTAATACTTACAAGCATATCATATACCTAACTTTGTTTCTTTTTTATTGCCCTATGGTAAATATTTTGTGTTCTATTGCAATGTCCCGCAGTATGGTCGATAGATGATCACTGCTGGTATCAGTGATGAAAATCTGTCCAAAATGATTTTGTGCTAACAATGATACAATTTGTGAAACTCTTGACTTATCTAATTTGTCGAAAATATCATCGAGCAGGATGATGGGTTTCAGGTTATTTCTATTCTTGATAAAATCAAATTGTGCAAATTTCAATGCGACCAAAAAGGTTTTTTGTTGGCCTTGCGAAGCCGATCTTTTAAGGGGGGAAGTTCCGATTAAAAACTCCAAATCATCTTTATGAACTCCATTGGAAGTGTACTGTAAGGCAATGTCTTTCTGGAAGCTATCTTGCAATAGTTGTGAAAATTTATTTTCTTCTAATTGTGAGGTATATTTGAATTCTACATGCTCCTTTTTCATAGATACATAATCATAATATTTATGAAATACAGGCTTCAGCAGACTAATAAATTCTTTTCGTTTTGTGAAGATGTAATTGCCTGCTTCGATGAGATGTTCGTTCCATATTTCGAGTAAATCTTTGTTGACCCTGTGTTTAGCAGCAAAATCCTTCAATAATGTGTTTCGTTGCAAAAGGGCTTTGTTGTATTTAATTAGTTTTTCGAGGAAAACATTGTCGTACTGTGATATTACGCTATCAATATACTTACGACGCTCTTCGCTACCTTCCAAAATCAAACTACTATCGTTGGGGGAAACCATTACAATTGGCAGTAAACCAATATGTTCAGATAGTTTATTGTATTCTTTGTTATTTTTCTTAACATTCTTTTTTTGGTTGCGCTTCATGGAGCAGGAAATATTCAATTGATCCCCTGACTTAAAATACTGTCCTTGGATGAGAAAAAATTCAGTTCCAATTTTTATATTCTGACTATCGGCAGAATTGAAGTAACTTTTACAAAAGGAGAGGTAGTAAATGGCGTCGAGCAAATTTGTTTTCCCTACACCATTTTCACCCACAAAACAATTGATTTTCTCTGAAAAAATCAGGTCAATGGTTTCATAGCTTTTGAAATTCAAAAGATTTATTTTTTGCAGAAACATAAGAAACTTCTGATTAATTTGCAAAGTTATACTATATTCAAATATTTGCCAAAGGAAAAAATTCTTTTTCTTGTGGTTTTTTCATAATTTTGTAAGTTTGTTGAAAATAAAGAAAAATGAAAAGCATACTCATTTCCAATGCTCAAATCATCAATGAAGGTAAATCGTTCTTGGGTTCAGTATTTATTCGAGAAGGACGGATTGAAAAGGTTTTCGATCAATTTGCTGAACTTCCTGAGGCAGAAAACCATATTGATGCACAAGGTTTACTTTTGATTCCCGGAGTGATCGACGATCAGGTTCATTTTCGAGAACCGGGATTAATGCATAAGGCAGATATTTATTCCGAATCAATTGCCGCAGTTGCAGGCGGAATAACGTCTTATATGGAAATGCCCAACACAATTCCCCAAACAACAACCCAAGAACTTTTGGAAGAGAAATTTCTGATTGCCTCCCAAAAATCATTGGCCAATTATTCCTTTTATATCGGTGCAACCAATGATAATCTGGACGAATTACTGAAAACGGATTTTTCGAAGGTCTGCGGAGTAAAAATCTTTATGGGATCATCTACAGGCAATATGTTGGTGGATCGCATAGAAAGTTTGGAGAAAATATTTTCCCAAATACATGGAATCATTGCAGTACATTGCGAAGACGAAGAAACCATAAAGCAAAACACAGCGATGTTTAGAGGAATTTATGGCGAAAATATACCTATAGAATTTCATGCCGAAATCAGAAGTGAAACCGCTTGTTTTTTGTCATCAAAAAAGGCTGTGGAATTGGCAAAAAAGCACAACACGCGGCTTCATGTTTTGCATATCAGCACCGAAAAGGAACTTGAGCTGTTTGATTTCGAAAAACCGATTGAAGATAAAAATATTACCGCCGAGGTTTGCGTTCACCATCTTTGGTTTGATGAAAATGATTATGCCCAAAAAGGAACTTTGATTAAGTGGAATCCATCCATCAAAAAAAAATCTGATAAAGACGCTCTTCTAAATGGAGTGCTATCTAACAAAATCGATGTTATAGCCACCGATCATGCTCCTCATACATTGGAAGAAAAAAACAATAGTTATTTTCTTGCCCCTTCGGGGGGACCTATGGTTCAGCATTCGCTAATCACAATGTTGGAACTGGTTCGCCAAAACAAAATTACCATGGAAAAAGTGGTTGAAAAAATGTGTCATGCACCTGCAAGACTTTTTAGAATAGAAAAAAGAGGTTTCATTCGTCAAGGATATTGGGCCGATTTGGTTCTTGTTGATCCTGACAAAAAATGGGAAGTAACGAAGGAGAACATCCTTTACAAATGTGCTTGGTCGCCTTTGCAAAATCAAATTTTTAGTTCAAAAGTTATTACCACGTTCATCAATGGTCAAATTGTTTTTGATCATGGAAATTTTGATTTGAGTTTTAGAGGAAAACGCTTACATTTTAACTTATAGAACATGCGTACTTCATTCCGATTAATTCTTTGGATTATTCTTAGTACATTGATTTTATTGCTTCCGGGCTTTCTCTTACTTTATTTTTCTCTGGAAAACAAAGAAAATCAATTGTTGCAAACAACCATAGAGAAAGAAAGCGAGGAAATTAATGCCAAAATAGAAAAAAAACTGAGTGAATGGAGCATACGAGTCGATGATTTATCTCAAAATGTAATCAATATGTGGAATCATCAAAAAATTGAGAGAGATTTTTTGAATTTGTATTTACAGGATTATATTTTGAAAAAGCCAGGTTTTTTTGGCGTTTGGACAGTTTGGGAATCTAATGCTTTCGATAAAAAAGATTTTTATTATCGGAATGATTCTTTGTACACAGTTCATGGACAATACACAGCCTATTTTTATCTTCACAAAGATAAAATTGAAAGGGATATTCTGGACAGCTTTTATTCAGAATCTTTTGGCACATATTACCTCAAGCCAAAACGGATGAAACAAGCCGTATGGATACTTCCAACCACCTATGTCATAAAAGGAGAAAAGTTTGAATTAACCAGTTATGTAAAACCAGTTATTTTTCAAAATGAATTCTTAGGAGCGATAGGGGCTGATTTCAAACCTGATTCAATAATCGAAATCTTAAAATCTGAAATAAGTAATTATATTACAGACATATATATAACAAATGAAGAAGGAAAGCTTGCCTACAAAGAATCAAAATACAAATCAGATAATACAGCGAAAGAGAACATCAATCCTGACAGTTTGAATATTGAATTTTCAAAAGCCTATTCTCTCGACAGCTTTAAAAACCAAAGTTTTTCATCAGATTTTCCATTTGCAACTTTCCATATTAATTTGAATCAAAACATTCAATGGAAAGCTTATCTAAGAATTGATATAAAAGAACTAAAAAAAGTTGTAGGCTCTGAATCGTCCTTATTTTTTTGGACATTTCTGGTGTGTTTTTTCATTTATGCAGTTCTGATTGTTTGGATTTTACATAGTTTTCATCGCCCTATATGGAGTTCCGTAGATGTAGCATTCCGGATCGCTGATGGTGATTTAGATTTTGTCATTGACCAAAAATTATTAAAAAGAAGAGATATACTTGGTCAGCTTTACAAAGCGATTGATTTGATGCATATTTCCCTGAAAGAGAAAGCCCAAATCGATTCTTCTGAAAACCTTAAGCGTGAATGGATACAGAATGGATTGAATAAGCTATTTGAAACTATGCGCGGAGATCAACGTATTTCTGAGTTGTCCAGAAACATCATCCGATTTATATGTCAGTATTTGGAGTGTCAACCGGGAGCGCTATATGTTTATTATCAGAAAACTAAGTATTTTAGATTATTAGGAAAATACGCCTTAGATCTTCCCAACAAATCAAAGTCTTTTGTCAAGCTTGGGGAAGGATTGTTGGGACAGGCTGCTGTAGAAAATAAAGTCAGGATTATAGAAGGAATCGAGGATAGTTATTTTTCTACCTCATCAACCTTGCACAAAATAACACCAAATACTATATTGATTTTTCCTCTCACCTACAACGATAAAATTATTGGCGTAGTTGAGTTAGGCAAAATTTCGGCCTTCGAGGAAAAACATATAGAGTTTATGTACAACATAGCTGAAAATCTTGCCATTGGTGTTAATACAGCTATTATTCGCGAAAAATACTATAGATATAAGTACAATGAGAAATAAAAAAGAATTGCATTTTAATGGCAAAACCTATGTTTTTTGCTGGTAAAGAAATTATAGAATTTTTATTTTGTTATTCCTCGAAAATATTGGAGATCTTTTTTTTTCGCTCATTAAAGAAAAGAATTAGAATTTATGAAACTTTTTAGGAAGTGATCAGTATAACGAAATTAGTTCTTATTCTGCAATAACGGTTATTTAAGTTCATTCAAGTATTTTTACAAAAATTGAGAAAATTTATAAATTTAACAAGAATTTAATTTTTACTAAATAATTTATTTACGCATTTATCGTTAAGAAATTGTTACAAACCATAAAAAATAATATCAATATCCTTTCTTTAAACAAAATTAATAATTCAATCGTTATATTTAAAGATATGCTGTGGTCATCATTTATACCTTATTATGTTTTGCAGAAGTTTTTTCAACAAAAGTAAGCAGGTATATTAGATATATTGGTCATTATTATCGTTTGATAATAAGGTGATTGAATCTTATTATTCAAAAAAAACATTTTTTTTATAAAATAGTAAGAATTTATTCATATCTTTGTATGATTTTTTTCTTATGATTTTCCAAAAACGTCGAACATTAAACGCCTAATTCGATATATAAATATATTAATTTATGAGACAATTAAAGATCACCAAGTCGATCACAAATCGTGAAAGCGCCTCACTTGACAAGTACCTGCAAGAAATCGGAAAATATGAACTAATCAGTGTAGAAGAAGAAGTTGAGTTGGCTCAAAGAATCAAGAAAGGGGATAGAACCGCTATTGAAAAGCTAACTCGTGCTAATCTGCGCTTTGTCGTCTCTGTTGCAAAACAATATCAAAATCAGGGATTAAGCCTGCCTGACTTAATCAATGAAGGAAATCTAGGCTTAATCAAAGCCGCAGAAAAATTTGATGAAACCAGAGGATTCAAGTTTATCTCTTATGCTGTATGGTGGATTCGTCAATCTATTATGCAGGCAATCAATGAGCAATCAAGAATTGTACGTTTGCCATTGAATCAGGTTAGTTCATTAAGCAAATATAAAAAAGCAGTTTCGAAATTCGAACAGGAAAATGAAAGAAAGCCTTCACCTGAAGAAATTGCAACCATATTGGATTTGCCAAAAGAGAAAGTTCTTGATACGATGCGTGTATCTGGTCGTCACATGTCTGTTGATGCGCCTTTTGTTCAGGGTGAGGAAAACAGTTTACTGGATGTATTGGAAAATCCCGACTCACCTATCGCTGACAGTCGTTTGATGAACGAATCTCTTTCTCGCGAAATTGACAGAGCTTTTGCTACTCTTACCGAAAGAGAAAGAACAATTCTAAAATTAGCCTTTGGGATTGGAATTACCGAAATGTCTTTGGAAGAAATTGGCGAAAAATTTGGTCTTACGCGTGAACGTGTCCGTCAAATCAAAGAAAAAGCAATTCGTCGCTTGCGACACACTTCCAGAAGCAATTTATTGAAATCTTATTTATAGTTTTTTTTTGCCCTGATCACATTTTGATCAGGGCTTTTTTTTCAATTCTTCTCCAAAATATTTTGCCCAAGCTCATCGATTATTTTTCCATTATCTCTTTGCTATTCGGATTATTGCCTTCGTTCTGAAATTAAGAAGTTCAAACTCAGAAATCCAGAAACTGCACAAACTAGCATAATGCATTTTTTACAAAATTATGCTTGCAAACCTGCCATCAAGGCACCAAATCGAAGGTATGCCGCTTGAGCGGGCTGGCGAAGATAATGGATCGCGTAATTTCTGAAAAACTCTGACCGTTATTTTGTTCTTGATTTTTTGTAACTTTTTTATCAAGAAAAAAGTTTGAAGAAAAATACTTTTCAATTTGAATTAAGGTTATCCCCGAAAAACTTGCAACAATAATATTGGCGAATAGACTTTGATAAACTCCTGATTTTTAAGCATAGCTTCAGGAGTTCTGAAATTTAAAGAATAAAAGATGTAGAATTCTAAATTTTTACCCTAAATTTGCAGCCGATTTTTTAGAAATAAAGCAAAAAAAACATGCTCAATTCCGTTATAGAAAATGCTTATCAAGTTCTTGAAGGTAAAGAACTTAGCAAAGAAATTGCTTTCCAGCTCATGGCTTTGGAAAAGGAAGATATTCTGGATATGATTTCCTTAGCCAATAAGGTTAAAACGAAATTTGTGCCCGAAAGTCATATATGCAGCATTATGAATGCCAAATCGGGTGTTTGTAATGAAAATTGCAAATTTTGTGCGCAATCTGTTCATCATAATAGTATCGTTGAAAAATATCCACTATCCAATACGAAAACAATTCTGGAAAAAGCTACAGAAACCTATATAGATGGCATTCCCACTTTTGGCATCGTAACAAGTGGAGTAGGGTTCAGAAAAGTGAGTAAAGAGTTCTTGCAAATAACTGATTCAATCGAAGCCCTTCACAATAAGTTTCCCGATAAAAAAGTTTGTGCTTCTATCGGTCTTTTATCCGAAGAAACAGCAGCAGAACTGGGAAAACATGGCATCTATCATTACAATATTAATATTCAAACAAATCCCGCAAAATATAATGAACTCATTGCCGATTCACACTCGGTTGATGAACGAATTGAGACAATCAAACTATTGAAAAAAAACAAGATTGGCGTATGTTGTGGAGGTATTTTTGGCCTCGGCGAAACACCCGAAGACCGGGTTGAGTTTGCTTTTGCATTAAAAGAATTGGATGTCGATGTCATTCCTCTTAATGTTTTAATTCCCGTGGACGGCACACCTTTAGAAAACCAGAAATGCTTAGATATTTCTGAAATTGCCAAAGCTTTTGCCATGGTCAGATTAGTAAACCCGCACAAAATTATTAAATTCGCAGCAGGCAGAGAAACCCGTTTGAAAGATTTTCAGGGACTTCTGATGTTGGCCGGAGTAAATGGTTTTATTTCGGGAGGTTACTTAACAACAAGAGGACGCAGTGTCAACGAAGATAAGATTTTTGAACAAGAATTAAAGAGATTCTAAAAAGGTAAAATGAGTAATTTCGAACATCTGATGCAATTTGATTCTGAACATGTTTGGCATCCATATACTTCATTGCCAGCAAAATATCCACTGTATTTTGTGGAAAAGGCCAAAGGATCGAAAATCACACTGCATGATGGAACAATATTGATTGATGGTATGTCTTCATGGTGGACAAGCCTGCATGGTTACAACCATCCTGAACTGAACGAAGCTCTTGTAAAGCAGGCCGAAAAGATGTCACATGTGATGTTTGGAGGACTTACCCATCAGCCTGCCATTGAATTGGCCGAATTATTAATTAGCATAACACCATCTTCATTACAAAAAGTATTTTTAGCAGATTCAGGTTCTATTTCGGTAGAAGTGGCACTTAAGATGGCGCTTCAATATCATCATGCGTTGGGAAATAAAAGAAAAACAAAATTTTTATCCTTCCGAAATTCATACCATGGCGATACTTTATTTGCTATGAGTGTAAGCGATCCCGAAACCGGTATGCATGAAGTTTTCAGGGATGTGATTCCGGTCAATTATTTTGCGTCTGCACCTCAGGCAAAATTCAACCAGCCCGCCCTTGATTCCGACATTGAATCCGTAAAAACCATCTTGGACGAAAAGCATGAATCCATAGCTGCCGTCATTATTGAACCCGTTGTTCAGGGTGCGGGCGGCATGCGCTTTTATTCCCCTCAATTTCTCGATGAATTATCGGCGCTTTGCCGTACCTATAATGTCTTGCTTATTTTTGATGAAATAGCCACGGGTTTTGGGCGAAGTGGTAAGTTGTTTGCCTGTTTGTATTCCCAAAGTATTCCGGATATTTTATGTTTGGGAAAAGCGCTTACAGGTGGATACATCACGCTGGCTGCTACTTTAACGAGCAATGAGGTTAGCGAAACAATTTCGAAGGGAAAGCCGGGTTTATTTATGCATGGCCCCACTTACATGGCAAACCCGTTGGCTTGTGCCGTGGGTTTAGCAAGTACAAAGCTTTTGTTAAGTACCCCCTGGAAGAACAAAGTTTTCGAAATCGAAAAGATTATGAATACTCACTTATCGGCATGTGTTCATCTGGAAGGTGTCGCCGATGTTCGGGTTCTTGGAGCAATTGGTGTAGTGGAAATGAAAAATCCCCTTGAAATGAAAATAATTCAACCCGAATTTGTGAAACGAGGAATTTGGGTTCGCCCTTTTGGCAAACTCATCTACATCATGCCGGCTTTTAACATCGACAAGCAGGATTTAATTGCTTTGTGCAAAGGTATTTATGAGGTAATAGATTTCATGAAAATTTTATATAAGGCACAAAGTTAATATTCTATGTGCTTATATGCATCTTTTCTATGTGTTTGTGTTTAAAAAGGTTATATGAGAAATGTTATATTTTGAAAAATAGCAACCCAATAGTTTGCACGATTTCAGGAGTTCTTGCCTTTTATATTCGCTAATTCAAAAATACTCCTAATTCGTGAAAAGGAAAACAAATCTGGTCCTTACCCTACTTTCCGTAGAATATTTTTGATTTGAATTGTCCTGTGTTATCCAAAAGTCAATTAATCTTATTACATTTGACAATTGGAATGAACTAAGAACAAATTAAATCACAATTTTTATGAAAAAAACAATTTTTTTAACCCTTGTAATAGCAGTTCTGCTGCTATCCTGTGGAAAAAAGCAAAATCCTGTGGTAGTGGTCGATAAAAACGCTCGATTTACCATAATTTCCGATGGATTGATTCGCATGGAGTACTCCGACTCTGGAAAATTCATCGACGACAAATCCCTCTTTGCGATCCATCGAAATGTTTTAATCACCAACTTCAGTTTGGAACAAAAAGACGGAAAAACCACCATCAAAACAAGTAAAATGGAGTTGGTTTATATGCCGAATGGAAAGCCGTTTTCCGAATCAAATTTGCAGATCAGTCTTAAAACTGGCGCCACCCAAGTTTCTTGGAAACCAGGAGATAAGAACAAGCAAAATCTTGGGGGTACATTGCGCACATTGGATGGTGTGTCAAAAGAAGTCACGCTACCAGAGGGGTTATTGTCAAGAGATGGCTGGTATCTGATTGATGATTCGAAGCGCCCACTTTTTACTGAAGATTGGGTAAAAAGTCGCCCGCAGAATTCTGGATTCGACTGGTATTTCTTTGCTTATGGAACAGATTATAAATCGGCATTAAAAGATTTAACAAGCATTTCGGGTAAAATTCCATTACCCCGCAAATATTCCTTTGGTTCTTGGTATTCAAGATATTGGCCATATTCTTCACAAGACTACAAGGATCTGATTAAAGAGTACCACGAAAATGATTTTCCCTTGGATATCATGGTTATGGATATGGACTGGCACAAAGATGGCTGGACAGGCTGGTCTTGGAATCGCAAACTACTGCCTGATGCAGAAGAACTTCAAAAATTCTTTGACCAAAACAACATCGCTGTTACTATGAATACACACCCTGCCGATGGTGTAAAGCCTCATGAAGATATGTACAAGGCCTTCATGCAGGAAATGGGCGTTGATTTAGGCAACCACCCCGACAGCGTAATTCCATTTGATGCATCGAACAAGAAATACATCGATGCTCTCTTCAAGCATACCCACGCCGATAAAGAAGATCAGGGCGTTGATTTTTGGTGGTTGGACTGGCAGCAATATGAAAATTCACTTGGCAATCCTGATCTAAAAAATTTAGAATGGTTGAACGATTACTATTTTAAGTTTTCAGAAAGAAAAGGAAACAGAGGATTGTCCTTCAGCCGTTGGGGTGGATGGGGACAGCAGCGTTATCCTATGCATTTTTCTGGCGATGCGGATAGTCGTTGGCCCATGTTAAAATTCGAAGTGCCTTTTACTTCTGTTGCTGGCAATGTAGGATGTTTTTTCTGGACACACGACATTGGCGGACACATGGGAGGTGCCTATCCTGAAACAGCAACCCGATGGGTACAATTTGGTGCACTAAGTGCTGCGCTAAGACTTCATTCTACACGAGATCCCAAGATGGATAAGCGTCCCTGGATTTACGAAAAGGTTTATTTAGAATCACAAAAAATTGCATTCCATTTACGCTCAGAGATTTTCCCCTATTTATACACAAGTGCGTGGCAATCAGTTGAAGAATCCTTGCCTTTTATCAGCCCAATGTATATAGAATATCCTGAAAAAGAAATGGCTTATCAGAATCCTCAGCAATATTTTCTGGGTAATGGTTTATTGGTTGCTCCAATTGTTTCTCCTGGAATAGGAGAAAGAAAAATTGCACAGCAAAATGTTTGGTTTCCTGATGGTGTCTGGTACAATTGGTTTACCAATGAGAAATATTTGCAATCTGATGCACTACAAACTGTTATGGCAAATATTGATGAAATTCCACTTTTTGCCAAAGGTGGTTCTATTATATCGATGCAAGCCTACACTGAACGAATGGCAAGCGCACAATTAAATAATCTATTTCTACGCACTTATCCCGGAATCGATGGAAAAACCGTAAAATCAGTTCTTTACGAAGATGATGGAATTAGCAAAGAGTATCAAAACAAAGCATTCGCACTCACAGATTTAAGTTATGTGCGAAAAGGGACTGAGCATATCATCAAGATCGAAATTCCAAAAGGAAAATTCAAAGGACAAGTCGAAAAAAGAGCCTATACGATTCAATTAGCTGCTACCCAAAAAGCTTCAAGTGCTTCTGTAGATGGAAAAAATGTCAGTGTTCAGTATGATGAATCAAAAAAAATGAACATTATTTCTATTCCAGAAAAAGCAATCAATACAGGATATGAAATTAAAATTACTGCTGCCGAACTTGATAATGAACAAATCATAAAACAAGTTTATAAACGTCATATAAGCGAAATATTTGGCAAGGATGTGGACATTACTGCTACAAATATGGTGGAAATCGTAAAAAGAGAATTCAAACCCGAATATGTGAATCAGGTTGTAATGATGTTGGCGGGTATAAGTCTCGATTTTACCGCACATAAATTTACGCTTTTTAAAAATCTGAATTCTTCTGTAAGCGATGAGATAAAAATAAGCGTAGAGAATGAAATCGTTAATCAACCAAAGCAAGTATTACAAAATGAAACCATTATACTAAAAGCTGGAGAATATAAATCCATGGCATTTAAATCACCTGATTTTGAATGGATCGGATTGAAGAGTCAAATGATCATGAATATTGAATTTACCGTTTCGGGTAATAAATTTGTTCTGAATGAATTAATCAAAGAAAATGAGGGCTGCATTTTGAACTGGAATCTTATAGGTCCATTTCAGTTTAATTCTGCCGGTAAAATAGAGGAGAATGTTTTTGAACCCGAAAAAAATCTGGATTTGAATGCAAAATATAAAGGCAAAAATGACCAGAATATAGCATGGACAAAAGTAGCGGCTTCGGATAATTTTGAAGTATTGATTAATGAGTTGATTCCTGAATTTGATGCAATTGCTTATGGTTTGGTTTATATAAAATCGGAAAATGATCAGCCTGTAGAGTTTTTTATTAATTCGGATGATGGTGTAGAATTCTGGGTCAACGATAGCAAAATTCACTCCCTGAATGCAGCCAGAAATCTTTCTGAAACAGATCATGTAAAAGGCAAACTACATAAGGGAATCAATACATTGCTGATTAAAGTGTCGCAAGGAGGTGGCGGCTGGGGTTATAAGGTAAAACTTAAAACAAGTACACCGATAAAAGCTTCTGTAAACAAAGATAAACTCTAAAATATCTTATAAAATAATGATAACATAAACAAACACATACGAGGCACATAAGAATAATTATTGAGGCACATAAAAACGGTTCTATTTTTCTATGTGCCTATTTTTTTCCCTATGTACCTCGTATGTTTTTTTCCCTAAACGCATAAGTACTTTTTCCCCTATTTATCTATATGTTTTTTCCCTTATACGCATAAGTGCTTTCTTCCCTATCTATGTTTTTTTTCTATGTGCCTATTTTTTTCCCTATGTACTATGTGTTTTTTTCCCTATACGCATAAGTACTTTTTCCCCTATTTATCTATATGTTTTTTCCCTTATACGCATAAGTGCTTTCTTCCCTATCTATGTTTTTTTTCTATGTGCCTATTTTTTTCCCTATACGCATAAGTACTTTTTCCCTATCTATGTGTTTAATATAAAAATCTGAAATAAGAACCCTATCAAATTGGTTATCCCGAATACTATCTAACAAAATGAACCACAAGTTTTAAACATTAAGCAGATCAATTTTTTTAAAAAAAGTAGCTGATTCTTCTAAAAAATTAGTTTTTTATTCTTTTTTTTACATTAATAAACAACAAAAAAATACCGCAGAAAATGAATAAGAAGAAGAAAACGATTATAATTATTTTGGCTTTCCTACTGCTTACAGGTGCTATGGTTGGTTTTTTTGCATATCGATATGCTTTTTTACCTAATATTCAATTGGATGATCGTACGAAGATTATTTTCATTCCCACAGGTTCCGATTTCGATCAACTGATGGATAGCCTCAATAAACACGTGGATTTTGGAAATTCAGCCTCCTTCCTGAAATTAGCGGAAATAAAAAATCTTAAAAAAAATGTAAAACCAGGGCGCTATTTAATTCGTAACAATATGAGCAATAATAGCTTAATTAACTTACTGCGTTCCGGTGACCAAGAGCCTATAAATCTCACATTCAACAATATAAGAACAAAAAAGCAATTGGTAGAAAAAGTAGGGGAAGAACTCGAAACCGACCCCAAGGAATTACTCAATTTGCTCAATGATCCAGTATGGTTAAGTGAAAAAGGTTTTGGAAGAGAAAATGTTTTGTGCTTGTTTATACCGAATTCTTATCAGTTTTATTGGAATACCAGCGCAAAAAAATTTCTTTCCAGAATGTATGATGAATACCAGAAATTTTGGAACGACGCCCGCAAAGAAAAGGCAAAACAAATAGGTCTTACACCTTTGCAGGTTTCCACGCTTGCCTCGATTGTGCAAGCAGAGCAAAGCATGAAAAATGATGAAAAAGCCCGCATTGCAGGTTTGTATATCAATCGTTTGAAAAGAAACATGTTATTACAATCTGATCCTACGCTAATTTATGCTATTGGTGATTTTTCAATACGAAGAGTTCTGAACAAAGATAAGGAAGTGAATTCTCCCTATAATACATACAAATATTCAGGTCTGCCGCCTGGACCTATCAATTTACCCGAGATTTCTTCCATCGAAGCTGTTTTGAATTACGAAAAGAACAACTACCTTTTTATGTGCGCCAAAGAAGACTTTTCAGGCTATCATAATTTCGCTAAAACTGCCGAACAGCATCAGGCATTTGCCCGCAAATACCAGCAAGCACTAAACCGTAGGAATATAAAGCGATAGCAATGAAAATGTATGATTGATTTGAAATAAAAGCACTCATTACCTTTGTTTATCTATTTTTTCTTTGCATCTTTGCATTTTACTGATAACTTGCTGCGAGGATTAGCAGCATGTTTTGTTGACGACCCTGATTTTTGTTAATTTGGTACAGAGGCAATAAAATTAACAAAACTAACCAAACACCTGCTTAACTCTTAGCTATAATACAGCGTTATTGAGCAATTGAAACAGTATTTAGTCTTGAACTTAGGCCAACATCTCATTCCCCAAAAGAAATATTTCCTGGTAATTGAATGACAAAAATATACAAGTATGAAAGAATCAGAATTATCAATTCTTAACAAAGAACTTATTTTTCAGAATGAAGAGAAAGGAAAGCGGGCGGCAGAATTAGCTATTGCCAACAAAGAACTTATTTTTCAAAATGATGAGAAAGAAAAACGAGCTGCAGAATTAGTCATTGCCAACAAAGAACTTATTTTTCAAAATGATGAGAAAGAAAAACGGGCGGCAGAATTAGTCCTTGCCAACAAAGAAAAGGAGAGAGAAAAACGAGCAGTAGAATTAGTCATAGCAAACAAAGAAAATGAGAAAGAAAAACGAGCAGCAGAATTGGCTATTGCCAACAAAGAACTTATTTTTCAAAATGATGAGAAAGAAAAACGAGCAGCAGAATTAGCTATTGCCAATAAAGAACTTATTTTTCAAAATGAAGAGAAAGAAAAACGAGCAGCAGAATTAGTCATTGCCAACAAAGAACTTATTTTTCAAAATGATGAGAAAGAAAAACGAGCAGCAGAATTAGCTATTGCCAATAAAGAACTTATTTTTCAAAATGATGAGAAAGAAAAACGAGCAGCAGAATTAGCTATTGCCAACAAAGAACTTATTTTTCAAAATGATGAGAAAGAAAAACGAGCAGCAGAATTAGCTATTGCCAATAAAGAACTTATTTTTCAAAATGAAGAGAAAGAAAAACGAGCAGC
>Ga0316608_1000569_pt1 | contig 16878 bp, 9 predicted proteins | sample MIS2016152B_MG_FD_207673 | JGI IMG/M metagenome (GOLD analysis project Ga0316608, IMG submission 207673) | Microbial mat bacterial communities from Middle Island sinkhole, Lake Huron, Michigan, United States - MIS.2016.152B | ecosystem: Environmental > Aquatic > Freshwater > Lake > Sediment...
TTGGGGTAGTAGTTATCATCGTCATCTAAGTAGGCGATGTATTTACCACGGGCGGCGCGGATGCCAGTGTTACGGGCGGCGGATCGATCGAGAGCGCGATCGTGTTTTTTATAGACAATATTACCCTTAGTATTAAGGCGTGATATGACTGATTGTACGTCAACACCACCATCATTAACTACGATGATTTCTAATTCAGTAAAGGTTTGATTGAGGACACTTTGGATCGCTTGGGGAAGCATTTCTGGGCGGTTTTTAGTGGGGATGATGACACTAACAAGCGGGCGACCTCTGTTAACAGTTGATTGCCCTATTTGGCGATAGGGTAGTGCGTTTAGTTCTGATGGAGAAATAGCCACAGGAATGGAAGTTTTTGGGATGACACCCCGTTCAGTAATACCATATTCTTCTAGTATCTTTTGTGTTTCCTGTTGTCCGACACTTGAAGAATGTTCTAATCCTTGTGGATTTTCGTAGTATAATCCCAGGGGTTCTGGAATGCGAGCCAATTTTTCTGTTTTGCCAATTCTTAGCCAAAATTCGTAGTCACCAGCCGATGTAAATTCTGGGCGGAAGTAACCATATTTTTCATGCAGAGATTTTCTCCACATCGGTTGGGAACCTATAATACAGCGGCTCTCTAATTCGCTGTAGTTAAATGATGGCCAATTCCAGCGCCGATTAGCCTTAGTTGTTTCCCAAGTATCATTGGGAGTATTCGTGATTAATTGATCTGGATACACTAGACTAACTTCTGGTTGAGTATCTAGGTAGTTTGCCATAAATTCTAGGGCATCAGGACGCAGATGATCGTCAGTATTGGCATTAGTAATGTAAACGCCTCGCGCCATTTTAATTGCTCTGTTCCATGAGGCGTAGAGGGTTTCCCGTTCCGAGGTTTGTTCATAAATAATGTTGGGATATTTCGCCTGAAACTCCTTGACAATGGATTCCTCGTTTTGTTGCGATGCACTATCAATAATAACAATTTCTAGTTCACCTTTGTGATAAAGAGTTTGGTTGACTAGATTTTCTAAACAACTGCGTATGAATTTAGCAGAATTGTAAGTCGAGACAATCGCTGAGACTTTACAAGGATAACTTAGTTGTTGTATTGAATTATAAAGTTCAACGTTAACAGCTTTTGTGGCATACTGTTGTGGACAATACTTAATAATTTTAGTCCTTTTACTTCTATAAATTTTTTCCAAAATATATTCTCCTAATTCCACCAATGGGTGAAAACTATACCAATTATCATGTTCGTAATTGGGTGACTGTATTTCTTCAACCATTTCCGCATAAGAATTATAATTTAGGTAGTATTTTCCTATTTTCATGCCATACTTTCGCCAAGCCAAATCAGAAAAATTAGTAGGATGTACAACATGATAGGCTATTCTTGAATCGAGCAACTTTAAATTAATATTAGTGGGTAAAAGAGCAGCGGGCATCCAGTAGTCCCACCAAGGCATACCAATACAAAATGCCTCCGTTGGATATAAGTCTATAATAGAAGTGTCAAAGAAAAAATAATCAAAACCATATTCATACTTCCCTACTGTATTATCTATCCAATCAAGTGACTGTAGATAGACATCATCAATGGAAGCTATATCAATCCTATTACCAAATACAAGAGAATTGACTGATTCCTCGGCAATAAATAAACGAAAGTTAGAATCTGCTCTCAAACATATATCAGAATTGACAATGCCACCTATTCTTGTGCCATGTTGTCGTAGATACAGCAGGACATCATCAAGATATACCAATGGTCTGCCAGCCTCAGAATGTGCATCACGAGTGACGGCATGAAAAACTACATTCTGGTAAAGAGGTTGCAGTTGGTCAATTTCTGACTGTATATTTAATGAAACAATCGAAAACCCTAAAGCTTGCCAGCTATCTATCGCAACTCGTTGTTTTTCTTGATTTTTGGGTGCAATACTCGTCACAATTACTACATCATCTTTCTGATGGGATTGCCCCTCATGCTCTGCTTTTTCAAAGACTGTAACACTCGTTCTACCTCCGTTATTATCTTGCTGTTTATTGGAGGAATTATTATTCGCAAAAATATCTCCCAGGGGCAACCTAACAACGATTGGTTCTGGTGCAGGTGTTGATCTGGTGTATTCTCCATTCTCTAAAAGGAGTTCCTGATTCACAACCAACTCTACTTCCTGCATATATTTATCTATATACAGCTTTGAACGCTGACCTTCATAGGATCGAAAGCCACCTAAAAAGTCATCAATAGGGAATAACGACGCATACCGAGAGAAACGTACCCAAAGTTCAAAATCACCTGCAAGTTCGAGATCTAAATTTAGTTGGGAACCAGCTTGTTCCCAAAGCGAACGTTTCCAGAATGTACTTTCTTGTTGAATAAATCTTCGTCTTTCTCTAATTTCTTGGGTCAAGTTCAATAGATATTCTCTTGACCATTTTGGAATAGAGGATTCAAAGTAAGTAAATTTACCATCTCTATCCCATGAAGTAGCTCTACCAGTTAGCCACTTTATTTCTTGGTGGTTAGTAAAAGCTGATGCTACCTTAAAGAAAGCGTTGGAATGATATTTATCATCAGAATTTAGCCAGGCCATAATTTCGCCTGTAGTTTTTTTGAAACCATCATTAATGGCAATATATTGACCTCCATCTGGCTGACTTTGCCAGTAGCTCAAATACTTTTCATACTTTTTTATTATCTCAATTGAATTATCTTTACTGCCACCATCCATAATAATATATTCAAGATTCGGATAACCCTGTTCCAAAATAGATTGAATACATTCCTCTAAAAATTCCCCTTGGTTAAAAGAAGGTGTAACTATCGATATTTTAGGAACAGATTTTTGGACAATCAGACTTGCCGCCCCCCCCTTATTGTTTTTTTCTATGGGATTATTTAGTGAAGAAGATGGTATGCTTGAGATTGAATTAATACTATTAATTGATTCTTTCAAAACTTTTTTCTTTTCCCATAAAACATTATAAGAAAGTGGTTTACCAAATAATTGATAGCTTTGGTGAGTAACAGGTTCCCACATCATATTGTAAGCAGCTTCGGACATTACATATAAATCTCGATCTTTTTGCATTTCGGCAAATGGGATCATCTGATTAACCGTTTCAATGTTTTGAAAAATATATAGTAGAAGTTTGTTTGTCCAAACATTTGTCCGCACACCTTCTTTTTCGCTAACAACATCAAATAAATGGAGAGAAAGACCCCCAGCTTTTAAAACTCGATTGATATCATCACAGACATTTTTAAAAGTCTCCTCTGTTTCTGGATAGACGTGCTCTAATGTTGAGAGACTGAATACACAATCGAAATAATTATCGGGAAGTTCAGGGCTGAATTCTCCCATATAGGCAGAAACAAGGTGATAACCTTGGTCATCAGAGATTTGCAATGGGCCATTGCCCACCCCTTCAAACTTATCGACATTCCAGATTTCGTATTGCTGTTTCAATGCTTCAATAATACGAGAGTTCCCCCCCCCAACTTCTAACAGTTTTGAACCAAGAGGTAGATTATCAACGATGAAGTTATAGACGAAAATATCTTGATATAACTTCAAATTAGCTAGGTTATGATCTACACCAATATGTTCGCCGAATCTAGGAAGTTTATAAAGGTGGCTTTGCTTTGAATATGTAAAATCTTGAAAGTCATTCCACATAGTTGTAAGATTCATGTTTCCCTCTGTTTTATTTTTTGATTTAGATTTAAACTCAGTTTCTGATTAGAAAGACTACATCAAACTCCCATTCCCAGTTAAAGTTGTTGTAGCAGGTAAAACCAGTAAACATATCTAGTATATCCTGAAGACGAAAATCATGGTGATGATATTTATTGTAGTGAGTTGTCTTTTTGGAGGGATATGTCAAAATCACATGGTTGATATGATTGCGATTAACAAAGTTGGGCAGTATTGCAATATCTTCTATGTGTTCAATTGTTTCCACGGAAATGAGCATATCAATTTTCTGGTTAGCTGTCCAGGTTTCCAATTGAGCTAGATAAAATTCTGTTTTATCGTTTTTATACTCATTTTCAGCATAAGAAATTATCTGAGAGTCCGAGTCTAAACCTATTACCAATTCAACATCAGGATTGGTTGCCAGCAAATAACTACCATACCCACATCCACAGGCTGCATCAACTACAACTCCTTTAGCAAATTGACGCAATAGGGCATATCGCTCTATATGGCGTTCAAGCCGAATTTGAGATTCTGTTTTTAACAGTAACTCACGACTGATATACAAGTGCAAGTCTACCTTTTTTTCTGTCTCGTCATTAACTGACAATGCTTCGGGAGTAGACTCAGACTGAGGTACTATTTCCGAAGGTATTGAAAGGTTCAATTTTGTTGAAGCCTCAGAACGATTATTGATATCTTTCATGATTTCATCCCAAATTTTGTTAAAAATAACTTCCCAGTTGTGTTCTTGCTCAATTTGCTTTCGCACTCCACAACTACGTTCTAAAAGATCGGATTCAGGCAAGTTGAGCGCCCACTCAATAATTTCTTTGTTTTCTTTTGGGTCGTGAGTTAGATAAATAGCATAAGGGCTAGAAAATCCGCTTTCAGGAGTGACTAAAGGAACCAATCCTCTCGCACAATTTTCTAGGATAGTGGTAGCTTGAGCATCCATATTAGCAGTATGAATGTAGAAATCGCAATGATTAATTACAAACTCATTGAAACCGGGATCTTTGTTGTCGATAATGCCCAAGGAGTAAAAGCTATAATTATTGCCCTCTATGGGATAAGTTACTAGCCCTTTTCCTTCTCTCAGATTTTTACCACCTACATATAAGTTCGTTTTTAGACCTTCTACACTTCGGCAGGTAATATCAAATCTTTTATAGCCCTGTAGAGAACTAATATGTAATAGATTACGCTCTCCAATCGGATTAAATTTTTTCTTATATTTCCCCCTCACCAAGCTATGGGATGCACAGCCCATATTGACGTGAATCAGCTTATCTTTTATTTCATGCACAAAAGATCCTGGTTCTTTTTCGTAACTTTTTTTAATCCATATCTCTCCACACAAGGCAAATATCTTTTGTGCCGATCTTAATTGGGTGACAAAATAAGGCATATTGCCGCCTGCGTAATCAGCAGGATTCGGATTATCCCAAGCAGGAACCCAAGGGGTTAGGATATAAGTATTGGGATGATACTCCTCTGTTGGAAGCAGGGAATTCTCTTTAACCCAGTTCAACCTGTTAGGATCTCTTGGTACATCCCAAGTCGGATGACCCAAAAGGATATCTTTGGGATTATCAGTAACTCTCCCTGCTCCCCAAAAAGATTGGTGAAAGGAGACTCTCTTGCTCAAATAATAGTTAGCCCACTTTGCAATTTCTGCATTGGCATCTTCATAAAGTGTATAACACCCTTCATAGGGTGCATAGTTACACCAAAAAAAATGAAGCACGGTTTCCATATCCATATCAAATTCCTCGTGTTTACTTGAAAGCAAAATAAATTTAGACTATGAAAATTGATTGAATTTACCTTTATCTGTTGAGATAATTTTATGTTTGGCTTGTTCAAACAAAAGTTTAAACTTGTCTAATTTCTCTCTCGCCCTCTCTAAATTAAGTTGGAATAACTCATCGGCTTCTTGCCGTTCGTCTTTTAACCATCCATATATCTTCAAAACATCTTGCAATTCTAAGTTTAATTGCTTAATGGTATTCACCTGTAATTTTTTCCTATGATCTCCCGGTTTAACTTGCCTTTTATGAGAATAAATATTCTCCTCTACTTCAAATTGAGCTCCATCTATTAGCTTGTTTATTAGCTGTTCACTAGGCTTGATTTGGAGATATTTGAACACTTCACTCAGCCATGTGGGGAAATCTGTAACCATATCTTCATAACTCATAAACAATACATTGTTTTTGCCAAAGAGACATTTTGCATAAGTCTCATAAGTTGTCTTAAACCCCTGAGATTGTTCTATGACAAAATCATCTATAGTTTTCTCTCTTGTCTTTTTTCTGTGCGACTGCATCCCTGTATTCCTGCTTTCTGGTATGTAATGACTATATGCGACAGAAAAATAAAACGACGTAAGGACATCTCTGGGATCTCTCAACATTAGAATCACCTTGTATTTCTCCATTTCAGGTATCGGGTAATATTGTCTGAACGGCCCGTAAATATGACCAGTTGTTTTGAACATATTATTAATTGTTTCAGAGTCATTGCCGGAAAATAATTCCCCTAAAGATTGACCCTTTAGCCACAAATCGCCTTCATAGTCTATATAAGTCATACCTACATCCTCTGCCAGCTTCTGCAAAATTTGACGAGCATAGACGGAAGCGCATTTGTGAGCAGTGAACCAAATAATACTCTGATTTGTAGTCATAATTTCTATCCCTTATTCTGGAGGAAGTTCCACAGCCAGACGATAAGCGGCGATCGCGTCTTCTATATTACCTACTTTCGCGAAGGCAATACCCAAGTTTTGGTAAGATTGGTGATAGGTTGGCTCAATTTCTATGGCTCGTTGGTAGTGAACTATAGCCTCATCCCATCTTTCTGCATTAGCTAAATTATCTCCCGCCTTAACCCAAACTTCCGGTTTATGATAAAGATCCTCACTATTCTCTAATTCTAGCTCTAACGCGATCGCTTTTTCTAAAGACGCGATCGCCTCTGTTTTTTTGTCCAACTGTAACCATACTTGCGCTAACTTTCTATAAGTTTCTACAGAGTTAGGTGACAAAGCAATAGACCTTTGATAATAGGCTATAGACTCAGGCCAACTCTTTCGTTCCGCATACAGCATTCCCATTTTAGCATGGAATTCATCTGATTCGTGGTCTATTTCCACAACCTTATTACTGCCCGAATCACTTAGCTTGTTGTTTATTTTTTCCAGCATATTGACGCACTCACTGTGTATTTCATAGATTCGACATAATATTGATTTATCCTTGGGTTTCTCCAAAAGAAGGAACTGGCTAAGAAGAAAAGTTTAACTAATCTTACATTAATCTTTGGGTTCGTTTCAATGGAAAAATCGTCATCCTGAAGTTACCTAATCACAACATTACTCAGTGCTTACTTACAGTAACTCTCTGTTGAATCAGCTTTTTCCACTCTGGCGAGTTAGTCAATGCGTAGCTATCAAAATCATGCCCCTTTTCTGATGAAAATTTAGCAAAACTTTCCAACCAGTTGACCACAGACTCGGTTCGTGAAATAGGTGTGAATTTCAAAGACTCCTGCAAACACTGTTGCATTTTCTTCAAATCGCCACTTTGGTAAGCATACCACGCATCCCATACCCGCAACTTATACTCAGTTGCAGTTGTTGACTGCGGTTCAGTGGTTACATCCTGATGTTGTAACCGAGTCCTGACTAATTCTACCTGAGTCTGAGAGAATTGAGATTTTAATTGTTCCACTTCCCCCTGAGTTTGATGCAGTTGAGATTTTAATTGTTCCAATTCCCCCTTAGTTTGATGCCGTTGAGACTCGGAGTGTTCTAATTCGGCCTGAGTTTGATGCCGTTGAGACTCGGAGTGTTCTAATTCGGCCTGAGTTTGATGCAATTGAGACTGGTATTGTTCCAATTCTCCTTGAAGTTGGTGAATTTGGGAGTAAGTCTGTTTTAACTCACTTCTCTTCTCATGTATTTGTGACTGAAACTTTTTCAACATAGTGTGACTTTGCTTCACCTCCAACTGAGACTGTTCTAATTCCCCTTGAAGATGGTATAATTGATGATAAACTCGCTTTAACTCATTTTTATTTTGATAAAGTTGTGATTGAGACTCTCTCAAGAGGCCCTGGGTTTCGTCCACTTGCGACTGGGAATGCCGGAAGAGGCTCTGGGTTTCGTCCACTTGGGACTGGGAATGCTGCAATTGAGCTTTAATCTGATGGAGTTCAGATTGACTCTTGCCTAATTCAGCCTGAGTCTGGTGCAGTTGAAAGCGACTTCTTTCTTCTTCCCACTGAGTTTGAGAAAGTTGGGACTTCGTTTGTACCAGTTCTGTTTGAGTCTCGTGCAGTTTACCTTGAGACTGTTCTAATACTGCATGAGTTTGGTGCAGTTGTTCCTGCAACTGTTCAGCTATAGTCTGAAATTCACCTAACTCCTCTTTCGACTCTTGTAACTCAGATTGAGTTTGATGCAGTTGAGACTCGGACTGTTCCAATTCTGCCTGAGTTTGATGCAGTTGAGACACAGACTGTTCCAATTCTGCCTGAGTCTGATGCAGTTGAGACTCGGATTGTTCTAATTCCCCCTGAGTCTGATGCAGTTGACCTTGATACTCTTGCAACAGTGTCTCAGCTTGTTGCATTTGATCTTGAAATTGTTCCAATACTTCCTGAGTTTGATGCAGTTGAGACTGGGACTGTTCTAATTCTGCCTGAGTCTGATGCAGTTGAAACTGGGATTGAGAACGAAGCTGCTGTAATTCTCCCTTATGCTGCTCCAATTCCTGTCTCAAAAAATGTAACTGAAACTTATAAACTTCTTCTTCTTCAGAACCAGGACTTTTGGCAACGTTATCTCCTGTGCCAATATTAGTCGAGTTAGACGCGCTTATTTCATAATAAGGGCTGCAAATTTTCCGAACTTCGTCCTCTGGCAAAGTCAACTTTCTAAAACTAATAATATTTCCATACCCCCCATTTTGATAAAAAATATTATCCGGCTCTAAATTCGATCCTTGTAAATCAAAGACTTTAGCTTCAGTATCTAAAGCATTATCCACCATAACACTGAAACCATATCCACATTCTTTTAATACGTTAAGACACTCCACCGTAGCACTAAAAAACTTTGGCGACCAACCATGTTGACCGGTTGCCCTGGTACTCCACCCACCATACTCAAACATAACTACACTCGGCAACCAAGCTTTCGGTAATTCCCTAAAAGCTTTAATAACAGTTGACTCCGCACCCTCAATATCTAATTTTAAACAAGTTACTTTCTCAGCATTGAAGTTTAATAATAACTTAGATAACGTTAATGATTGTACTTCCCGTGTTTCTGTAGAAACACCAAACCAGTCCGGTTCAAGAGAAGCATAATTACTATCCAAACCAGCAGCCACATTTCCTAAATGAATAGTTTTAGTGCCGTTGACATCTGACAGACAGGCTTCTATCAAAGTGATGCCGTCATATTGACACAAAACCCGCACTCCGTCCACAGGTAGGGGTTCAACTGCGATAGTTTTAAATCCCAGCATGGAAAACATCTCGCAGTAAAAGGCAAATGTCCCCACCCCAACGTCAATACAAATTCCCTCTCTATTCTCATCAACCAGTGGGAGAGTATAACTTAAAATTCTTTGACAACAAGCTTCAACGCGCATTTCAGATCCTCCTTATGATTCAGATTACATAAATTACTATCTAATAAATATTCTATTTTTAACTTCCAGTCGCCCTAGGACAACGTACTCCTAAAATGGCTTTCCAGAAGCATACCACAAATGAGGACTATTTTTGCCCGATCGCCCCCAATGAACTCCAAATGAACTCCAGCCGTTGCCTTCCCAAGGATATCAGACTTCAGGCCTCTGAGGAGGTTCCTGCAAAATCTGGTATTATAGATGGGCGATCGCCCCCAAGTCCCAGCCCATCAAACTTACCATATATATTACCCCAAAAATCAACACACGAGGACGATCGAACTTAAGCGATCGATCAACACCCGCGATCGGGTAAACTAGAAGGGGCGATCGCACCCAACCCCCGTGCCCTTGACTCAAACCCCAAATTAAACTATATCGAGATTGAGTAAATCTTTAAGGAGAGAAGTTGACTATGGATTTTTGGCAAGTACGGAGAGACATTGCTTTTCAATACCTAAGCGGCGAAGGAATTGAAATAGGAGCCCTTCATGCCCCTCTGGAAGTTCCGGCAGGGGTGAAGGTTCATTACGTTGATCGAATGTCTGTAAGCGATTTAAGGAAGCAGTACCCAGAGTTAGCGACGGTTAATCTAGTAGAAGCGGACATTGTAGATAATGGTGAAACTCTGTCATCCATAGCTGACAACTCTTGGGATTTTGTCATTGCAAATCACATGATAGAACACTGTCAAAATCCGATCGGCACTCTGGAAAACTTTTTGAGAGTTCTGAAACCGGGAGGACTTGTGTATATGGGAGTACCAGACAAACGCCATACATTTGACATCGATCGCCCCCTGACTTCCCTCGATCATCTAGTTCGGGACTACAACGAAGGCCCAGAATGGTCTAAGCTAGGTCACTATGAGGAATTTATCAGGCTAGTTGACAAATCTCCAGAAGAACAAGTGGCTGCACGGATGCAGCATCTACTAGATATAGATTACAGCATTCATTTTCATGTCTGGACCGCAGAGAGTTTCCCCGAATTGCTCGAATACTGTCAGAAACAGCTAGGCTTTTGTTTTACTATAGAATTCTCCCAAGAAAATTCTATGGAAGTTATTATGATTCTCAGGAAAACAGCAAATTGACAGCGAGCCTAATACAGCGGTTCCCGCTCTTTCGAGGTACAGTAGCAGCAATTAAATTTCCCAATTTTTTAAAGGTTGGCGATCGATTAAGTGTACCGCATAACAGCGGGAAGTGCTGTATTTGATCAATCTCAGTTCAGCTTGACAGAATATACAGGTTTAGTTAAATTTTCTGCTGTTTCAGGTTTAGCTAAATCTTATACTCTTAGTGGGTTCTTTCAAAACATCATCTATGAAAACAACGTTACGCAATTACTAAAGTTATGGCCATCTTAGAGCAAGACGAGAACCTAATATTAGCGATCGACCATTCATGGTCTGATGACTGCGGACTGGGAATCCAAGGATGGATTGTGGGCAAAAAAGAAGGTGTTCTCGATGAAGTAGTAGTTGGCGCGGGCGATACCTTCGTCCCCATCTCCGCTTGGTATCCCCGCCCTGATGTAGCCGCAGCCTACCCCCAATACAATAGCAACCCCAACTGCGGCTTCATTGTCTACCTACCTCGGACTGCAAAACATCAACTTACTTTCCAGGCAAAAGCTGAAGGCATAACATACAGCAAAAATGTAACCTTTGCCGGTTCAAAGCCGTCAGTATACGATTTTGCAACTTTCACCAATGACGGTAACGGTATTTTCCTTGATTTCATGAATCGGGTTAATAACAATAATCTCCGGGTTCTAGAAATTGGCTCGCGCATCGTAAGTCCTGGAAGCAGCAGCAAAAGAGGTTTATTTCCCGGCGCAGCATCCTACACTGGATTTGACTACTATCCAGATGGCAACACAGATGTAGTTGGGGATGCTCACAAACTCTCTCAATACTTCAGTAACCAGAAGTTTGATGCCATCTTTTCTGCATCTGTATTTGAACACTTAGCAATGCCTTGGGTAGTAGCAATGGAAATTAACAAGTTGCTAGCAGTCGGTGGAATAACATTCCACAGTACCCACTTTGCCTGGCCTCTTCACGAGAGACCTTGGGACTTCTGGCGTTTCTCTGACGAGGGTCTTAAAGTTTTATTTTCTCAGGCTCTAGGATTTGAAGTAATCAGGTCTGACCTTTATGCTCCTTTACGAATGCACTTAGACACCATGATACCAGGTCAAGAAACACTAACAACTCAGCCAGCCTTTGGAGGAGTTGCCATCCTTGCCCAAAAAGTAGGTGAAATTAATTCAGAAAAATTTAGATGGGATGTAACGCTAACAGATATTTTGACATCTGAAAGCCACTACCCGAAGCCAGCAGCTTAACTGTTCGGATTGTTTTATTCTCTAACAACGGTCATAGTTTCCCCTAGCTTTTGTCACTGGGGGAAGCAGAAAACCAATTGATTGCTTCAGTCAGTTCTTCTTCTTCAAATATTTCATAAGCTGATGGCAGCAAGTACCGCTGACCAAGGCGGCTAGTAGCAAAACTGTATTGAGGATAAATCGTTTGTTGTTTGTCCTCATGCCGAACTTCGATAATAGCAGCAAACTCTTGGACAACACCTTTATAATATCGAATTGCAAATTCAAGCTGAACCTTCTGCTTGTACAGCTCGACTAATATATGGGGTGGAACAACGTATACAATTTCTTTGAGATACCACCTAGCCCCAAGCGACACTGACCACAAGTCTGCAAACCAAACGCAGAGGTGCATATAGTTATCCTCTTGGTAGTGATTCGTCTGCCCGTAAATAAATGATGAATTATGCCAAACATAGGGTGTCCAGAACTCTAATTTAGCACCGTCAATGCAAACACGACTAACTTCTTGGAATAGATGTATCGGGTCAGTCAAATGTTCTAAGGTATAGGATGAGTGAACGTATTCAACACTGCGATCAGGGAAGGGCAATATATCAGTCTGTATGTTAAGTACGTGGTCAACAATGCCAGGGATATCAGAGCAATCTAATCCAATTGTTCCCGGTTTTTTGTTGCCGCCGCAGCCTAGATCTAATTTAAAATATTCCTGGTGAATTGTGACTGGTTCAAGTTGTAATTGAATTAAGTCATTTTCGGTTAACTCGTTCTTAATTAACTTGAGGCTTTCTTCCGAATTATCCAAATTGTTAACTATTTTAATAACCTTGTCATAAATTACTTTCCAATCACAATCATAGTTTTGCCATCCCCACTGTGAATTGGTGACATCAATAATAGAATCAACAGGGACAGGGACAGGATCTACAGAATTTTCGCGCACCTCTAACCAAAAAGGTAGTTGCGAATAATGTCCACGATCCGAGTGAGCTACTCCAGGCTTGTTAGCGATCCAAGTCACCAACGTTAATCCAGAACCAATAACAGCTATGTATGTATCGACCCTGCTAGCCCAGACAATTGTTTCATAGACGGGACATTCAAGCGCATTGTATGTCTTAACATTTGGAGAAATGAGAGCCTGTATTTGCTCCATATAGACTTTCTCTGTGGAAAAGCCATCAAAAACAACTGCCATATCTGGATAATCTTCAAATATTTTTGTGATGATATTTGCATATCCTTCTACTTGTGATATCCAAGCCTTATTATGGCTGCGAAGATTAATCCATAGAAGTGGAAAATGTTTCTTAGCTGCTTCTACGTTTTGCAAAAATGACTGATTGCACTTATTGACAGCGGCAGTCTGAATTCGTATCGCTAAATCATCTTTGATAAATGACTGAGTTGCATAGAGAGCGAAGTAGTTGTTTTCTAATACGGTTTTAAAAAGACTGTTATTATCAGATAAGCGGACAATTTTTTCTGGCGAAATTTCTGGAAAAATTGCGTCTAGCTCAAGATATTCATTAGATCCTATTAAAAATTTATCGATTTTATGCAACAGGTTATTTTCATATAGATAATAAAGTCCACTGATTTGATTCCAGAAATAGTGACCTAAATTGGGAATAGTGCCGACAATAGCAACAACTTCTTTTGTTTTTTCATTAGACATATAAGATTTGATATGCCGCCAAAAAGTGACCGCATGAGCCTTAAATTGATTGATAATTTTTTCAGAACTCAGCCAGGTACTCCATTCATCAGACAATTTAATTACCAGATCTAATCTTGGAAAATAAACACATATCTTGACACCGCCCCAACCCCCCACAATCAGGTAAAATACTTCGGTGCTTTGAAATTGATAAATCAATATCGGTACAGTAGGATCATGTTGGATATAAAATGAACGATCGCTTCTAAGTACCCGACCTGTAAATGGGCAAGCTGAATAAATATAACCTGTTTCTACTATACTTTGCTGAAAATCGTTGGTCGCATTAAGCAAATTCCATGAAGAAAAATTGGACTTTTTAATATTTTTCTTGGCTATATTTATACCTTTAAATTCTTGAAAGTGATTTATATATATCTCTTCTAAAGCTAAAGAGTCTTGTTTGATCAACTCCAAGTTGGCTAAGGAAAAGTTTTCCTCTTCAAGAATCGTCTTTTGTGATTCATTCAAGTCAGTTAAAGATACCATTTTCATGACGGTATATTTGCTTGTCTGACTGAAGTATGTGCAGGCATCTTCTAGTTTAATTTCAGCTTGACCATCTATATCTGTCTCACGCAAAGGAGCCAGTTGATTCAAACCCTTCCAAATATTTTCATAAATTTCTGCCTCGCTGGGTTGTTTCTGGGCTTTTTGGAAGCAGGCCACAGCTTCATCTAACTGACCTTGTGCCGCTAAAATAATTGATAATTTATAGGACACACTGGCATAGTTAGGAGTAATTTCCAAAACCTTGCGGTAGTAAGCGATCGCTTCTTCCCACCTCTCCTGTTGTTCTAAAAGCACAGCTAAACTCAAGTAAGCTTCTTCGGCTACGGGTGGGAGAGTTAAGGCATATTGGTCAGTTATTAAACCATCAATTACTGCTCCTGTTGGCAAAAATTCAACAGCACGACTGTACGCCTGATTTGCCTTCTCCTGTTGACCTTTCAATTCCAGGATGCAACCCAAATTAAAGTAGTATAAAAAAGTTGCATTGGTGTTCGGTTTTGGTTGATAGACAAGAGTCATTTCAATACAGCTTACTGAAAATGCTGACCCGGTAGAAAAGAAACGAAACTCTGTTCTGTGACCTTCAATAAAGTCCAAGTAAAATTCAAGAGAGGTTTGATGGCTATCAACCTTGGATTCATACAAAACATAAGGACAAGGAGACACCACATCAAATTTGAAACTTTGCTCGGAGTCTTGTCCCTCCGTCATCTCTAAACTGTTCTCTGGGAAATTGAAGCCCACTCTAACGCGGTACAACCCATCGGGAATGTCTATATAAGGCCCGTAAAAAACAAAGCCTTGGTTGCCCTTCAAGCTTAAATACCCTTCACTGGTTTCCTCAACGTTGTTTCCGGGAAAAATAGCTAATTCTCTGGCATGAATTTGCCGAAAATTTATCGCTTCCAAACCATCTAAAAAGCATTTTGATGGCAAGTCTGGATTGATGGCAATGACTCGGTGATAACAAGAAATTGCACCCTCCAAATCACCCTGATTTATCAACTTTTCTCCTAATTCGTAGTAAGACTCAAAATTTTCGATATCCATCACCAATTTCTCCTAATTATTTATTAGACTATTACTCTTAAGTAATAAATTGTCAATTTATTACAGTTACTATGCTTGATCTGAATTTGTTACCAATATTTTTTAACTTCTTTAATCCACAATTCACACAAACGAACTTCTATTTCGCTTAGAAACTTATTTTGATTGAGATAAGAATACATCTCAAGCATTAACTCGCAAGCATCGCCAGCATCACTTGTAAAATTTTCCAGTAAGTCAATTAAATTGTGAACCTGAGTATACAAAGGAATTTCATCACTAAAATCTTTCATCAGGTTGTGTTCATTTCTCAACTGGTACACTGAAGGCGATAGAAATAGAACACTGGAGTTTATGCACCATAGAAGTCTCTGAGCAATGTAGCTTTTCCAGATATCGGTAACACGACTACTCACACCAATAGGCAGCAACATTAGAGGAAAAGCTTCCTTGTAAAATAAAGTATTCTGCGTATTGAAAGGACTGTAACATCCGGGCGAAAGTGACAACTTCTTATCCGATTCAAACTTAATATTTTCATCGCCAACCGTCAAACGATAAATAGCATCTACATCGGGGTCTAAGTCTGCTAGCCCTTGCTGGACGTAACAAGTAACCTCTTTTTCTGTGGTTAGCTTCTCATCGAAAAAACTATTAACTTTGTCAAGGGGCAAACCTCTGGGCCATATTTTTTTATTTGTAAAGTAAGAATAGACATTAACTGCACCTTTAACGTCTAACGCTGGAGTCTTTACCAGGGAAGGGACGAAATTGGGGTACTTGTCATCATAGGGAATATTGTCGTCGTCTGTTTCCGCGATCGCTTCTGCACCCAGACGCATAGCATATAAGTATCCTAAATTCTTGCGGGAGTAATGATTCATAGGAATCAGAGAAGCTAGCTCGCCAAAATCTTCGCATTGCTGCTCTACATTAAAGTAGTCAGCCCCCGGCAACTCAAAATCTCTAGGAGTTTTTTTATCCCCAATTACAATAATTTTCCACCCTAAATCTAGCAAGATATCTCTATATTTTAATAGAGCAGTAGTTGGTTTATTAATTGTTGTTATAACTAATGATTTCACGGCTTAAACCTCAAATTTTTTATATAACTGAAACACTACCGATCTTCGCCCAGACTATCATCCACACCACGTTCTGCGTATTAATAATCTGGTTACAACCTGGATATTATCACATAATACCAGCCAAGTCAAGCAAATTGTACCTTTTTTCTCCACCAACTTTTCAACCAGATGACTACTACCTATGGCACTTAAAATAATTATCTCGTCAGCCTGTTTGAATTTTATATCAAACTGACACAAAAAAACCTAACAGGCTCAACAAACTCGCTTTCATATATACGATCGATCACATAACCCAATTTAGATATATCAGCCGGAATCCCGTCCTTCATCTTTCGATAATCCCGATCGCCACTAATCACTCCTTGGTTAGTATAAGCAATCCACTGACCCCGATATTTCTTCAACTCACGGCGATTAGCATTATACCACTCCTTAGCCGTTGGATATTCTGCTTCCATATGTTCACCCCATAATTTTCCCTCAAATCATCCTCGCCTCCACCATCATCCGCACCACATCCTGCATCTTATACTTCGCCTCCCATCCCAACTTTTCCTTCGCCTTAGCCGGATTCCCCTTCCCCACAGCAATATCCGTCAGCCTGTAAAGACTCGCATCCGTCACCAAATGCTCCCGCCAATCCAAACCCGCACAAACAAAAGCCGTCTGCACAAACTCTTCCAAAGCAAAACTAGCACCCGTAGCAATTACATAATCCTCCGGTTCAT
>Ga0316608_1000570_pt1 | contig 16841 bp, 10 predicted proteins | sample MIS2016152B_MG_FD_207673 | JGI IMG/M metagenome (GOLD analysis project Ga0316608, IMG submission 207673) | Microbial mat bacterial communities from Middle Island sinkhole, Lake Huron, Michigan, United States - MIS.2016.152B | ecosystem: Environmental > Aquatic > Freshwater > Lake > Sediment...
TCTTTTAATGAAGTAATAATTCAAAAAACAAGAATTGATTTCCAAATTGTAGAGTTTAAAAACTTAGATCTGCAAATCTATGTTTAAGATCTTGAACTGATTACGATCCTAAGCTTTATTTTAGCAAATTACATGAATTATAAAGTACTTTTTAAAAATGAAATTAGAAAGATATAGGGCTCTATAAAGACTATTAAATGTAACGCACATTGAAATCTGTTGAAACATGTTCAACTTTTTAACTATTTATTCATTTCTTAGATCTCAATATTTTTCAATTTCAATACTTCTAAGACACTATCGTTTTTTTTAAGATTTATTGATTCCATGCACAAAAACTACTTTAAAATAAGAATTAATTTAACCTTATACACTTTGAGCTATGGATAATAGAAAAAAGTAGTTTCAGTTGAAATAGCCTCCAATTTTAAATCCAATATCAAAACCAATTTCTTTAATTATTTATATTTTTGTTAATTGTAGAAATTCAAATAAACAGATATGACAAATAACGAGATAATCAATGCTTATTTAAAGCATCAAAAGGAACGCAATGAACTGGGGCTTCCTGCTTTACCGCTGAATACTTTGCAAACTACCGAAATCTGCAGGCTATTGGAAAATCCTCCAAAAGGGCAGGAAACATTTTTAATTCAATTATTTAAAGATAGGATTAGTCCTGGGGTTGATCCATCGGCTGAAATTAAAGCCACTTTTTTAAATAAAATTGTTCAGGGACATGTAAAATGCCCTTTAATTGATAAAAAAGAGGCGATTTTTATTCTGGGAACTATGATTGGTGGATATAACATAAATCCACTTGTGGATGCACTTAGAATAAAAGAGGTCGCTGATGAAGCAGCAAAAGCTTTATCAGGAATTACCTTGGTTTATGATGCTTTTGATACAATATTGCAACTTTCTAAAAAAAATGCTTCTGCTAAAAAAGTAATAGACTCATGGGCAAGCGCGGAATGGTTTACTTCAAAACCAGAATTTCCAAAAGAATTTAAAGTGAAGGTTTTTAAAGTAGATGGAGAGATAAATACAGATGATTTTTCACCTGCTTCCGATGCTTCAACACGCCCTGATATTCCATTACATTCATTGTCAATGGGACAAACATTGTTTCCCGATGGAAACAAAACCATTGCCGAATGGCGAAAAAAAGGATATCATATTGCTTTTGCCGGTGATGTAGTAGGTACTGGTTCTTCGCGAAAATCTGCGACAAACTCATTATTATGGCATATTGGCGAGGATATTGACTTTGTTCCAAATAAAAGAAGAAGTGGTGTTGTGCTTGGAAAAGCTATTGCACCAATTTTTTTCAATACACTCGAAGATTCAGGTGCCTTGCCAATTAGTTGTGACGTTAGTGAAATAAACAATGGAGATATTCTGATTATTGATACACAAAAAGGAGAAATCAAAGGTGAAAAAGGTAACGTTATTACAACTTTTAACCTAAGGCCAAATACAATTTCAGATGAATATCGCGCAGGTGGCCGCATGAATCTTATTATTGGACGATCACTAACAGAAAAAACAAGGAAAGCGTTAGGACTCGCAGAATCAACCATATTTTCAATTCCTGAACAACCTGTTACAAAAGAAAACCAGTCCTACACATTGGCTCAGAAAATGGTAGGTAAAGCTTGTGGTAAGAAAGGTGTCTTGCCTGGAGCTTCAATAGAGCCAATCATGACCACAGTAGGATCGCAGGATACAACAGGGCCAATGACAGCGGATGAGCTTACAGAATTGGCTTGTTTGAAGTTTCAAACCCCAATGTATATGCAATCATTCTGTCATACAGCAGCATATCCTAAAGAAGCAGATATAAAAACACATAAAAAGCTTCCTCAATTTACTATTGAACGTGGAGGCCTTTCACTTATGCCGGGTGATGGTGTAATCCACACTTGGTTAAACCGATTGCTTATACCTGATTCTGTTGGAACTGGCGGCGATTCACATACCCGATTTCCTCTAGGAATTTCATTTCCTGCTGGTTCTGGAATGGTAGCATTTGCTGGTGCATTAGGATTTATGCCATTGGATATGCCTGAATCTGTCCTTGTCAAATTTAAAGGTAAATTAAAGTCAGGTATTACTTTGCGCGACGTAGTTAATGCAATCCCATTTTTTGCAATACAGCAAGGAATGTTGACTGTTCCCAAAAAAAATAAAGTGAATATTTTCAATGGTAGAATTCTTGAAATGGAAGGTTTGCCAGATATTTCAGTAGAGCAGGCATTTGAACTTACCGATGCAGCCGCGGAAAGAAGTGCAGCAGCAGCTACCATCAAACTTTCAGTTAAATCAGTTTCGGATTATGTCCGTTCAAATGTTGCTTTGTTGGAACGGATGCTTAAAGATGGTTACAAATCTGAAGTGGCAATCCAAAATAGAATAAATGCGCTCAATGAATGGTTGAAAAACCCTGTTTTGCTGGAAAGAGATAAAGATGCCGAATATGCTGAAACCCTTGAAATTGATCTTTCAAAAATTAAGGAACCAATTGTTGCATGCCCCAATGATCCTGACGATGTAAAATTACTTTCTGCTGTTGCCGGAACTAGAATTGACGATGTATTCATCGGTTCTTGTATGACTAATATTGGTCATTTTAGAGCTGCTGGTAAAATATGGGAAAAACACAAGCAAAATGAAAAAGTAAGGACTTATATTGTTCCGCCAACAAGAATGGATCAGGCAAAATTGAAAGACGAAGCTTATTTTTCTACTTTTAGCAGGATTGGTGGAAGAATTGAAATGCCTGGATGTTCAATTTGCATGGGAAATCAACTCCGTGTTCCTGATGGTGTAACAGTTTTTTCAACATCTACCCGTAACTTTAACAATAGGATGGGCAAAGGTGCAAATGTTTTTTTAGGATCTGCCGAGTTAGCTGCTATTGTTTCCATAATTAATAAAATACCAACGGTTGATGAGTATTTTGAAATTTATAATAGTGCAATTCTTCCGGAAGAAAAGAAAATTTATGAATATTTACAATTTGATGAGCTTATTGATAATGAATCAGTTCATCAGCGAAGGGATTTTTAAAACCGTTTTAAAATTTTAAAAGTTTAATGAAACTAGAAATTAGAAATTGGTCATATGAAAACAAATTTCAAATGACTAGTTTCTAATTTCAAACTTATATTAAAATTGAATTAATCATTACATGACTTGTTTACATGACATTTTTCGTATATTTGTTTTAATTTTGAATTGTAATACCAAAAACTAAATATAACAAGTATGAAAAAGCTAACATTCGGCCTGATTTTATCTTTTTTAATCTTTAGTGGATTTACTGATAATCAGATTTGGATAAAAGCCAAAATGCCAACTAATATTCATGCTGGTGATAAATTCACCATTGAGATAATTGTGAATAAGCTTAATTTACAGCATTTTGCGGAATTGAAGCAAAAGCTCCCCTCAGGATTTAGAGCTGTTGAGAAACAGTCAGGTGCAGCTCAATTTAGTTTCAAGGATCAAATGGTTAAATTCACTTGGGTACGATTACCTAGAACACCTCAATTTACGCTTAGTTACGAGGTAATTGTTGATGCAAATGTACAAGGAAGTTTTTCGCTCCCAGCGCAATTTACATATATTTATAAAAACCAACGAGGCACCGCTATTTTGGATAATGATAAAGTTAAAGTCTATTCTAGAGGGGAATCATTTTACAACAATGAAACCACCGAAAACGATGGAATTAGCTATCCACCAAAAAATCCAACATTGGTTCAATGTTTAAGGATTAAGCCATACTATGTGAAAGAAAACAAAGGTTTTGTGGTAAAACTGTTGGTTAGCCGAGGTAATATTCAAAGTTCAGCAAAAATAGAAGAAAAATTACCAAACGGATATACAGCCCAATTAATTGACGGTAAAACATCAACATTTACTTTTGAAAACAACAAAGTTGGATTTATTTGGAAAAAGATGCCCACAGAAAAGAATTTTGAGGTTTCGTATAAAATATCGCCTAACAATGTTAATCCTCAACTACCAATAATTAATGGAAATTTCAATTATCTGATTGGTGGTGATATTCAATCAACCCCAATAAAAGAAATAGAGCAGGATAAGCTCAACAAAACAGCAAATACAGATTTTGATAAAAAAGAGGTGATGAATTTCTTTAGTGAATAATCAATCTTATATCTTCATACCTAAAACAAGCACATCGTCAGTTTGTTCATGATTTGAGTTTTTCCATTCATCAAAAATATCTTCTAAAAGCTTTTTTTGCAATAACATATCTGATTGGTGAATAGCAAGCAAGGCATTTCTGAAATGTGCAAGTTTAAATTTTTCACCTTTTTGTCCACCAAACTGGTCTACATAACCATCGGAGAAAAGGTAGATATTGTCATCAGGCATAAGCTGTATTTGATTTCTTTCAAAAGGCTTTTCTTTCAGATAAATGCCAATCGGATTATTTGTCCCTTTAAATATTTCGAGATGTCCTTTCCTGACAAGATATAAAGGCATATTTGCACCTGAAAATTGAAGTTCAAATGTATCAGTATTGAAAATGCAAAGTGCTAAATCCATTCCATCTTTTGAAGATTTGTCCGTACTATCTTGTTTTAGAGAAACTTTGATCATTTTTCTCAATTTTTCCAGGATTTCATCTGTGTTGGGCATTGGCTGCCTACTCAATATTTCAGTTAAAAATGAGATTCCCAAAAGACTCATAAAGGCCCCCGGAACACCATGCCCTGTGCAATCTGCAACGACCACAACAAGTTTGTTGTTAATTTGTTTCAACCAATAAAAATCACCACTTACTATATCACGTGGTTTATATAAAACAAAATGACCTTTTAATGAATTTTCAAGCAAAGTGGTTTCAGGTAATAGAGCACCTTGAATACGGCTTGCATAGTTGATACTTGCAGTAATCTGTTGATGGCTGATTTCTATTTCTTCTTTCTGCAACTCCAGAATCTGATTGTTCTTTCTTTCTTTTTGTTGTCCTTTGAAAAATATGAAAGCCAGGGCAATTACCAATCCAAGGACAATAATAATTGATAGAACAATAACATATTGGCGTTCAATAACTGACTGTTTTAATTCATTATCAATTTTGAGTACTTTATTTTCCTTTTCTTTTTTCTCAGTTTCATATTTGGTTTGCATTTCCGAAAGTTGATCAAATGTTTCTGAAGTAAAAACGGAATCTTTCAATTCGGAATAAAGTTTATAATATTTTAACGCTCTCGTATTGTCTTTCTTTGCTTCGTATGCTTTTGAAATAGTTTTGTAGTTTTTCACAATTTCTTCCTGCAGTTCCATTTCAATAGCAAGTTTCTGCCCTGCAATATATAATTCAACTGCACGGCTATAATTACCTTTTTTGAAATACATATCGCCTTTTAAAATAAATACTTCGGAAATTCCTCTTTTGTTGTTTATGGATTTTAGAAGGACCAAAGATTTATTAATTGTTGATTCAGCTTTTTTAAAATCCTTTATTGAAATGTAGTATTTTGCCAAATCGCGCAAAGACAATGCTTGCCCATAAGTATTTTGCAAATTATAAAATATTTTATACGATTCGTCGAACAGTAGTTTTGCACTATCTTTTTTCATTGATGCAAATAAGACATTTCCCTTACCCAATAATGCAAATGCCAGATTGGAATTTGTTAGCTTTCTGTCAAGTTGTTTTAGCGCTTTATTAAAATACACTTCCGCCTGTTTTTGATTACCCCATGACTGATAAATATATCCAAAAACCAATGTAATATCTACAATTCCTTTAGTCGAATTTAACTTTTCGTTAATATCCAAACCCAACTGGGCATATTTTACTGCATTTCTATACTTTCCCCAATACTTATTGCAAAGGGCTAACCAATAATAAGTATTTGCAAAAGAGGATGAATCATTTTTCCCTTGATACAAAGCAAGCGCTTCCAAAAATCTTTTTTCGGAATACATATACTTACCTTCAAAGTAATGAACAACTCCCATGGCAAAATTAGCGTCTGCCTGGAGTCTGGCATCTTTTAATTCATTGGCAATAGTCAATGCTCTTGCACAATAATTGATACTTTCCTGATAGTTATCAGTAAGGTCAGAAAGTTGAAGATAAATTTCCACTTTTGCCTTTGTGCCTGCAGTTTGTAGTTTAATGTTTAAACTATCAATTTTAGTGTCCTGAGATTGGACTTTTATTGACAAAAAGCAAATTATGAAGGTTATCCAAATATATTTATTCATCAATTAATTTTTATATTCTTGATAATATAAAAACCGTTCCAAACTTGATTTTTGTTTCCTTAATTTTTACTTTATTATTTTTAAAGAAAAAACTGGCAATTGAACTAGGGAATTTCAAGATTAAAATGATAGAAAATTTAAAAGGACGATGAATTGAAATGATAAAGTAGAAATTTAAAAAGATTTTTAATCCAGACTGTTAAATGCAATTATAGCCTAACAAGTCAAGCTATAATTGCAAAGCAATAATCAATATTTATACCTAAAATTATATTAGATTTTCGCCAATGCTTGATCCAGATCAGCTTTAATATCGTCAATATGTTCAATGCCAAGTGATAAGCGCAGTAAATTTGGTGTAACACCTGCCTCTAGTTGCTCTTTATCACTTAATTGCTGATGTGTAGTTGCGGCTGGTTGGATAATTAATGTTTTTGCATCACCAACATTTGCTAAATGGCTGATTAATTCTAAATTATCAACTAAAGCTGTTGTCCCTTTTTTACTTCCCCTGGTTGTAAATGATAAAACACCACCAAAACCATTAGTCAGGTATTTTTTTGCTAATTCGTGATATTTACTCGATTTAAGGCCAGGATAATTTACCGTTTCAACCTTTGGATGTGATTCTAACCATCTTGCAATTTCTAGCGCATTATCAACTGTACGCTGCACACGAAGTGAAAGTGTTTCAAGCCCTTGTAAGAAAAGGAATGAATTAAAGGGGCTAACAGCTGGTCCAAAATCACGTAAGCCTTCAACTCTAGCCCTGATTGCAAATGCAATATTGCCAAAAGGACTTTTACTTCCAAAAACATCCCAGAAAATAAGTCCGTGATATCCTTCGGATGGCTCCGTAAATTGAGGATATTTTCCATTTCCCCAGTTAAAATTACCGGCATCTACAATAATGCCCCCAATGCTGGTTCCATGTCCACCAATCCATTTGGTTGCAGATTCAACAACTACATTTGCACCATATTTAATAGGTTGGCATAAGAAGCCTCCAGCACCAAATGTATTATCAACAATTAACGCAATATCATAAGCTTTGGCTAGAGCTGCAAGTGCTTCAAAATCAGGCACACTAAATAAAGGATTACCAATTGTTTCAACATAAATTGCTTTGGTTTTTTTATCAATCAAAGGTTCAAAACTCGAGGCAGTATCGTCTTTTGCAAATCGGGCATCGATGCCTAGATTTTTAAAACTTACTTTAAATTGATTGTGCGTTCCACCATATAGAAAAGGAGAGGTAACTATGTTATCACCATATTTGAGAATATTGGTGAGAGCAATAAACTGGGCAGCGTGCCCCGAAGCAACAGCCAAAGCTGCCACTCCACCTTCTAAAGCTGCAACACGTTTTTCAAATACATCTGTGGTTGGATTCATTAACCGGGTGTATATATTACCAAATTCCTTTAATGCAAAAAGATTTGCTCCATGTTCTGAGTTCTTAAAAACGTAGGATGATGTTTGATATAAAGGCACTGCCCTTGAAAGTGTATCTTGATCAATTGTTTGACCTGCATGTACTTGCAGCGTTTCAAACCTGTAGTTATTTGTCATGTTTTATTTTTTTAAGTTAATAATTTATTTAAAATTCAATTTTGTTAAAATAAAAAACGTTATTTTCAATTTTGATATTCTTTAAGATTTTCTTGCTTTTTTAGAGTGGCTTTGTAAATAATAGTATTGTGCGAACCCTACTATCTAAAAGACTTTTAGCTTAGTTGACACATGTTGATTTGTACTTTTCTAATTTATATTTAACATATTTCCAATTTCCATAATTGGTGGCAAAACTAAATCAATTCCAAATTGAAGCAATAATTCCTTCTTATGGTCAATGAGCAAATTCGAAGTGCCATTTTCAAATTTTATAAAAAATTTGGAGCAACAGCCTCTTTTTCAATAACTTCATTATTAAAAAGTGCTTTATGCAATTTACTTATTGCCCTTTTTGTATTGTGTTTGTCCACAATAAAATAAGTTACTACATCTGATGCCCCCAATGAGCTTAATAGGATATTGATGCCTTCCTGTGCAATTGCTGTAAAAACCTTGGCCGCAACTCCCGGAATCTTTGTCATACCATTTCCCACAACAGCAATCATAGAAACTTCCTTATTCACAGAAATGTCGGTAATTGCGTGAATATCAATAGACTCCAGTAAACTTTTTGCTTCATCAATTTCATCAATACCAATCAATAAATTAATCGAAATTTGTGAGGTTATTACAGAACTTATATTGATAGAATGATCTGATAATACTTTAGTAATTCCGGATAAAATACCAGGAATAAATCCAACTCCAGGGCCTTTAACACTAAGAATGCCTATTTTATTTTCGAATGTTAGGCTTTTAATTACCTGCGGGAAAACAGAAATATTCTGATCTATTATTGTTTGAGGCTCGCTAAGTGCATGATCTTTAAATACATTAAAAATGCGGATGGGAATATTTACCAATTGCAAAGGCTCCACGGTCCTTGGATGCAATATTCCTGCACCAAAATATGCCAATTCCGCAGCTTCGAGATAACTAAGATGATTTACTTGTTTGGGTTCATCAACATGCTTGGGGTCTCCTGTCATAAATCCATCTACATCTTTCCAAATATCAAGTGCGCTTGCCTTAATGCAATAGGCTATTGCTGCTGCACTATAATCGGTTCCTCCCCTGCCAAGCAGATTTATTTTTCCATAGGGCGAAACGCCATAAAACCCAGGGACAATGTAAATTGAGTCCAAATTAAACCGGTTTTCAAGATTTTCCTTACTTAATTTCAGGTTTACACTTGCGTTTCCAAAAACATCATCAGTTATTAAACCAATATTCTCGGGTAATAAAAGTTCGCAATCACGTTTGATGGATTTAATCGTTCCCCAAATTACTATTGCGCTCAAGCGTTCTCCATAGCTAAGAACATAGTCCCTTTCAAAAGGTTTAATATTTGTTTTTCCCAGCAAGTGGTTTAAAAAGGCGCCTAAGTCGTCCAATCGGTTTTTTAGGTCGATGAACACTAAGTTCCTTATATTTTCTTCAGGTATTAGATCAATTACATATTCAAGTTTTAATTCATGTAAATATTTTATCGATTCAATAATTTTATTTGAATCGAAGTGCATTTGATCTAGGCAGGCAATTAATTTATCAGTAACGCCATAAAAAGCAGAAACTACTACTATTGGCGCTTGTTCATAGTCACAAATAATTTCCGAAATTTTTTTTACATCTTTAATTTCTTTTAGGTTTGAACCTCCAACTTTTACTACTCTGCGATTTTTCATTGAATATTTATTTAGGAATTGAAATTTGAAAATAATTATTATGATATCCCACAATTAAAATTGATTAATTGTCAGATTCAAAATGAAAGTTATAGCCTATCAAACAAATTGATTAACAGGCAGATTTTAAAATTGCATCGATTTTGTTTTCATGATTTTAAGTGTTAAAATTTATAATTTCCCGATTTCCTGGGAGTAGGTATTGGCACCTTGCCTAAAGCGGGTAGGTTGCCAGAGTTTCATTGAGCCTAATCTCTCCACTCTTCTTTATAAATCAAACACCCTTTTTTTAGAAAGGAATATTTGAATTGTGGGTCAAAACTATATTAAAGTTTTTTAGTGACCAAATTATTTTGTAGATTTTTTTAAAAATACAATTTAATTAGATATCAGCTTGTAATATTGCTAGAACAAAAGATTGATATGTCTTTTTATCATTTTGATAAACCAGAATAGGAAAATTATTATTAAAATGATGCATATATTGCAAATTATTGAAAGTAAATACTAAGTTTAAGGTATTGTCAACAGTAAAAGTATTCATTACTTTTGTCTTCTTAATTAACGCGACTAATCGAGCATAGTATGATTCAAGAAATTAGTGCTTTAACTATTGTTTTAGCTGCCTTTGGCTATACTGTTTTTTCGGCTATTAAGGTAATTATGGTTCAAAAGAAATCTGTATGTGGAAATGCTTGTAAATGTGCTTTTAAGAAGGATTTAAAAAGCATTTTATTGAAAAATACAAAATCTTTAGCAAATCATAAATTTGTAGATTACAAGTCAATGCCATTTAGTTAAGTGATCGGGAGCGGAAAAACTCCAACCTTAAAATAGATAACTAAATGGAGCCTGAACGGAAAAGGAAAAATTTTAAATCTCAAATTACAAAATCCAAAAAACAAAAAATTTCCAATTTTCTAAAATTCAAATTATCAAACAGTTTCGAATATTGAGTTTTTGGATTAGGAATTTACTTGAAATTTGAATTTTGTTTTTTGGTATTTTCTTTCAGAGACTAAATATCAGTCGCTTACCATTTAGTTATATAGAAGAAAAAACACTTCGACATGCTCAGTGTCCAGGGCATGTTACTGGAGGTTCAGCTTGTTGAAACGGTATTCCTGCTTAAAATAAAATCCTATACTAAAAGAAATTGGATTAAAAGTCTGAATTACGCAAGATTTGCAATATATATAATGAAGTATAATAAGAAACCCTCCGAACTAAATAACAGAGGGTTGTCTTTTTAAGATTACTTAGTGGCTGCCCACTTCCTGATTTCAGTTCTAAACCAATCATCAGCCTCAGGTGTCCATTTGTAATTATCCCTGATGTATGCCATGGTATCCTTCTCAATGTCTGTGTAAGTATCTCCATCTTTTACTTTAGCCAATAATTCTTTAGCATCTTTTAACGATATCCTGCCATCTCCTGCACCGGCAATAGCTGCATCAGCAAATTCCAGAAGTGAACCATCATATTTTTTACCTTCGATTGTTTTGTAATAACTCATAATGCTTTAAGTTTTTAGTTAGAAATCAAACAAATTTAATAATTTTATTAAGGAATAACAAAATTAGATTTGATTTTAATCGTAAATTATTTTTTAAGATTTTATTTAATTTTGTAAGTAATAATTCATAAAAGAAAAAGGTTTTGACAATTGATATTTATCTCAATATACCATGAAATTATTTTAACTGTGTTTTATCGATATAAGGGTTGCAAAAGAACTTAATTGGTTCTTTCTTTCTTATTTCTTCATATTTTCCATTTCGTCCATCATTTCTTTTTGCAGGTTTCCAAGTTGTTGAGATTTGTCTTTTATTTTTGCCTCAAGGCGGATATTCAAAGCTTTTAACTTAAATTGTTCAATTTTAAGAAGCTGGTTTGAAAAATAAGCTTTTCGGGCATAAATTTCAAGGTTTCGGGCAATCAACATTCCAATAATATTAATTGCAATAAGAAAAAAGCTGTTAATTACACTTAACAGATATGGCATATCAATAAAAGAAAAGGCTCCTGTAATATAAAGTACAGTCGAAATTAAGCCTGCTGATGCAGCCCATATAAACCGTAATTTTAAAAAACCGTAATTCATTATAATGATTAAAATAAATCCAGGGAAATAATAATTACTCAAATCCTGGGGGGCCAGTGTTATTATCCCAATTACGCCGAATGCCGACATTATTACTGCTGCTGTTGAAACAAACTGAATTTTGCGCTTGTAAATGCGTGTAAAACTAAATGCAAGTATGCCTACAAGCATTGGAATAACTATAAGGTAACGAAAAGTCCAGAACTTATATTTAAATTCGGGAATTAGTGCTGCATCTAAAATACCAAACAAGGCATATAAAACAACGGCCATGAAAATTGCCAATCTAACCTGATTAAGGGAGCGATTGTAAAAATCGATGAGGAAATGATTTTCAAATTCTTTATTTTCTTTGGTAAAAGCAAGACTTATAAACGAAAGTTCAAAATTTCTGATGAGATCGTCATCCTCTTCAGTTTCCTGATTCTTATTGTTATGCACCATTTAATTAGAAATAAAAGAATTACAAGATACAAACAAATTTTATGATCTGAAAAACCTAATTTTGTAGACATTTGTGTAGCATTGGTAATGAGTTGAATATTAAGTCATAATGGAATAAATCTTATTTAAAAGTTCATTGATATTATAAGGTTTTGTAATAAAGTCATCGCATCCAGCCTCAAAACTTTTTTGCTTTTCACCAGGCATTGCATATGCAGTTACTGCAATAATTGGAATATTTCTGTGCTTTTTAATCTCTTTGCTTGCATTATATCCATTTACGCCTGGTAATTGAATATCCATCAAAACAATATCAACCTTTGAATTGTTTATTGCAATTTCAATAGCTTCATTTCCATTGATCGCCCTGATTATTTCAACGTTTGTTTTTCTGAGGATTGCACTAATCACATTAAAATTCATATCATCATCTTCGACCACTAATATCACCCTGTCTTCCCAAATAAAATTTTGAACCTTGGATGTTTCATCTCCAGATGCCCTGGAACTTTTACCATAATATTCCACAGGAATCTTAAAATAGAATGTGCTGCCTTTGTTTTCAATTGAATCAACCCAAATCTCTCCATCTAGCAATTCTACAATGCTTTTTGATATTGCCAAACCAAGTCCAGTTCCTGAAGTATTTTTTGTGTAGGAATCTTCAACCTGTCCAAATCTTTGAAATACAAGATCTTTATCCTTTTCGGAAATACCTAAGCCTGAGTCTCTTGTATAGAATAGAAGTTGTGAATCTGGCAATTTTTCATATCCAAATTCAATGATTCCTTCATCAGTAAACTTTACTGCATTACTCAAAAAATTTGTCAATACTTGCTTTATTCTCAGTTCATCAGAAAATATGACAGGCTTATCGGAATTTGTTGGTAAATTTAATTGAATGGTAGTCGATGTGCTTTTATTTTTAGCCAATCCTGCTACTACAGATGATAAAAGTCTATTCAGCATTTCATCCAAATCGAATTTTTCCTTTCTAATCTTTAGTTGTCCTGCTTCTATTTTGGCTATATCTATAATGTCATCAACCAGTTGTAGCAAATTCGAACCACTATGCTTAATGTAGCTCAGGTATTTTACCATTTCTTCTTCTAATTCAAAGGAATCCGTAATTAAATTACTAAAGCCAATAATTGCATTCATCGGCGATCTTATTTCGTGCGACATATTTGCAAGGAAAGCTGATTTTAGCTTATCTGATTCTTCTGCTCTTTGCTTTTGTTTTTGTAATTCTTCATTTATTCTTTTTCTACCCAAGCTCTGTTTGTAAATAAGAATAACGAGCAATAAAAACAATAACCCTGCTATTAAACTGGCTATTAAAAAATTTCGCTGTTTATTTAATACTTGGGTTTTATAAAATGAATCCTTTTCGAGATTATTAATAATTTTGCTTTTTGTTTGATTTTCAAGATTTAATTTTAGTTGGGCTATTTTATTGTACTTTTTATCAGAAAATAGGTTTTCTTTTATCCATGTATATTTTTTATAATATAATAGTGCTTCATCATAAACATTTTCTTGCTCATACAAGGTTGAAAGATTTTTGTAGACATCAAGCAATATTTCATGAGAATTAATAAACTCGGCAACTATCATTGATTCATTTAAATAAATTCTTGCTCTACCCAAATCTCCAATCAATAAATAAATATTTCCTAAGGCATTGCATGCTTTAGCTATTGCCTGCCTATTATTAATCTGTTTGGCCAAATTAAGTGATTTAATATAGAATAAATCGGCTTGTGGGTACTCATTTTTTTGTTCATGAATTTCTGCAATAAAAAAGTATGAAAGAATTATTCCTTCGCTATAATTTAGTTTTTCTTTTAATTCAAAGGATTTTTGATGAAAAGACAATGCACTGTCTATATTTCCTAATTTGTTGTATACTTGTGCTATGTTGAAAAAAACTTCAGCTATTTTAAATGTATCAGAAAGTTCTTTCCATATTTTCAGTGCATTATTATACAATTCGTTAGCATCTTTGTATTGTTCTAATTCATAATAAATTCCCGCTAAATATACTAAGGCATCACCTTCGAAATTAAATTCATTCTGTTCCTGAAAAACCGGAATAGCCTCCATCAAATAACCAATAGCAATTTCATAATCCGATAATTTAGCGCAAACCATTCCCATTGCGGTTTTAGCATGAGCTTCGCCAAATTGATCTGTCAACAGTTGGAAAATTCGAAGAGATTCCTGAAAGTAAATATAGGACTTTGGATATTCACGAACATCCATATAAAATTCGCCTATAAATAAATATAAAGTAGCTTTTACTGTCAGGTCTAAATTTTGAAACTCAACAACTGGACTTGTCATATTTATGCTTGTATCCTGATCGTTCATAACAAAAATCTGAGCTATATCTTTGAGGATTTGACTTTTATCCTCCGATTTGCTCGTATTATATTCCATTATTAAACTATCGATAGGATTTGCCCTACTTATCAAAGAGATTGTAATAATCAATAATATCAAAGAAAATTTTCTAAAAAAAAATCTTTTGCTGAAAGTATTTCTATCGTTCATTTATTTGTGGTTGCAATTGAATTTCATATATTTATAGGTCAAAAATTTATACGCTAAATTAATATAATGGAACAAATTAAAAGAAAAAATTTCTTTTCAAAAACCAAGCCGATAGAATCATGATTATGTGAAAATAGAAAATATATAAAATAACCACAAAGAAATTTGTCGAGTGATTTTTTGCAAAAGGAAATAATATAGCATAAGTGGATAGAAAATATTTTCAAGAATAAAAGTATATTTGTTATAAAGAATTGTAAGTATTTAAATTAAAAAGAAATGAACTAAATTTTTCAATTTCAAAGAAATTTTATTTTAAAATTGAATTATCATAAAATACTTTCAGTAGGAAATGGATAGAAAATATTAAATTACAATGTCATTTGAAAAGAATATTCATCTTTATTGAACAACATCGAAATGGAAGATCAATCGGAAAAGATAAAAGAATTAGAAACAAAGCTTGGTCTTTTAAAAGAAAAGCTGAAAATTTCTCAATCGCTTGTAAAAATTGGATTTTGGGAACTAAACAGCAAAACACGACAAGTTTTTTTATCAGCTGAAGCTCTTGAAATTGTTAAATTAAAAACAGAAAGGCAATGGATTGATATTGATGAAATTATTGAAATCATATCAGAAAATGACAAGCATAACTTTAAAACAGGAATTAATAAGCTCATACTTGACAAAAAATCTTTAGATATTGATTTTTCATTGAATGAATCAATTAATAATGAGTCACTTACAATAAAGGCCAAAGCAAACCCTTCGGGTAAAAATAAAAAAAATAGAGAGACCATAATCGGAATTGTACAAGATATTACAGCTCAAAAAAAAACAGAGTTATTCCTTAAAAATGCAAAAAATAAAGCAGAAGAAGCAGATATATTAAAATCGGCATTTTTAGCTAATATGTCGCACGAAATTCGTACACCGTTGAATGCAATTCTTGGATTTTCAAGATTGTTGACAAATCCAGAAATCCCAAATAATCAGAGGCAGGAATATAGCGAATATATAACCAATAGCGCCAATAATTTATTAAACCTGATAAGAGATATTGTGGATATTTCAAAAATTGAAGCGGGTAAAATGATTATTGAAAAGAGCCGTTGCCAGGTTAATAAAATTTTAAAAGAACTCAAATTTACATTTGAAAAAGAAAAGAACCGCCAATTAAAAAATCAAATTGAGATAATACTTAAGAAATCCAATGAAGATGAAGAATTTGCTATTTATACCGATCCATATCGATTTCATCAAATTCTGGTAAACCTTATTGGAAATGCTTTGAAATTTACCGAAACTGGCTACATTGAATTTGGTTATATTTTTCAAGATGATCTAAATATACAATTCTATGTAAAAGATACAGGAATTGGTATACCAGATGATAAAATCGACTTGATATTCAGTCGTTTTGGACAGATAATTGACAATAAAATTAAAAATCCGGGAGGTACAGGTCTTGGATTATCAATCACAAAACACCTTATTAGTCGGCTTGGAGGTAAAATATGGGTTGAATCCACAATTGATAAAGGTACAAAATTCACTTTTACACTACCTTATGAGAAAGTGGAAGAGCCAACTTATAAGTATATAAATTTTAAAGAAGAGTTTGATGGATTTGAAATTGGCAAGCTCAAAATTCTTGCTGTTGAAGACGATAAGATAAATATGATACTTTTGGAAGATACACTTAAACTGCATATTGAAAATATTGATATTGTAAAGGCATATAATGGAATTGAAGCTATTCATAAACTTGAACAGGATGATTTTGATTTGATCATTATGGATATAAGAATGCCTCTTTTAGATGGATATGAAGCAACAAAAAGGATAAGGACAGAATTTCCATCACCTAAAAATAATATTCCGATACTTGGACTGTCGGCCCATGCTTTAAAAAACGAAATTGAGGCTGGAAGAAAAATAGGAATGAACGATTTTTTATCAAAACCTATCCAACCAGACGAGTTATTTTCAAAAATAAAAAAATTAATAAGTAATATTCCAATAAAAACTAAGCTAGAAATTGATGAAGCGTCCAGAAAAGCTGAATTAGTTGATATTAAAAGTATTGACATCCAATTTTTTGAAAAACTCTATAAAAACAATATTGAAAAGATCAATCATACACTTTCAGTATATTTATCTCAGGTGCCTGAACAATTAAA
>Ga0316608_1000571_pt1 | contig 16823 bp, 7 predicted proteins | sample MIS2016152B_MG_FD_207673 | JGI IMG/M metagenome (GOLD analysis project Ga0316608, IMG submission 207673) | Microbial mat bacterial communities from Middle Island sinkhole, Lake Huron, Michigan, United States - MIS.2016.152B | ecosystem: Environmental > Aquatic > Freshwater > Lake > Sediment...
CTACGTGCCTGATATCTTCGGCAACCTTATTTTCCGATAATTCGGGCGACCGGATTCGGTTTCAGATTACCTCGAACCGTTTTTTGCGCGGTATGGTGCGCACCATCGTGGGAAAACTGCTCGAAATAGGAACCGGAAAAGCATCGGTCGATGAATTCGAAAATCTGCTGATGCATAAAATACCGCTCGATACTACCAAACCAGCCTATCCGCAAGGACTTTACCTGACCAAAGTTACTTACCCATATTTAGACCTGCCACCCCGGGCCGATTTTGTCGATGCCAAATACAATGAGTGGGTGGAGGTATAGAATTCATAAAGATTTACCGAAATTGATTTAAAAGTAAAAAGACGAATATTCTCTGCGAACCTCTGCGGTTCTTAGCGTAACTCAGCGTAACAGCATAGCTTTTTCGCAAAGGTGCGCAGAAAAGATGTTTCTTACTCTTCAAAATCGTAATTCCCTGGCATTACATCACCAAAGGTTATGTTGTTGATATCTATTAGTTTATTTTCGTCTAATGCGGTAAATAAGCTTTCGTTTTGGATGGTCGATTTGTAAGTTGGCTTATTAAACAGCGGATTATATACCCGTGATATTCCAAAGCCAATTTGACAAAGTCCTTTGGAAATTATTTTATAGCTTACTTTTTCGGATATTGAGAAATCGAGTTTTATGGAGGCGTCGAACAGATCTATTTTAGGAATATTGGCATCGGCAACCAGGGAAGTAGTACAATCTGAGTCTCCACTTATTACAATTATTACATTTTCGCCTTCGATAATGCGGGTGATAACCACAAAACGCTTTTCCCAGTTCCCGGCATTATAGTGATCCAGTATTTGCTTTCCTACTTCCTGCACATTGTCAATTTGATTATAGAGCACATTGGCCGACGAGAAAAACACAGCCTTCTCCGAATTAAATTTTATTTCGAACGTTGGCTTTACCACCGGTACTCCATTTAGTCCGATGTCTCCCTTGGCCATGTTTTTGGTACTTACCTGCCCCTGGCTTTGAAATTCCTCGTTGGTGGGAGAATCGTCCTTCAATATTTTAAATTTAATTTTGTAAGGAGCATCGCCAATATTTCCCTGCCGGATAAAATATCCATTTTTAAAAATTCCAAAATCGCCTAGTTTTAACAGTTGCGAAGGAGGAAAATTACCCTGATGATTTGTAAAGTGCCTTCTAAAAGCACGTTTATAAATGCGGTCTACTTGTGTCATAATTGGTAAAGTTTAAATTGTATTTCGAAAATTCAAGTTGGTACCAGACGGTATTTTTTCTTGGCTAAGTTACTTCAATTGTACTCACATTGCAATACCCCAATCAGGGTATATTTTTGCATAAATGATATACACTATATTGTTTTATTTCTTAAATTTCAGTGATTTAAGACAGAATCTAATGCTATCGAAAACCAACAATATTCGCAACGGCCATCTGTTTTCACCCGAAAAACAAGTTGAAAATCATTCCCTCTTTTCGCCCTCTCAATTAATTGACAGCAACAATATTGAAAAAATCCTGGTGTTTTATAACCAATTTTATTACATAACGGATGTTGCTGAATTTAAAAATATCTATGTAAGCCACAATATCTCTAACGTTTTGGGTTATACTCCGGAGTCTTTTCTTTCGATCGAACAGGTTTATGAAAGTATCCATCCGGATGACCGTGACCTGGTTTTCGATTTTTCAATAAAAACAATAGAATGGTCGCGTCTTTACCCTCATATATTGCTAAAAGACCCTTTCAGTGCTGTTTTTTCCATCGACTTCAGAATGAAAACCAGCGACGGAAAGTATATAAGGGTAAACCGGCAATCGTGTTGTTTTAAAACAGACGGTGCAGGCCAAATGATGCAGGCTATTTCGTTCTTTACCGATATTACCCATCTGAAACAAAGCAACCTGATTACCTTTTCCATGAAAGGAAGTAAAGAATTAACCATTCACCTGGAAGAGTTGATTAGCAAGTATGATCATAAATTACTTACTGCGCGCGAGCAGGAAATAATTCACTTTATTTCGCAAGGATTAAGCGCTACCCAAATTAGTAAAAGACTTTTTATTTCAACGAATACCGTAATTAAACACCGTAAAAATATACAGCATAAACTAAAGGCAAAAAACACTGCCGAAATGGTGAAGCAGGCTATTGAACTGGGGATAGTTTTATAACGATGCTTTTAAAAATGAAGGTATCGGAAGAGTCTTAAATAATGAAGTAGACAGAAGAATACATTCTATTTGATCATAATCACTCTTCTCTGTGTCCCTCCGTGAAAATCCTCCGTGTTTCTCCGTGTAATTTTTGGTGACCGATTTTGGGCAATTCGTTTTAATTTAATTCCTCCACCCCAAATAATGGAGGTAACCGGGCGAAAAGAAAACGATTTAATGTCTTTTAAATAGTGTTCTTCATTAGAATTGTAATCCGTTTTCTAAAATTCATATAAATAGTTGTATTTCTTGACTTAATCTCCCATACTCCTTAAATTTACAATTGCGAATCAATGTCGTTTAGTTAAAAAATTTATTAAAACCCCAACCCCTTAAGAAGGGGCTATAACTTTGCAGTGCAGAAGTTTCCTCTCCCCCCGATAGCTATCGCGGGTAAGGAGGGGCAGGGGAGGTGAAAAGCTTAACTAAACTAAATTGAATCCCGAATCTTGAATTTTAGACTAACGACTGCAATATACTTTAGCAAGCCGAACACAATAGTGCAATTTCAACCATTAATTTGACGTTTAAAATAATGATTCTGAAATAATTGTTTGTTTAACCTAAAACCCTACCCTATGTATACCTATAAATTTGGAGGCAAAAATGGCAAAAAGAATACCCTAAAGGAAAGCGGCGACAGAGTGGTTGTTCGCACCAAAAATGCCCGCAGTATAAAGAATGCAATCGTATCGTCCGAAGGATTGAAAACGCTTAAGGATTTTGATATCGAACTGGAGTTCCCGGAATCGGATGTTACCATTTTTAAAGCAAAAGATTCGGTTAAAGATCAAAAAACGATTAGCAACAATGCCCGCAACACCTTAAAAAAAGAGACGGAACTTCGTTTTGCAGGGAGAGTTTTGATAGATACCGATGGTAAAGCGCCGGTTTTATATACCGAAAATATTTTTATCAAATTTCACGATGATGTAAAACAAGCAGATTGTGAGAAGATTTTAGCCGATAATAACCTGGCTATTAAACAAAAACAAGAGTATGCCGCAAATACCTATTTTGTAAGCGCCCCTGAAAATACCGGCCTTAAAATTTTCGAAATAGCCGAATCGTTACTTAAAAAGAAAGAAGTAGAGCTTTGTCACCCGGAGTTAATTCGGAAAAAGGGCACAAAGAGTATTACAATCAATCCCAACCAATGGCATCTTAAAAAAACAACTATAAACGGTGTAGAAGTAAATGCGAATGCAAAAGCCGACCTTGCCCAAAAATTGACGCTTGGCGAAAATATTATTATTGCCATTATCGACGATGGGTTCGATATAGATCACCCGGAGTTTAATATTCCTGGCAAGGTTATTTTTTCAAAAGATATGACAACCAACAGCAGCGATCCGCGGCCAAAATCACAAAATAACCATGGAACGGCATGTGCAGGTGTTGCTACAGCATCGGGAGTAAATGCCTCCGGTGTTGCCCCCAAAGCCACATTAATGCCCATCCGTTTAAATTCAAACTTAGGATCGGTTGCCGAGGCAAATGCATTTAAATGGGCTGTCGATCATGGCGCCGATATTATTTCGTGCAGTTGGGGGCCTATGGATGGCGATTGGTCCGACCCTAACGATCCAACCCATACTTCCATGGTCGATTTGCCCGACAGTACCCGCCTGGCAATCGATTATGCTATTTCCAACGGACGGGGTGGTAAAGGTTGTGTCATAACATTTGCTGCCGGTAATGGCAACGAAGAAGTTAAATACGATGGCTATGCCAGCTACCCAAAAGTTATGGCTATTGCAGCTTGCAACGACACCAGCAAAAGAAGTGTTTACAGCGATTTTGGATCAAGTGTTTGGTGTTCATTCCCCAGCAGCGATTTTGGCTATCCTCCTTTTAATCACCCCAACCCACTAACCAAAGGAATTTACACTACCGACCGCCTAAACGCTGCCGGTTATGCCCCGGGGAATTATACCGATGACTTTGGGGGCACATCCAGCGCTTGTCCGGGTGTTGCAGGAACAGTGGCTTTGATCTTATCGGCTAATCCCCAGCTAACCTGGCAGCAGGTAAGGGATATCCTCAAAGAAACTGCGGAGAAAATTGATACATCCAATGGTAAATACGATGCACAGGGGCATAGTATTTATTATGGCTATGGAAGAGTAGATGCCGAAAAAGCCGTAAAAAAAGCACTGGAATTAAAAGCGCCTGTAATTTCAACTGATTCGGTAAAGATTGTTTCAGCATTAGTCAATCCCAACGGAATTGATATAGGCAACGAAAAAATATCGCTTTTAAATACATCCACCGGAGATATAAATTTGACAGGATGGAGTATTGAGGTTCAAAGCAAGAAAAAAGCATTATCCGGTATCCTTGCCGGTGGTGAAGCAAAGACGATTAATCTGGATGGTAAAACAATTAAACTGCCCAACACCACTGCAACCATCAATTTACTAAATCCTCAGTCAAAAGTTGTTCATACCGTTACCTATGCTAAAAAACAAGTAAAGAAAGGGCTGGTGATATTGTTTTAATTAGTTGGATACCAATGTTGATTCAAAAATAGCCTTTCTAACCGATTGTAATTCCGGCCAGAAAGGTTATTTTTATTTCTGCTAAATGATACTAACTACCAATTTTTCAGTATGAAATTCAAGCATTTACTCCTCCTCGCTATTGGGTGCATTACTATTCAGTTGCAGGCTCAAACTCAAAAAGCCCCCGAAAAACTAAAAAGGGCAGATTGTTATTTTGGTGTTCATTTCGATTTACACGCCAGCGAAGATATCACCGATGCCGGAAAATCACTTACCTATGAAATGATTGATACCTTTTTAACCAAGGTACGTCCCGATTTCATCCAGGTTGACTGCAAGGGGCACCCTGGAATCTCCAGTTATCCTACAAAAGTTGGTTATCATGTAAAAGGTTTTGAAAAGGATCCGCTGAAACTCTGGAGGGAGGTAACAGAGAAAAATAAGGTCGGACTTTTTATGCATTTTTCGGGCGTTTGGGACGGGAAGGTTGTAAAAGAACATCCCGACTGGGCAATTATTAAGGCAAACGGGGAACGAAGCACCCAGAAGGTATCATTTTTCAGTCCTTACCTGGATACCTATATGCTTCCTCAATTAAAAGAATTAAGTAACGAATATCGCGTTGACGGAGCCTGGATAGATGGCGAATGCTGGGCAGTAGAACCTGATTACGGAGAGGCATCTTTAGCCCGGTTTAGGAAAGAAACAGGAATAAGTGAAATCCCTAAAGGTACCGGCGATAAATATTATCCTGAATTTTTGGAATATACCCGCAGTCTTTTTCGCGAGCATTTAAAAAAATATGTCGATGCCGTTCACCAAAACAATCCGAAATTTCAGATTACCAGCAATTGGTCCTACTCGTCGCTTATGCCCGAGAAAGTGAATGTCGGTGTTGATTTTTTATCGGGCGATGTAACCCCGCAAAACGGAGTATTTCGCTCAGCTTTCGAGGCGCGATGTCTGGCTCCGCAAGGTAAACCCTGGGACCTGATGGCATGGGGATTTTCATGGAATGGTGGAGAAATGCCGATGAGTGTTAAATCGGCTGTTCAGTTAAAACAGGAAGCTGCCGAAATTATTGCCATGGGGGGCGGCGTTCAATTTTATTATCAGCAAAACCGCGATTTGTCTATAAAACCTTGGCTGGCAACCACACTAACCGATATAGCTTCCTTTTGTCGTGAGCGCCAGCAATTCTGCCATAAGGCAACTGCTGTTCCTCAAATTGCATTGGTTTATCCAACAAAGGCGTACCAAAAGAGTTCGCCGGTTCCTTATTCCCGCTCACTGGCGATGTTACAGGGAACACTCAATGCTTTACTGGATGGTCAGCAAACCGTCGAAATATTGATGGAACATCTGATAACAGGGAGAATGAGCCAATATCCGCTAATTATTATTCCAGAATGTGATTTTATGGAACCACAATTTTTGGAGGAATTAAGAACCTACGTTAAAAATGGCGGCAACCTTTTAGTAATTGGCGCTGAAACTGCCGGACTGTTTAAAACAGAACTGGGAATAAAACCCCTGAATAAAACAGCGAGAACAGAAGCATTTATTTCGGCTTCCAAAAAAATTGGTTCAATACGATCGGATATACTTCATGTGGAACTTAATGGCGGAGCAAAACCCTTTTCAAAATTTTATTTGGGCAGCGATTTTAATTATCCGGGCGACATCGTTGCTTCATCTATAAATCCATACGGTAACGGAAAAGTAGCTGGAATATATTTTAATGCGGGAACAGCTTATAACGAATACAAAACGCCCATTCTCCGGGATTATATCGCTCAAATCGTTCAGCAATTGTTCTCCGGGAAACTGGTGGAAGTAACGGGCTCACATTTGGTGCATGTGACTGTTAACAACCTGAAAGGAAAAATGATGGTAAACCTTATTAATGTTGCTGGAGAGCATACCAACCAAACGGCATTAGGTTACGATGAGGTTCCTGCATTAAAAAACCTGAATGTTTCTATAAAAATGAATGAAAAACCTTCTAAAATAATTCTTCAACCCGAAGGTAAGGAAATGAAAATCTCCTATGCCAATGGCCGTGCTGTTGTTTTAGTTCCTGAATTGCAGCTTCATGCTATTTTAGAAGTGGTTCAATAATTTTTATACAATCAAGGATTAAAACATTGAACATTTCGAGGGTTTAATTTGAGTGTATTTATAGATATGCCAGGTGACTTTCCAGGTTTTTGAAACCTGGAAAGTCTTTTTTAAATAAAGTTTTCGTTTTTTACCTTTATTCTTTAATCAGTTTAAATTGCATCGGCTCTTTTATTTCAGAAAAGTAAACCAATGCAATATATTGACCCGCTTTAAGTGAACTAATATCTATCTTCACTATCGTTCCTTTTTCTTTTGACAGCAATACTTTGCGACCGGCCAAATCGATTATCGTAATTTTCTCAATAGTTTCGTCAGCATTAAAATAAATCCTGGAATTCGCCGGATTTGGATGAACTGTCACGCGTCCATTCATTTCAATGTCATTAATTCCAGTTGGTTGTAAAATAATTGTGTGGCTAATTGGACTGTCATTAATAGTAAATACTCCTTCCAGAAATCCAAAACCATCAGCAGTAATTTTAAATTTATATTCCCCGGGCTCCAGGGTGAATGAAACCTGGCCATTATTCCCCGTGGAGTCTTTAGTCAACAATATTTCATTTTTAAATAATTCCACCTTTGCTTTTACAATAGATACATTGTTTCCGCTTTTAATGGAATAATTAACCAAATAGGTCATTGGATTCAATTCTATTTCCTTAATAACATCAATAAATCCAATAATTACTTCGCCTTCTATCTTCTTATAGGGTGGATTCTCAATTGAAAATTGAATTTTTTCTCCCGGTTTCAGCGAATCGATTAATACCACACCCAAGCTGTTTGTCTTTAAATCTCCATGTTGGAATATTTTGAGCGCTATGTTTTCAACCGGTTTTTGATTTGAAGTAATTTTAAACTGAAGCTGATATTGTTTTTGTTTGAAGTGAGCAATAATACTCCGGTTGGTGGTACAGTTAAATTTATAAACCGAATCGTGCGAAACTTCAATTGCGCCCTCATACCATCCTGTAAAGGCATATCCCAGCGAGGGGGAAGCATCTAGGGTTACTGATTCGTTATAAAAATAATTTCCTGAACCACTTACAGATCCGGCATCCGGAATATTTTTTCCGGTTTCAATAGAAAACGAAAGCTTCTCAAATCTGGCTGTTATCCCAATATCTTCCACTGCATTAAAAATCAGCGGATTTGATATGTTTAGTAGCACATTCCCATTATACCAGCCGGAAAAATTGTAACCGGGAAAAGGAATTGCCTCTAATGATACTGCTTGATTGTAACTATATTTTCCATCTCCTGAAATCTTCCCCGCTTCTGCAATATTAGCAGCAACACTTATATCTACCTTTATTATTTCAAATTTGGCAGTGTACGACACATTTTTTACAGCCGAAAATTTAAAAGGGTTGGAATCACTAACCAGCATGTCTCCCAAAAACCACCCCCGAAAACTATATCCAACTGCTGGAGTTGCAATAAGAGCCACATCCTGAAAATAACTATAGGTACCTCCTCCAGTAACATTACCGTCGTTAATATTCTCGGAAATTGCAGATATGGTATATGTTTGCGGTTCGAACTTGGCAATTAGTGTTCTGTTTTTTGTGGAAACAAAAGTATATATGGCTTTTGTTTCGGCAACAACATTATCCTCAAACCATCCCAGAAACTTATACCCTCCAGCGGGAGTTGCTGTAAGAGAAATTTGCTGGCCATATAAATAATTACCGCTACCGGTTGTGCTTCCTGAATTTGAAGGTGAAACCGTAGTTAAAATTGAGTAGTTTTCGAGCCTGAAATGGGCTGTTATTGTTCTATTGCCAGTAATAGTAATTGTAAATGTAGTATTGGTTGATAGGATACTTCCGTTTTCAGTCCAATTTGTAAATAAATACCCTTTTTGGGGTAATGCTGTAATACTTACCTGCTCATTGTAGTTATGTATACCCTCTCCGGTAACGCCTCCTCCAGCAACAGGATTGGTTAATAGCGTTAAGGAATATTTTACTGGCTCAAATTCGGCTTCAAAGCTTTTTAAAGAGGAAACCTCAATGGTATAAGCTGCATTTTGTGAGACAATAATACCTCCACTTTTCCAGTTTTTGAATATGTAACCTTGTGCCGGCAAAGCATTAAGCGTAATACTTTCCCCTTCATAATAAGAGCCGGCTCCGCTCACCATTCCGGATGAAAGCGGAAAAGAAGTCACACTTATTGTATATTTTGAATTTAGGACGCACCTGATAGGAAAAGCGTTTCTCTTATCATCGTATGAGCGGTCTACTTGCCCCGAATTTCCACTAAAGTTTCTTAACCATGCGGACTCCTCAACTGCAGAGGACGTCCAAAATGTTGCCCATTGGTTTAGGCTTTGTCCTTGTCCGGCAATATTAATCTTTCCTGAAGGAAGGATGCTAAAACCTGAAGAATTTGATGGAATCGCTGATCCACTCCAATATCGTTCCGAACGGAGTTGAAGACTTTGATCACTTCCACGCTCCCATATCCCATTGGCTTCTTCCTGAGTCATACCTATTGTTTTCTCTAATTTTTTCCAATCATCATCAGCCGGGACATGCCAATTAGTTGGGCATACCCCTTTATTATAAGAATATTGCCCGTGTTGCATGGCTTCATCCCATTGGTATAATGCACCATAAGCATCGCAATAGTCTTCGTCATTGAAATAGCAATATTTTTCAAGATTGCTATTGTTCAATTGAGGAAGACTTGTTGCAATAATAGAACCATCATTCAGGTTTTCCTTAAACCAGCATTGATCTCCAATAAGAACCGTATGATATGTTTTCCCATGATAATCGATCGTTGGCATTCCTAAACAAGGATTACCCTTTGCTTCATAATTTTTCTCCACCTGAAATACTTTTTCAGTTTGTAAACTGGCCGAACTGCCCCATTGATTGCAATTCTGGGGGCTTGGAAGGTTAGTCCCGGAGTAATTAGAAAATCTACCAATGTCGAAAGCCCAGATAAAACGAAGTTTATAAGTTCCCGTTTTAATTGGCGCGTTAAAATTAAAAATGGCCGATTTGGTTTCATTCAACCCATCGTTAATGGCGGCTAATGGAGTTAAAGTATCCCAGGAGGCATAAACATTCCCTTTTACAATGCAAGAAGGACAAGTATTGGCTTTCCAATCTATTTTTACACTTACTGGTTCTCCTGGCATAGGCTTTTCCGGTATAAGCGTCACCTTATCGATTTCAATAAGTTCGTTTGGATTTTTTACTCCAATTTCAATGGTATTTTTTGAATTCTGACAATTATCTGCTGGACCAGCAACCGGAATAATATTTATAATTGCACGATGATTATAGGCTGCCGAATGTCCCGCCGGATTTAAATTCGTCAATAAAAAATAACCATCTGCATTACCTCCCCAACCCCAATTAAAGTGAAACATCCCTGAGTTATCGTACCCGTCGCAAACGAATGCATGGCCGGAGGTTGCTGTAAATTGAGCAGAATAATAAATGGGCTGATCTTTATCAATTTGTGCTTTTAATAAGGATATCCAATTGGCGTCGGAATACGAACTTTTATAAACAAAACTTGCACTTTCAGAATATTTAAAATATTGAACCAATGCATCTCGAGCCATGGAGGAAGATGCCCCGGAGCCAAATATGGAATAATCCATGTTTACGGAAACCCCGAAATGATATAGTAATTTAGCGATATCTGCATTGGCGGAGGTTATCTTATTGGGCATACTCGACCAATTATAGGTTGTTGTTTCGAAAGAAGCTGATTGCGTTCCATACTTGTAATGGTCATAACTCCGCGAACCTTTTCCAGTACTTGGATAGTTATGAAATTTCATAATCTGGCATGCAGCAATTGCGACGCATCCCGCCAAAACATGCCCACATTGCCCGCCTGCATCCGATGGGCATAGCGTGTTGTAATAACACCCCTGGTCCCAGGTAGTTTTTAGCAAAGGTTCAATTGCTGTTGCCTCAGCATTAACAGCGAAAATGTCTGAAAAAAATTCCTGATTCCATCCGGGAGCTTTTATAGCATTTGAAACAGGCTGGTTAAAAAGCTGAATAATTTGCTCTTTCATCCCTGCTAACCAATCCTTAAAAGGCCGAGGCATAGAAGCCGAATCAGGAAGAATGCTATTAACGGAATAGGCCAATACCGGCGTAATGCGGTCATCTGCTGCCATTATAATAAACCCGGGCATATTTACGTTCCGAAAAATATAGTATAATGGGGCATTTGATGATATCCCGGTTACCAATAATTCCGATTGAACTGTTTTATAGGATTTAAGCTTTGACGAGGCAAGCTTTTTGTAGATAAATGCTTCTGCAACCTGACGTGCTTTTAGGCTGTCAACCGGAGATCCAATTAGATTTTGTACGAAGAACAATCCCAGAAAAAAGACCGTCAAAAAAGAGTGTTGGATATATGCTTTCATTGTAAATAGCTATATTTATTAGCTTCTCGGAAAAACAAAAATATGGTATTTAATTCATTATGTCAATTAAGATTAATGCGCCAATTTCTGAATTTAACTTATGGATTAATTTGAAATACTTATCAAAATACAATTCTTTCCATTCTGTCAACAAGAGTTCTGCCCGTTTTCACTATTGCTTCGGGTTGGATAGCTTTTGGGTCGAAGTTTTTCAGGTTGCCAAAACCAAACCCCGTTAAACGTTCAACTTCGGCAATAGTGGTTTGGTAAGTTCGGTATTCGCCAAAAACAAAACCTACCTTTTCCAGGTTATCCATTTCGTTTTCCTGGTCGAGTATGTATGCAGTAGCCGAAAGGCTTCCGTCTTCCTTTACCATGGTTACAACCTTCCAGAATTTTATTGGAATTAAAATACCGCGATAAGGCACATCGTTAGTTTCATTAAAAACGGGTCCGGTAAAAACATTTATTTTCAGATTATTTACATCGGTGTTTTTTAGAATATAGTCTTCCAAATCTCCCCAAATCTTTTGGTTTAGATTGGCATGTTGCGGAGCAGCATTGGTGTAATGAAATGTGTCTACTTCTGCCTGTTTGGCGACAGTGTCGGGGCCCCAACAAGGGTCTAACCGCCGAACTAAATGCCCGCGATCGAGTTTATTGTTTTCATAAATATCGTTCCCGCATTGGAATTCTTCGCCAATTCTACTATCAAATACCCATTTGTCTTTTTTACGGATTATTTTGCGTAGGGCATCGCCATCAATATTTACAGCTGTGTAAAAAGCTATTCTTCTCGATTTATTCATGCAAACCGAAAAATGAGTATAATCGAGGGTTAACGAATTACCAACTTTAGCCACTTTCCTTTTAAGGCCGACTGATAGTTCGGGCAAATCTACAGTCACTCCCATAAAGTTGGGACGGTATCCCAGATGCTCGTTGCTACTGCTTAAAATGGCAGGGGAAATTTTGGGCTTTACCAGCGTAATTTCAAGTTTCTGGAGCACCGAATGAATATAACAGGCAAGAGCATGTTCCGGTTGATCTTCGCTTGACTCACCTGCAAAATGCAGCCCCGCAGCTATATTGGTAAGGTTATCCTGCTTGTCTTTTACCAGCCATAGCGAACCGGAGTCCCCGCCTTTCGAAATCTCCCCGTCAACAGGTTTATGTTTTGGGTCAATTACAATTTCGAACCCTCCAACTTGCTGTTCGCCTATTCCCTCGTAATCTATTTTAGTAGTGACATGTATCCGGGAAACTACACCATGGGTAACCCCGGTAGTTCTTCCCGATTTTATTACTTTGTCTCCCAGATCTACTTTTGCAATTTTTTTAGGCTCCACATTTATTTCATAGAGCGCTTCATTAAAATCACGATTTTCGATGGTAGAGATTGCACAGTCTCCTGCCACTCCCAGGTGACTTTTTACCAGTTTGCCCAGGAGATTATTGGCAACATTGCTGTCGTCGTATGGTCCGGGTTGCACAATGGGGTCGCCGGTTTGAGCATAACCTCCATCGAGTACATGCCAATTGCTCAAAACATAGGGAGTACCGTTGTGAATATCGTAAACAATACTCCCGATTGTGCCAGCGGATGAATTGACATGGCCGACACTGATACCTGGTTTAATTACATTTTGCCTCAATTTCCGTTGATCTTTCTGAACAACGGTTTCGGACATTACCTGATAATGGGCGGAGAAGGATCGCTGCACCACGTCAGTAGGGATAACTACTTTGCCAAATTTAAATTCCTCGGGAATTTCCTTTGTTCCGCTAGAAACCAACGATTCAAGCGATTCAGCTTTTGCTTTTTGGGCGACTGAAAATTGAATGCTCAACTCGGTTGTTGTTTTCCCCTCCGAAATTTTGTATCCAATACCTACGGAAGTAATATTGGGATATTGAAGGTAATTTTCTGCCTGAGAACGAATAATCTTTTTAGCCGTTTCTATTAACTCATTATTGTTTTGGGCCATACTTTAGGTTTTTTAAAGGAAGGACAATATTTAATTTCTGTATTTATTCCCTATAAAATTCAAAATATAAAAGGCAAATATGAAATCTGAATTATTACTTAAAGAAAATCTGGAAAACTAAATTACAACCTCCAAAACATCCTGTCCGAAAAAATATGATGAACTGCTTTTTTTAAATTATAACCAGAAACAATTAAAGGACGAATTGGTTCAGCGTTGCCAAATTACATAAGATTAATTATAAGTTAATTATAACCAATTTCAGCTATATTTTTAAGTTGAAATTATACTCCCATGCATTTAAAAACAGCATGGTACATATAGCTGAACCTTATTAATTAGATTTTAGTCTTATATTTTTCGCCTCCGTTTTAGGATGAAATCGTTTTTTATTAACTTTATTAGCGGATCTTTATTTTACGAAAATTAAGGACAATCAAAAATGGTAGAAATAACCCTTTTTAACTTCAGACCGGTTGAGTTAACCGAAATTTTCCAATTAATTTTGAACGCCATTAACCAATAAGCCAAAAGATGCAATGATGAAAAACGCATTAAAATATATTCTAATCCTCTTCTTTGCACTATCAATAAATATCACCTGCCTTAAGCTTATGGCGAATGGTACGAAAATTTTTCGTGTTGGGGCATTTAACTATTATCCGGCTATTTTTCAGGATAACGATGGAATTGTTAAGGGTTTTTATGTAGATGCCCTCAAAGAAATCGAAAAAAACGAAGATATTCGGTTTGAATATATTTATGGATCGTGGAGTGAAGGTATTGATCGGATAAAATCAGGTAACATTGATGTGATGCCAAGTGTAGCATATACTCCCGAGCGTGCTTTGTTTTTAGACTATTGCAAAACCCCGCTTTTGACCGTTTGGGGAGAATTATATGTGACATTTGAATCGGAAATTGATAACATTAAAGAGGTTCAAGGTAAGACTGTCGCTATTATGAAAGGCGATTTTAATGCGCAATATTTTATCGATCTGGTTAAAAAATTTGGCATTGAATGTAATTTCGTTGAAATGTCCGGATTTGATGAAGTTTTTACTGCCGTTAAAGAAAAAAAAGTAGATGCTGGCATTGTGAACAGCACATTTGGTGTAGCAAAACAAAAAGAATTCAGAATCAGGTCGACTGGCGTTGTGTTTAATCCTTTTGATATCTTTTTTGCTGTAAAAAAAGGAGAAAACAAAGAATTGGCCGAAATCCTGGATAAATATCTAAACAAATGGAGACATCAGGAATTTTCTGTTTATAATCAGGCCCGTCAAAAGTGGTCGCATGGTACTGTAGGGAAAATAGAAATATTTCCCCAGTGGTTAAGCTATTTCTTGGCTGCTATTGGTTTTCTTATACTAGCTGCATTTGTTTTTATTGTTTTGCTCCGAAAACAAGTATTTCGAGCTACAAAAGACCTTTTAAAACAAAAAGAAATATTGCGCGAAAGTGAGGCGAAATTCAAAAGTTATGTAAATACCGCTCCCGATGGTATTTTTGTCGTAAACGAAACGGGTAAATATATTGAGGTAAATCCAGCGGCCTCAATAATTACAGGATATGCAGAGACTGAACTCCTTGCTCTATCTGTCCGGGATCTTCAACCTCCTGAAACAATGGAGCAGGACATGCAATATTTCATCGCACTAAAAGAGCAGGGACGCATGTCGGCAGAGTTTGAGTTTGTGCATAAAAATAATAGTAAAAGATGGTGGTCAGTAGAGGGTATAAAGCTTTCAGAATTCCGGTATTTGGGATTTGCCAAAGATATAACCGAACGCAAACAAGCCGAATTCTTATTAAAGGAGCAAAATGCTCAAATAGCAAGTCAAAATGAGAGGTACAAACAATTAAACTCAGAACTGCAAAAATCTAAAGAAAAAGCAGAGGAGAGCGATCGGTTAAAAACTGCTTTTTTGCAAAATATGAGCCACGAAATTCGCACTCCACTAAACGCTATTATGGGCTTTGCCGAATTATTGCCCAGATGTTACGATAATAAAGAAAAACTTGAAAAATTTTCCAGAATAATTAATGAACGGGGAACCGATTTAATTGAAATAATAAATGGAATCCTTGATATATCGAAAATTGAATCGGGACAACTAACCTTGAATCTTGAGGAAATTAGGATAGAAAAACTTTTGCACGAAATTGATACTTTCTTTGGTGAGTTTCAAAAAAAAATAAGAAAACATAATTTAGCTTTCAATATAGTACTTGACAGTAAAGTAGCCAATACCATTGCTTATAGTGATCCGGTGAAGCTTAAACAGATCCTGATTAACCTTATTGGAAACGCCTTTAAATATACCCAAACCGGAAATATTGAAGTAGGGTGTAGTCTCAAAAACGAAAATGATCTTCTATTTTATGTCAAAGACACAGGCATTGGAATACCTGCAAACCGGCACACCGAAATTTTTGAGCGCTTTATTCAGGCACATCAAAACTCAAATCAATTATATGGTGGAAATGGTCTTGGATTATCCATTGTAAAAGGCCTTTTAGATCTTTTAGAAGGCAAAATATGGCTCGAATCGGAGGTAGGCAAAGGAAGTACTTTCTTTTTCACTCTGCCTTTAAAAACGAAATAATACCAAAAGCTACCCCGACCAAACTTAAGAGATAGTTCTGCAGACCTAATTTATAAGCATATTTTTGTACTTTGTGAAATTGGAATCCATAATTCGCAGAACCATTTTATTAAAACTAAAACCCATTACTTTTGTTTCGAAATAATAAATACTGGAAATGGAGAAGAAGGATTCGTTATATGGCAAAACCCTGACAGAAATACAAGACATTGTAAAAGGTCTGAACCTGCCAGGTTTTACTGCTAAACAAATTTCCGAATGGCTTTACAAAAAGCATGTCCAATCGATTGATGCAATGACCAACCTTTCGGCAAAAGCACGCGAATTACTCAAAGAGCATTTCGATTTAGGGTTGGTTCCATTCTCTAAAGTCCAAACTTCTGTTGATGGAACAAAAAAATACCTTTTCCCGACAACCAACGGAAAATTTATTGAAGCAGCCTATATTCCTGATAAGGACAGAGCAACGCTATGCGTATCGTCGCAAGTGGGATGCAAAATGGGGTGCTTATTCTGTATGACCGGGAAGCAAGGATTTCAGGGAAACCTTTCCTGTGGCGAAATACTCAATCAAATAGCCAGCATACCAGAGCGCGACCAATTAACAAACCTGGTATACATGGGCATGGGCGAGCCCTTCGATAATCTGCAGCAGGTTTTAAATAGTCTTGAAATTTTGACCGCCGGTTATGGCTATGGATGGAGCCCAAAACGTATTACGGTTTCAACAATTGGCATAATTCCGGGAATGAAGGAGTTTCTGGAGAAAAGCAAATGTCACCTGGCTGTAAGCCTCCATAACCCATTTGATGAAGAGCGTCGGAAACTAATGCCTGTAGAACATGTGTATCCCATTAAGGAAGTACTGAAGGAAATTAAAGGCTTCGACTTTGGTTTACAGCGCAGGGTATCGTTCGAATATATTGTTTTTAAAAACTTGAACGACACGCCACGGC
>Ga0316608_1000572_pt1 | contig 16792 bp, 12 predicted proteins | sample MIS2016152B_MG_FD_207673 | JGI IMG/M metagenome (GOLD analysis project Ga0316608, IMG submission 207673) | Microbial mat bacterial communities from Middle Island sinkhole, Lake Huron, Michigan, United States - MIS.2016.152B | ecosystem: Environmental > Aquatic > Freshwater > Lake > Sediment...
TTCCATTTGGGTATCATAAATATCGTTAAATATTATTTGCTGTTTGTTTGAAATAGTCAAAAATGATTGTAACGATTTTTTTAGTTTTTCTCTATTCTCAATTTTTGATAATTCAAATATTACTAACTTGTTCTTCCAATATTTAACTTGTAGAAAAACAAAAAGAACAATTAACAGATTAAATACTATTTGTCCCCAATCTAAATTCATTTTGTTATTCCAATTAATATAAATTTCATATAAATCTTTTAAATTGATTATAAATATGATACCAGAATATTTATTTATTGTTTCTAAAAATTTCATGACATTACGATTTTAAAAGTTAGTAATAAACCGTAAACTTATGAAAAATAATTTAAACCGTTAAAGCCTTTTGAATAATTGTAAAAATGTATTATTTTAGCGTTTTAAATTCTTTGCAAAGATACAAAACAAGATTATCATTTGCAAATAAAATATGTTTTATAACATAAAATAAAGTTTAAAATATGAATTTTTTACTAGAGAAAGTACCTACATCAATTATAAACACATTTATTTCAAATTTTGTTAATGATTTTGAATCAAAAAAAGAATTATTAAAAATATGGGTTTCTAAAATCAATTCTGGAGAAATTGCCAAAATAAATGAAATACAAATTCAATCTGATTTTATTGATTTTATATTTAATAAAATACTTAATTATGGAGGTTTTACAGATATAGAATGTAATATAAGAAAAGAAGAAAAAACATTTGAAGATTCTACAAGACCTGATGGCTCTTTAGGTTATTTTAATGACAAACATGATATTAGAGCAATTATTGAATTAAAACCATACAATAAAAATTTTGAGGATAAACAAAACAGAAAAAAACATTTATCAACTATCGAACAAGCATTTGAATACGCTTATAAATTTGGAGATAATTGTAAATGGATTATAATTTCAGATTTTGCAAGAATTAGAATTTATCATAAAGAAAATAAATCAAACTTCCAATATTTTGATATTACTCAATTAGTTACTTATAAAAATTCCATAGCAAAAAAAACTAACGAAATAATTGAAGACGATTCTGAATTTAGGAAATTTATATATTTGCTTTACAAAGACCAATTATTTAAAAGGAAAATAAACCTTTCAAATAAAGACAACTTGCCAAAAGCAGAAGAACTTTTTTATCATAGAATAAGCGAATTAAAAGATATAACAAATAAGTTTTATTTTGATTACAGAAATATAAGAGAAGAGTTGTATTTTAACCTATTAAAAACAAATCAAGACTTTTCAAAAAATCAAATTCTTTATTATACACAAAAAATATTAGATAGGTTGTTATTTATGAGATTTGCATTTCAAAATAATGCAATTAAATTAAATACATTAGGGAATATTTTAAAATTAAAAGAAATAAGTTTTGAAGATTCAGACGATTTGTTTTGGAAAAATTTTAACATAATTTTTAAAGTTTTTCATTTCGGGAAAAAATATTCAGAGGATAAGATTGTACCAAAATTTAATGGGGGTTTATTTGACGAAGACGAAAACTACCAAAAATTGATTGTTAAAGATGATTTTTTAACCAGATATATCAATGTTTTAACAGAATATAATTTTAAAGACGAAATTAAAGTTGAAATTTTAGGACATATTTTTGAGCAATCAATTACAGATTTAGAAATATTTAGAAAAACAAATAAAATAGACGTTGAGGATATTGAAGAACACGATAATATTACACAAAGAAAAAAAGATGGGATCTATTATACACCTGACTATATAACAGAATACATATTAACCCAAACTCTAATAAAATATTTAAGGGAAAAAGAATTTGAAATTTTTAAACAGTTAAATATTGATTATGTTTCTTCTATTGATAAAGATTTAACACGATGGTATATAAACAATCCATTTATACAAAAAGACGATATTATTAAGATTTATTTGCAGTATATTGAAAAATATGAAAAAGTATTATCTGATGTAAAAATACTCGACCCTGCTTGTGGTAGTGGTGCTTTTTTAACCAAAGCATTTGATATATTGGATATAGAATATTTAAGTATTATTGAAAGGAAAAAACAAATAATTGATTATCAAAACTTAAACAATAAATTTAAAACAAGCGAAAGTTATTTTGATAAACAAAAATGGGAATATCGTAAATCAATAGTTATAAACAATTTATACGGAGTTGATATTAATTTGCAGAGTGTTGAAATTACAAAACTTTCGCTTTGGTTAAAAACGGCTAATGACTTAGTTCCATTGTGCGATTTAAAGAAAAACATAAAACAAGGCAATTCTTTAATAGAAGATGGTAGAGTGAAAAACCATTTTGTATGGAAAGATAATTTTGAAAATATTTATTCTGATTTAGGTTTTTTTGATATTGTTATAGGAAATCCACCATATTATAACATTCAGACTTATGGTTATAATTCACCTATTTTTGATTATTTAAAAAAATATTACAAAGATGTTTATCAAGATAAAAGCGACATTTTGTTTTATTTTATAAAAAAGGCAGTAGATGTATCAAAAAACTATATTTCATTTATTGTTTCAAACGCATTCTTGTTCTCGGATAAAGCACAAAAATTAAGAAATTGGTTAATTGACAATACAAACATAATAGAAATTATAAACTTTGAAAAATACCACGTTTTTAACGATGCTTCAGTTACTTCGCTAATCTTTGTTTTGAAAAAATATGGAATATATGAAAAAACAAATTTTATAAACTTTACTGAAAAAGATATTAAGCCAGAATTTATTATCAGCACAATTAACAGTAAAGAAAACTACAACGATATTAAATTTAAGAAGGATAATGTTTGGTCGTTGGTGAAAAATGATTTATTAGAAATCCATAATAAAATAGACGGTCTAAATATTAAATTATGTGATTTAATGCTAGTGGGTAAAGGCATGGAAACTGCTGCAAATGAAGTTTTCATTTTTAACGAAATACCTAAATATTTACCTAAAGAATTGTTTAAAAAAAGAGTTACAGGGTTAAATCTGGGGAAATTTCATATTGATAATAATACAGATTTTATGTTGTATTTTGAACATTATGAAAAATTTGAAGATTTACCAGCAGAAATTCAAAAACACATTAAAAAAAATAGAATTATTTTAGAGAATAGAGCTACTGTAAAAAATGAAGGCAGACCTTTTTGGAAATACAGCAGACCAATGCACAAAGAATATTATCATTTACCAAAATTATTTTGCAGTTACAGGTCTTCCGATAATATTTTTGGTTATGACGATGGATTTAATTTCTTACCTTTGACAAATACAACCGTAATTTTTGAAACTAATCCAGAAATATCAATAAAATATATATTATGTTTATTAAATTCAAAACTTTTAACTTTTAGATATAAAGCAATTGGGAAACAGACTGGTGGTGGCATTTATGAATATTTTGCAAATGGAATAGGGAAATTACCTATTGTCGTAATAACAAAAGATGAACAAAAGCCACTTATAGAATTAGCAGATAAAATGATGGATTTAAAAAAAGAAATTCATAACGCAATCTTAGACAAGAAAACTGAAATACAAATTGAAATAGATAAAACAGAAAACGAAATCAACAAACTTGTTTGCGAACTTTATGAATTAACAGAAGAAGAGATTAAAATAATTGAAAATAGTTTAAAAAAATAAGGCAATAATTTTGCCTTATATACGTCATAACCAATTAACCGATAAATCCGTAAAGAATTGCGACGTGGAAAAGAAATTTCTACTTACGTGAAAGAATACAAACTCGAACATTTTGTGATAATTGATGACATGAAACTCGAATGTTTTCCCGAACATTTTGTTCAAACTCAGAGTGATGACGGTTTGCAGACAAAGCACAAAGAACAGATTATTAATATCCTGAAAAGGAATTGTTTAACTTCTTAGTTTTTTCAGAATAAATGGTCGTTCCGCATAAAATAGTAGGACTTCTTTCTTTTATCATAGCTTAGATATTTAGAGTGTTAGGAAATGAAAAATGAAAAATTTTAAGTATATCTGAATATCATTAAATCACAACTGGTTAACTCCCAAACTCGTTAACTGATAACTGATTCTAAAACGTCATAAAGTTTAGCGATAAAAATATACATATATCAGATGTTTTCACGTGATATTCTACGCTTTGAGGTGAAAACACCTCAAAGGTGCAGTGGTGTTTTTGATGTCGGTTTAGTATGAAACATTGTGCCTGAAAAAAATTAAATTTCTACATTTTCGATTTTATGTAACAGAGCATTTTGGTCATGCTCAAGAATTTGCATAATGTCGAAAATCTTTTCGGAAAATCCTGCCAAACAGAAAATTTTCTTTTCGGGAAACTGCAAACTTCCGTAACCAGCCAAATCCAACGAATAAATAAACGGACTGCAAGCAAAACGTTTTTTGTATTCATTAAACTCTTTTACAGGAGTATAATTTCCAATCCAGCCTTGCATATCCGACAAAATAATTAATCGGTCATAGGCAAAATTTGCAGCTTTAAAAATTGCATTGAAATTAGTACCATGACCAACATCAATACTTCCGTTTCCTGTATTTTGCTTTTGCAAATGGTTTATAATGTCGTAAGTAGCATGATTATAGTCCAAATTTACGTATTTTGCTTCGGTTCCGAAAATCATAAAATCGGCATTGTTTTTTTTTGCCAGAATGGCTCCAAGCAAACAAGCCTGACCTTTATATGATTTAAAACCAGAACCCATACTTCCCGAAAAATCGGCAACAACCAGAGTTTTCCCGCTAAAATCGGGAATGTTACTGCACGAAATATCAAGAGCTTTGTTAAGCGATAACAAAATTTTGGATTTTCCTTCGTTCGAAATTTTGTCTATTTCACCAATGGCTGTCGTAAACCGAAATGGAAGAATTAACGATTTCTTAATCAGTTTTTCGTTTTCGAGCAAATTGCATGTTGCATCAAGTAACTCAAAATCAAATTCTATTGAATTCTCAAACAAATTTTTCTTCTGTTCTTGCAAACGATGAATTTTTTGTTCGTAATAATCAACAAATTTTATGAATTTTGAATTTAACCAATCTTTTTTTGAAATAAACTGGTAAAGTTCGTGATTCTGAATTTTATCTCTTTGTTCTTGAACAGCAGCATCAATTTTACCTACGGCTTCGTTAATTTTAGAATTATCGTCCGGAACATAATAACATGCTTGGGCAATATTTCTCAAATTACGAAGTAATGCAAAATATCCGATTTTCTTGCTCAAAATCAATTCTTTCCATGCTTTTCGTTTATTGTCTGCCAATTCAGCACCGTTTTCAACATCTTGTCCGGCTTTCGAAATCATACTTTCCCAAGTCTGGGTAGATTTCAACTCGCCTTTAATTAGTTGAGCCAAAGCTTCACGGTTTTTATCGCTTGGGACAGGGTGAACCAGATTGACAAGGTCAACAAGTTTTAAATCACGCTTTTCGCCACGATATTTTGCCAACTGATAACTGTCGAATTTACTGAAAGCAGTACTAAAACCACTTTTCATCGCATTTGGCAGCTTCTCAGAGTTTTTGGCTCTGAAATAAGCCAGAATTTCGAGCATATCGTCGGGACGATGAACAATTCGACTGTAAAATCGTTTTGCCCAATCTTTTCCGGAAATATGTTTTGCCAATTCTGCTGCAACTGCATGACTGATTGAACGCATTCCAAACTCTGTACGAGCATAAACTGCTGTTTTGGCTACAAATTCGGGTGAACATGTATCAATCAATTTTACAAGTTGTTCAAGAGTTTTTTCTGCACTTCGGTAATATTGGTCTTCTACAAACGAAGTAAGCAATATGCTGATAAATTCCAATTCGGGAGATTCGGTAAAAGCTTGTCCTCCAGCAAGATTTTCGGTTAAACCGACTTTTGCAGAAGAAACATTGAATTTTGCCATAAGTCTCTTTTAATTAGTTGTTTTATAATTTTGATTGAGATTGAAACCCGACAGGTTTTTAAAATCTGTCGGGTTTGAAGTTTTTTTTTTTTGTAAAATCAATTATTTCAATTGCTTGAATTACTAAATGCAAAGGAAAATTTAAGGTAAGTTTTTTGTTCTGAGAAATTAATAAAGCGAAGTAACTCATCTTGTTGCCATTTGCATAAGTATATTAAATTTCGGTATTAGAAAAATTATTAAAAATTAAGGGAAAAAATTAGTGAGTTTTTAAATAAATTGGTTTCGAAGTAACTCACAGAATAGCCACTTAAATTTAATAATCTTTTCAATGCCAAAAATTTTAACACCAGTAAGTCCGAGTTTATTCTCCTCGACAGAGTCCTCTTTATACAGATTTGTGTTATACCGCTTCCGCATAACGTTTTTTATACGCTATCTCCTTGCGAATTGGTGGAATTTATTTTTTTCAGGCACAATATGTCAAAGAACTTTAATTAATTGATAATTATGAATTAACAATTAATAATTATTTTAAAAATAAAGGTAAAATTTAAGTGAGAGAACGGTTTTCTGTTGTACTGCGTAGAGATGCAAAATATCATTGCATATTCCGCCGTAATTTGTTTGTTTTAATCCGCTTACCGAAAAATCGAAAAAAACAACTGCAATTACTAATTCTATATCATTTTTTAATGTACGAAGTAACTCACTTTATTGCCACTTTATTTTCAAAGAACTTTTTTGATTTTTAATCAATCAATTTCGATACAGTTATATATAAAATCGTGCCAAAGTTTGTAATTGTATGAAATACAATATTATATAAGGAAAAGCAATTTTTTTAGATAAGACTTTTTGTAAAATAATTTAAACCTGAGTTGAAATAAAATAAACTCAGGTTGAATTTATGAAATTATTTTGAGGTATTCAAAAATTTATGAACTGCCTGAGGCGAAATTCCAAGAATTCGAGCGGCTTCGCTTTGATTATTGTTGGAAATTTCCAATGCTTTTTCAATCAGATTTTTACGGACATACGAAAGATAGTTTTCGAGAATAAAACCCATTTCTGGAACCGGAATTGAATTTTCTGCCGATTTATTTTTATTCGTATTAAGCATAATTTCCTCTTCTTCAATTACATTTGAGCGAGAAAAAATTGCAGCATTTTCAACAATATTTTCGAGTTCACGGATATTTCCTGACCAGACATGATTTTGAAGTTTCAAAAGTGCTTCGGGTGTAATTCGTTTTGATTTATTGAGTTGCTTATTAAGTTTATCAAGAACCTGAAGTGCTATTTTCGGAATGTCGGTTTTTCTTTCGCGTAAAGCGGGAAGATGTATAACCGACTTAGCTATACGATGATACAAATCTTCACGGAATTTTCCGTTTTCAATTAATTTCAGAATTTCGCCGTTTGTGGCTGCAATAATTCTGACATTCACTTTTTCGGTTTTACTTTGTCCTACGGGTTCAATTTCACATGTTTGCAAAACTCTTAGAAGTTTTACCTGAGCCGCTTCCGAAAGTTCGGCAAGTTCATCTAAAAAAATAATTCCGTTTTCGGCTTCTTTAAATTTTCCTTTTGCATCGGAAATTGCACCGGTAAACGAACCTTTTTTATGCCCGAAAAGCACACTTTCAGCTAAATCTTTTGGAATTGCACCGCAGTTTACAGCAATAAAATTTTGATTTGAACGATTGCTCAGTTTATGAAAAAGTCGTGCCATAACTTCCTTTCCTGTACCAGTTTCGCCGAGAATTAACACACTTCGGTCAATAGGTGCGAGGATTGCAATTTGCTCCAGAACTTTTTGCATCGAAGGATGGTCGGCAATAATTCCGAGTTGCTGTATATTTGTCTGAATATCTTTGATATTTGCATCGGAATTTGATTTGAAAGTAAAATTTTTTCGAACAATCGGAAATTCTGGCGAAGTTAAATCAAGTTCGAGAATCGGAAGTTTATTATTTGACAAATGACGCTTTTCGCGGATATTTATAATGTGAGCAGGAATTTCGCCACTTGCTGCCATCAGAATCCACATTGCGTGCATTTGTGGTGTTCCCGATGAAGCATTTACGTAAAATTCGCTTTCATTGTATTTTTCAGAAATTGAAGAAATTATTTTTCGCATTTCTTTCAGAATTTCGATATAATTAATCGGGTCTTCTACATTGAAATCGAAAATTTCGGTTTTAATTTGAGGATAAAGCTTATTTATAAATACTTTAGTTTGTTCAGAATTAGTTTTAAGATAAGGTTGAGAAAGCAAAATCACGTTCTGAAACCTTTCGGCTGACAGCAGGGCAAGTAAAGGACCGCTTTGTTCAGTATTGTTAAGAAGTGTCTGAAAATAAGGGTCGCGATTGCTGACAATGCTTATTAGTGTTCGGTTTTTATTGGTTTGGCTTTGCTTTTTTGACATTTATTTTAAATATTTTCTACAAATTTAATAATTAAATTATAATTCTGCTAAAACATTAAAATTTTGAGAACATATCGTTAAATGAAATTTTTATTTCTCCCAATTTATTCCAACAATACATTCATTTGTAAGCAACTGAATGGTTTTTAATGGTATTTTTGATATCTGATTATTAGCAATTTTGTAAATATCTAGTTGTGATTTTGTTAATGTAAAAAACCATTTTTTATCCGGCGACATAAAAGCATCTGTTATATTTGGAAATTTTGTTTTCAGAGTTTTCCAGTCGTACGGAAGAACATCAAAACCAATTACATCTGGATTTAACATAGATTCCGTGAAAAAATCTCTGTAAGTTGGAGCACTAAACGAAAAATGGTTACGTAATCGTGCAGTCCATTTTCCATGATATCTTATTAATCCGTATGATGTTATATCATCAAAATCATCTGAAACAAAATGATTAATAAACAAATCGGGAGTTTGTAAACTATCCAAATAATATGTGGTCAAAAGCGAATACAAAGCAGTTGTAACTCCACCTTCAAACGAATGTTCATCTATTGCACAAACCATTAAATAGGGATTAATGTATAAAATTTCACCTATTTTATTTTTAAAAAAATCTTTATAGTTTTGAAATGTCTCTAAATCTTCTTTTTTCCCGATATTTCTATCTGTAATTTCTAAAGGTGTAAATGATTTTTCTTCACTTATTTTGGAAATAACAAAATCAAAAATTGCATAAGAACTTGTAAAAACTTCGCTTTCAGCGTTCCAGTTTTTTGCAGTAATTTTTATTAATTCATTGTCCTTTTTTAACACAATTTCTTTATATTCAGTAATTTCAAATGTGTCATTTATGAATTTGAAATTCAAAGTTCTGTATTTTGAGTCGTAATTTTTTTCAAATTGCGAATATTCCATATAATCAGGAATAAAAGTCTGTAAATCTGTTTTGCTTTCCTGTTCGGGATTTTTTAAACGACTTCTTAACGATAGAAATAACTCATTATCATAAGTTTTATTTTCTTCAGCAATTTTATTTTCTTTTGAATTATTACAGGAAAAAAATATTGATATTACACAGAGAATAATTAAAGTTTTAATTTTTATCATTATATTTTTTTATATGTTGTTATAAATAATTTACCACATTATTTGAGAGTAGCACTTATATATGTTTTTTTTTAAACCACTTGCTGAAGTAAATTTTCCATTTGTTTTTTCAATTACAAATGGTTTAATGATGCGGTTGTCCATTAATAGACTTGATGCAAATTGATTTACAAGCTTATAACTCAAATGTCATCCCGAGGGGAACTCTTTGATGTCTGCCATAAAGTTATAAAAAGTAAACTTTTCTCACGAAACGAAGTGAGTAATCTGAAAAGCATAAGTTGTTATTATTAAATATTTTACTTTTATTTTTTAGATTATCATTCTTTTTAATTAAGTGCATTCATCAAAAAGATTTACCTTACGGTGAAAAAGTTCATGAAATGACAATATTAATTTAATTAAGTATTTGATTATTAATTAGTATTAAGTCTAATATTTTATGACCTTACAAGTCTGTAAGTTAAATACATTTTTCCTGTATTCTTGTTTCTTTTAGAGATTTTCTTAATAAACATCTTTTTTTGAGCTAAAATAATTTGTCAAATCTACCAAAAGAAATGTTAAAATATGAAGTACAGCAGTTAATAATGATTATTCATGGGATTTTCGAAAGCTGAATTTTTTAAAGAACTAATTATATGCTATTTAACAAATAATATAATGAATTTTCACAACTCTATATAATCTTAACATTCAAACTGTTGTAAAACGCAATATGCTTATTGCTTATATATTAAATATTTACAAAATCTAAAAATTAGTAGTTTTTTGCCAACTTAGGTTAAGCCGCTTTTTTTTATCCCAAATATCATATCCAGCATGTTTTAAGCAATATAACTTACGGAATTGATTTATAGTTGAGAATACTTAATTGGTTATCTTAGTTCAACCCAAAAACCCTAATAATCAAACCACTAATAACCTAATAACCCAAAAAACCTAATAACCAAAACCCCTAATAACCTTACAACCCAAAAATCCTAATAACACAATCCCCTAATAACCTAACAACCTAAAAGACTAACAACCCAAATCCCTAACAACCTAACCCATAACAACCTATTTAACCACAAACCGAGCTGTATATCTGCTTTTTTGCTCTACAATTATTTCTTTAGATTTTGTGGCAAATTCAACAGCATTTTTGTCGTAGCATCTAATAGTTATAAGTTCGAGATTTTGATTGTATTTCACATTAAATCCGGTTTTAAGCTGTAATAAAAAATTATCAGTTTTGTACTTATCGTAATCTATACAAATTGAAAAACTTAAAGCAGAATTTTCCATCAGATTTATTTTAATATGGTGTTCTGCAATTAAATTGAAAATATCTGATAAATCTTTTTCGCTTAAAAAAGAATAATCGTGTTTTGATATTGATATTAGTATTTGATTTTCTTTGAAAATGTAAACAGGCACAACCGGATTTGTATGTTGAATATTGTTGTTGCTAATAATTGTTCCTTGTTCATTAATATTTACAAACGATTTGACATACAATGGAATATTTTTAATTTTAAGTGGATTAATTGTCTTTGGGTGAATAATTTTAGCACCATAAAAAGCAAGTTCGATAGCTTCGTTGTAACTTATTTCGGTTAAAATTACACCTGATTCGTCAATTTTTGGGTCTATGTTAAAAAAACCAGCAACGTCTTTCCACACTGTAACCGACTCGGCTTCAACTATATTTGCAACAACTGAGGCTGTAAAATCTGAACCTTCTCGACCCAAAGTTGTTGGCAGATTATTTGAATCTGAACCTATAAAACCCTGAATTACATAAATATTGGTATCTTTAAAATTTAACTGTTTAACAATAAATTTGTTGCTAAGTTCCCAATTGATATTAGCTTCGCGGTTATTAGAATCTGTTTTCAGATATTTTCTAAAATCCAGCCATTTGTTTTTTAGATTACATTCGTTAAAATACGAACTTACAATTTTTGTCGAAATCAATTCGCCGAAAGGAATTATCTGGTCGTATTCAAATCCGTAATTTAGCGAAGGTTCGGTTTGTAATTTGTCTTCAATATTGCAAAACATTTTATCAACCTCAGCATATATTTTATGTTCTTTTTCAAAAAGTTCATCAATTATTGTATAGTGATATTTTTTTATATCATTTATTTCGTTTGTAAAATCCTGATGTTCAAAATATGCGTTGAGTAATTTCTCGAAGGCATTGGTTATTTTTCCCATTGCTGAAATTACTATAATAAGCTGTTTATCTGCTTTTTGTTTTAGTATTTCAACTACATTTTTTATAGCATTCGAGTCTTTTACCGATGCTCCTCCAAATTTGTAAACTTTCATAGGGTTAATTTTTTTAATTATTATTTTATTAATCTTGATTTAAGGATTTTTTATGATTTTTATTTTTCTCAAAATATTCTTATAATCAAATAATTCGTAAAATCTAAAGTTTTTAAATTTTACTCATTCAGCAATTTTTTAATATTTTCAACATCAGCTTGGTTTTTAGGTATTATACCGGCAGTTTCGACTGCGTTAATATCTTTTAAAAAAATATCTTTACTTGTTTCTTTGTATTTTAAATAAACCTCGCTTTTGGCAAGTTCGTAATCGCCATTCCATAAATATCCTAAGCCAAGATTTGAAATAACAGCAACATCAGTACCACCATTTTCAATATATTTTTTACCTGCCCAAATAACACCTTCAAAATCGTAAGCAAAAAAACAATACCATGATAAATTTGTAAAACCATTAAAATCGGTTTGTTGCATTATTGCTATGCGTATTTTTTTTGCCAATTCGTATTGTTTAGCAGTTCCACAATTTTTAATAGCATCAGTTTTCCATTCAAATTTATTAATGTCATTTTGTGATAAATTTTCTAAAAATTCAGAATAATTTATTTCAGGTAAAATAATTAATAATTTGGTGACATCATTATTTCCACCATATTGATAAGATGAAATCAAGATTTTTCTTTTATAATCTTTAAATGCTTCAAAAACACTTGCAACACTCAAATTATCATTACCATATAAATTCAAATCTGCTAAACTTGTAAGATTTCCTATTTCTTTTGTTAGTTCTGTTAATTGATTACCATATAAATACAAAGTTTTTAAACTTTTAAGATTTCCTATTTCTTTTGGTAATTCTGTTAATTTATTATTTCCTAAATTTAAATAAGTTAAACAGGTAATATTTCCAATTTCTTTTTTTAGTTCTGTTAATTGATTACCATATAAATACAAAGTTGTTAAACTTTTAAGATTTCCTATTTCTATTGGTAATTCTGTTAATTCATTATCTCCTAATCCCAATTCTGTTAAACTAATAAGATTTCCTATTTCTTTTGGTAATGAAGTTAATTTATTACTAGATAAACTCAAACTTGTTAAACTTGTAAGATTTCCCATTTCTTTTGGTAATTGTGTTAATTTATTATCATACAAATACAAACTTGTTAAACTTGTAAGATTTTCTATTTCTTTTGGTAATTCTGTTAATTGATTACGATAAAAACTCAACTTTGTTAAACTTGTAAGATTTCCTATTTCTTTTGGTAATTCGGTTAATTGATTTTCATACAAACTCAAGCTTATTAAACTTGTAAGGTTTCCAATTTCTATTGGTATTTTAGTTAATTGATTTTCATCTAAGTACAGATTTGTTAAGCTTGTAAGATTTCCTATTTCTTTTTTTAGTTCTGTTAATTGATTACCATATAAATACAAAGTTGTTAAACTTTTAAGATTTCCTATTTCTAATGGTAATTCTGTTAATTCATTATCTCCTAATCCGAATTCTGTTAAACTTATAAGATTTCCAATTTCTTTTGGTAAGTTTGTTAATTTATTATCGTATAAGACTAAACTTGTTAAACTTGTAAGATTTCCAATTTCTTTTGGTAATTCGGTAATTTGATTATCACTTAAAATTAACATCTCTAAATTTGTAAGTTCAAATAGACTTAGAGGTAAAGTATCGATTCCACACGAAGATAAATTCAAATACTCCAATTTTTGCAACCTGTTTATTTTATTTAAGTTCTGAAATTTAGTGTAGTTATATTTAAAATCTAAATACGTAATTTGACTTTGGAGTAAAATATTTTCGGGTATTTTATTTAACATGTTGGTTTGTAATTCTATACCTGTAATAAAATGCCAAAATCTTTTTGGTACACTATCGAGGTCGTAAACTGTTATTTTACATTCTGTTAAATTTTTTAATTTGCTCAATTTCTGAAAACAGTCTTCCCAATCAATTTCTTCGTTTTGCATTAAGTTTATACTTTTCAGATTTGTACATGCTTCCACCTCTTTTGGTAATCGTAACAAAGCATTGAATGAAAGGTCTAATGTGTCAATTTTTTGTAATATTTCATCTCTTTTATCAAAGTTAATATTATATCCTTGCCAATCACTATCTTGTTCTTTTACAGCTTTGTCGAACATAGCAGTTTCTACTTTTGTTTGCATTTCTTCGGCTTTTGCAATAGCAGCATTTGCAACAATTAGCAAACTATCGCTCTCAGCCATTTTTTTGTAAATTGCTGCAACCGATTTATCCATAAGGTCTTTAGCTGCTTTGGCTTTTTGGGTGTTTGTTCTTGCAAAATATTCTGCCGAACGGTAATATTCGTAAGCTTTGTAAAAATCTTTTGCAGCAAACAACGAATCGCCTTGTTTAATAAATTGGCTGTGCAGTTTTAAATCATCAGCCGTTTGACTGTAACCTAATTGTATGGCAACAAAAAGGATAAAAATTATTATTGCTTTTTTCATTTTTTTGTTTGTTTTTAATTGTTTAATGATTTTTATATTGTATTGAAAAGCAATACCGTGCGTCTGTACCGTGCAATTTCATTTGAATAAGACTCTTTTTCATTGAATTACAAGCATATAACAAACAAGTAATAATAATGCTGAAAAATTTTAAAAAACTGCCAGAATTTTAGTAACATAGTATAGCAAACATAATGTTTAACTAAAAAACTAACAGTTATGAGTTTATTTCAAAAAGAAAAACATTTTTTAGATCCAAATACAAAATTAGTACAAATTATTGACTTTTTAAATAACAAAAGTGAAAACTTAGAAGCTGATAAAATCGAAGAGCTTATTTTATCTGAATTGCTTAAAAGATAAAGTTGTTCCTTTGGATGAACATTGTAATTTACCTGAACAAATGTATTCATATTATTTACAAGATATTATCAATGATTTTTCGGTAGATATTACTTTTGAAAAAACTCAGGAAAAGTTAAGAAAGCTATATAAAATAGATCTTGGAGAGCGTCAGATAGAAGAACTTCCATCAATCGTTGACGACTATTTTGTATCTTTTTTTGAAAACAAAAAAGCACACGAAGAACATACTTAAGGTGAATTACAAGTAATGGAATTTGATGGAAAAGGAATTCCGATAATAAAAAAAGATGCGGCAGATATTGTAGCACGACAAGGTAAAGGAGAAAAACGTCAGAAGAAAAAAGAAGCTTTAATAGGTACCAGTTCTACAATAAATAAGCGTATTAGAAGTGCAGAACAAATTGCCCGAAATCAAATTTATCCGGAACAAAAGCTAAAAATAATTGATGATAAAAAAGAAGTTAAAGCACAGAATATTATATGCTTTGGCAGTTTGAAAATGCCAAAATCGGAAGTCGTTCAAACAATTGAACAAGAGGCAATTAAGAGAAATCCGGAATTTAAAAAAGAAGTAGTTGTGCTGATAGACAGAAGTCCTTATCAGGAAAAAATAGTACATAATTCTATTACAAAAATACAGCAATACACTGTTATTCTGGATATAATTCATGTAATACAATATTTGTACGAAGCATCTCATGCAATATATTCGGAGAATGGAAAAGAAGTTAAAGAATATGTTTACAAGTTGTTAATAAGCATACTACAGGGGAACGCACGTAGAGTTATAGGAGGTTTAAAACAAACAATAACAAAGCAAAATTTGTCGGCAAATAAAGTAAAAACTCTGGAAAAAGTAATAGGATATTTATAAAACCACAAATCTAATATGCAGTACGATAATTATATTTCAAAAGGCTATCCGATAGCCACAGGCATTGTGGAATCAACCTACAAACAGCTAGTAATAGGAAGAATGGAAGGAGCAGGAATGAAATGGTCAATGGATGGAGCTGAAAGTCTGTTATTTATGCGTTCTATTTCCAAGAGCGAACTATGGAATGATTTTAATAAATACAAAATTGATAATGAAAAACTTAGACTTTATAAAAATTATAAACTGAATAAAGTGGCATAAGGTTTCAACGAAATAGAGGGACACTCAAAACATATTATTCTTAACTCATCTACACCAAATATGATGTAGTGCGAATTTATATTTGCTATAATTTTGATTTGCAAAGAAATAGATGTTTTTGCTGTCAAACTCAAGAAAAAAGACCGCTCATTTTACTGAGCAGTCTTAGAAAACATTGGAGTAACAAGCAAAAAGAGTACAAAAAAACTTACGACATTTAACGTAGGTCCGTGCGATGCTGACGAAGTAACTCTTTTTTACGACATCCAATATTATTTTTTAAATTTCAATTTTATTAATTTCTGAAATTACACTTTGGTTATTTTCAATTGCATAAAGCATATCAAATATTTTATCCGAAAAGCCTGAAATCAAAAAAACATCGTTACTTTTTACATTCAATGGAGCACTTCCATATCCTACTAAATCAAATAAATAGATTTTTGCTTTTGGATTAATTTTCTTATAATCAACCCAAAGTTTTGAAATTGATTTATTATTTCCTGTAGAATTCCATAACTGACAATCTGTGAAAAACATGATTTTATCAACAATAATTTTTCTATTTATCATGTCTTCAATCACTAAATAACCGTTTGTGGAATGTCCGACTTCTCCTTTTCTTCTCGAAATTGCATCGGTATTTGCAAGAATATTTTTGTCGGGCATATTTATAATTTTCCATGTTTCACCAAATATTCCGGTTATAACCGATTTAGCTTTAGATTGTAACAACATTCCTAACAAAATACCGATTTCATAATTCTTTATTTTGCTATTTTCCGAAATCGGAATATCCATAGAACCCGAAAAATCACAGGCAATTAGCATTGTTGTTTCATTGTCAAAACCTTTTAAATTTCCAACGCTGTTTAGAACAGCTTCTTCAAGTGCATTTAACAAAGTTTTTGTATTCAACGATTTGCTGTCTTGTAATTCTTTAAAAGCCGACAAATATCTGAATGGCAATTGTTTTGACTTTGAACCCTGTGTTTTATCTGCTAACAATTTTGCAACTAAGTCAATGTGTTTTAAAGAAA